>ENA-UENT01000319-UENT01000319.1-marine-metagenome-genome-assembly--contig:-NODE-319-length-33539-cov-4.639288_pt1 | contig 33539 bp, 29 predicted proteins | sample MGYA00237879_ERZ529330 | MGnify/ENA primary metagenome ERZ529330 (study PRJEB26372, sample SAMN05368345) | marine metagenome | biome: cultured habitat; feature: ocean water; material: water; isolation... | reverse complement strand
TTGCTGTGGCAAACCACTTAATCGTCAGTATAAGAACGATGTCCCGGTATAACCGGGAACTTTTTGTTTCTTTTGCGTCAAGGCAAAAGAAGTAGCTAAAGAAAAATTGCACGGACTATTGTTAGCCAAGACTTTGTGTTTACTTGTTTGAAAATAAAACAACTTTCGTACTTTTGGAGCAATGGTACAGCAGGCACTAGCACCCCTCCTTTATCGCGAACTCTACAAGATTCTAACCGCTGAGGAAATGCTCGCGGAGGATCGTACCGTGGCTATTCTGCAGCTCATGGAGCTTATCTTTCAGGAAGCCACGCAGCGCGAACGCCTGCCACTGACCACTCACTTTGCTCGCATTGCCTACGCAGCCCATAAGTTTGCCTTACCAAAGTCCCTGCAATACTATACTCATCAGTTTAGGCGACAGGCCCGACGGGCAGATCTACAGGCAGAATCCAATACCATTGATCTTGGAACTAAGGTGGTTGCCGATCTAATATTCACTATCTGGCAAGAGCCGCCTAGCGATGAAATTGCAGCAGTACTCCCTTTGGAATGGCCTATGCCGGTTCAGGAGGTTCCTGTGGTGAGCTTTCGATCTGTTGCCAGAGTAGTTGTGCTTGAAGATGATCCCTCCAAGCAGCAGCTGGTAGGAAGGGATGAAGAGTATCCAGAACAAGCCGTTAGGATACAGTATCACCTGGCGGAACGAAATGAGTTGTTTACTCCGACTATTGAATTGATCCGTAAAGTTACGGGTTTTCCAGTCCAACTCAATCTGCTGGATGTGGAGGTAGGTGCAGATGGTGTGTACCGACCACGTGCTTTTGTGTTAGAGCCAGATTTTCTTGTTGATGTTTCGGCCGTTGCCGAATGTTTTCAAGCGGGTGGTACCCATCCATGGGGCTATCTGTTAAAGAAGTTTTTGCCTTTTCAGCAGAGTGTTCCGCTCATGCTGGGGAATATCGCCAACTACTTTCTGGATGAGCTCATGAGTGATCCAGATGTAACCTTTCAAGAGCTAGTAGCAGGTATATTTACGCTCAATCCTTTAGCCTTTTGCTTATTCACCGACGGCCAAATTCGAGAGTTGATGGGCAAGGCGCAAGGGCATTTTGTGCGGCTGAAACAGATGGTGAAGCAAGGATTCGCTCAAGAAGGCTTAGAACGAAAGTACTGTTATCTCGAACCGACCTTTTATGGTGAAACCTATGGCTTACAAGGTCGTCTTGATGTTCTGTATCGCAATCCAGCACCTGAAGGTCGAAGTGCGATTGTGGAATTGAAAAGCGGCAAGCCTTATATGCCGAATATTCACGGTATCAGCCCTAACCATTACATCCAGACCGTCCTCTATGATTTTTTGGTGCGTTCGGCTTATGGCCAGAAGACCAATGTCGGATGCTACATTCTGTATAGTAGCCAGACCGAACGTCCACTTCGTTTTGCGCCAGCGGTAAAAGCGCAACAGTACGAAGCCCTTCAGGTACGCAATCACCTATTAGCTATTGAATACCTGATTTCGCAATTAGGGGTAGGGGAGGAAGAGTTGTTAACGCAGACGAAACGACTATTTAACCGACTTCAGGCCAGCCGTTACCCAAGGCTCAAAGGTTTTGCATCACGCGACCTGAATACCTTCGCTCAAGTCTTTCAACCGCTCAGCGATGTAGAGAAAAGCTACTTCGGTGCCTTTGCTGGCTTCATCGCTCGCGAGCACCTACTAGCCAAGACTGGTGTTCAAGGTATGGACCGCATGAATGGCCTGGCAAGTTTGTGGCTCGATCATCCTCAGGAGAAGGAGCAAAATTATCAGCGCCTGGCCCAGCTACAATTGGCGGTCAACAATAGCAAGGAACTCGAACCTGTCCTCATCTTACTACGTGGTGCCAAGACCAATCCACTAGCTAATTTCCGAGTGGGTGATATTGCAGTTCTATTCCCGTATTCAGAGGATGGGCGGGGAGTGCTGCAACATCAGGTTTTCAAATGTACCATACTCTCGTTAGACCAAGAGCAGGTGACGGTACGCCTCCGGAGCCGTCAATTCAACGATCGTTTATTTGTCGAACAGGAATTCTGGACGATTGAGCACGACCTGTTAGACAGTTCAATTAATGCCTACTATCGTGGGTTATTTGAATGGGCGGAGCGTCCGGCTACGACCCGTACTTTACTGCTCGGGCAACGTGCACCGAAGGAAGGAGTGGTAGTAGAAAGAAAATGGCCAGACCGATTGACTTATGAGCAATCTGAACTGCTCAATAATATGCTAGCTGCACCAGAGTACTATCTGCTTTGGGGCCCACCGGGTACCGGAAAGACGAGTGTGATGTTGCACCATCTGGTAGCGCATTTGATGGCCGATACGGATGAACATATCTTGCTCCTGGCGTATACCAACCGAGCGGTAGATGAGATATGTGAGTCGATTGAAGCTATTGGGGAAGGACTACGCGAGCAGTATTTACGGATTGGCTCTAGCTACGGTACTCACCCACGTTTCCAAGATCGATTACTACAGCATGCAATCAAAGGTACTCGCAACCGACGCGAACTGAGAGACCTCGTGGCGAGCAAGCGCATCTTTGTGGGTACAGTAGCCGCGCTGGCTAATAAGACAGACCTGTTCTCCCTCAAGTCTTTTCAACGAGTAATCATTGATGAAGCTTCGCAGATTCTTGAACCTTTGTTAATGGGTTTGCTTGGTCGATTCCCACAATGGATCCTCATAGGAGATCACCGGCAACTTCCGGCGGTAGTCTCACAATCGGAGGAATTGACCGAAGTGAGAGACGAGCGTTTAAGAGAAGCAGGTATACACTCCCTGCGTCAATCCCTGTTCGAGCGCCTTTATCTTCGTGCGCAGGAAAACGACTGGACGTGGGCTTATGGTCAGTTAACTCACCAGGGGCGTATGCATAAGGAGATTGTAGCTTTCCCAGCTAGAGCCTTCTATCAGGGCGATCTTCATTGCCTACCGGAAACCACCACTGCTCGTCAACATCAAGAACGCCCCATCCATTGGCAATTGCCACCTGATGCGAATGTGCTGGAACAGCGCCTAGGGCAAGAGCGAGTGGTGTACCTACCTACTCCGGTCGATGCTAATAGTGCTACGCTGAAGACCAATCAGCACGAGGCTCGTATGCTGGTAGACATCATAAAGGCTTTCCATCGATTGGCTAAAGAGAATGGGGAAGAGCTCGCAGCAGGAAGCATTGGCATTATCACACCTTATCGGGCACAGATTGCCCAGATTCGAGCTTTGCTTACAGAGGATGACTTAGCCCCTGAAGATTACACTATCGATACTGTAGAGCGATATCAGGGAGGAGCACGAGAGATCATTCTCATCAGCCTATGTACAAACTCTGAAAGACAACTACAATCCTTGAGTTCCGTATCTACTGAAGGGGTAGATCGAAAACTCAATGTGGCTATGACGCGAGCACGCTCGCACCTGGTAGTGCTAGGCAATGAAGCTATTCTGAAACGAAGCCCAGTGTACTACGACCTCTTAGAGTTCTGTGGCGCCTTTTAGTCGAGTAGTCCTTTGATCCACTGGACACACTCTGGAACATCAATAATAGACCAGGAATGAGGATGGCGCTGGCCATTGCGGCGATAGCCTGTCTGATAGGTTTGCATGAACTCTGCTTTCTCATTGCCAAGTTCTAGCAGGCGCTTGATCAACTCCGCCGCAGGTACATAGTTACGGTAGTAGACTCCTTGATTACGATTCTTCAATCGCCAGTTGACGTCAATGTCATGGTAGGTGCGAACGGCTACCTCCTTGAGCCATTCTTCATGACTTGGTAGAGATTCATCCAAGGCAAACGGACTTAAGTCTGCGTAGACTGATGGTGCTTGGCCTGGGGTAGCACCATAGGCCTTCTGTAATTCGGCCTCGATAAACTTTGCTTCTTGGATAGAAACTTCATGATTGCCGGGTAAGAGATTGGTTTCCTGCATTTCCCAGAGGTGGTACAAGTCAATAGGGGAGTCCCCCATGAATACACCCACTGGCGAAACGGGAAATTGATCTGGATACTGGTGGCATAGTTGTGTATACCGCAAAGCAATTACACCTCCCGCAGAGAACCCGCCAATGACCACCTTTTGTGGATCGTATTGATAACGTTCTTGAGCATCTTGTAAAACTGCACCAAGTTTAGCTTGAATCAGGCTGTCTGCTGTTATTCGGCGACGGCCGGTATAAAGGATGGTCAGGAGGTTATTTTCATAACACTCTTTCGGGAAATTGGTGTCCATGATGATGGATTCCAAGGGCTGTCCAAAGCCGGGTAGGAGGACTAAGGTGCCTTCAATAGTTTCTGGGACTAGGGCAAAGTAATAACCATAGTCCTGATCTTTTTCATCAAGAACATTCCGTTCGTAAGGAAGATTGATTTGGCCAATAACGGTAATGCTTGACCAAAGACATAGGAGGACTAGGGAGAGTTTACGCATAATAGAGAGCGGTCAATTTGTTACAGTACAAAATCGTGGCCTTTCGCCTAAACGCGATTGGCAATTAGTAAGATCGCTTGCTCAAGTTAGCACAATTAGGACTGAGCTATTTCTAGGAGGCGAAAATCATGCTTTCATCCGCAAAGGCCTTAAACTCTAGCGCATTACCGCTTGGATCCAGCAGGAACATAGTAGCCTGTTCTCCTACTTCTCCTTCAAACCGAATGTAGGGCTCAATAATGAACTCCCGATTTGCCTGCTTAAAGCGATCTGCTAGCGCTTTCCAGGAATCCATATCTAAGATGGCGCCAAAGTGTTGTACAGGAACCTGCTTACCATCCACGGTATTCGTTGGTCCATCAGGAAGGCCATCGTCTACCAGGTGGGCAGAAATCTGATGACCAAAGAAGTCAAAGTCGATCCAGCGCTCTGCAGAACGGCCTTCACGGCAACCAATTAGATTGGCATAAAAATCACGAGTCGCCTCTAAGTCCGTTACCGGAAATGCAAGGTGAAAAGGATACTTGAGCATGCTATAAGTATTATAGTAAAAGTCAAAATCAAAGTGCTGATGGTCCTGTCAACTAAACCATCCAACCAATCCCCTACTTCCCAATTGGCCCCAGCTCGATACCTTCAGAGTAGGATACTTGTACCTGATTGGCATGGAAGGCTTCCTTGATGCGTTGGTGTACTTCAAAGGTAACGGGCCAATAGTCGTCAGGAGCAACGTATGGACGAACAGTCAAGATGATACTATGGCTGTCGAATGTTTCAATGCCCACCTCAGATTCTGGTTCGTTTAGCACTCCAGGAGTACTGCTGAGTACATCCATGATGATTCCTTTTACCCGAGGAAAGTCTTCGCCATAGGGCATCGTTACATTGAGCTCTAGGCGAACATGGCCACGTTCTGAGAAATTCGTGACGATGTTATCCACTACCTGCCCATTGGGTATGATGAGGGTCTTGTTTCCTGGGGTGGACATAATGGTGTTGAAGATTTGAATCTCCTCTACTCGGCCAAAGCGATCACATACTTCGATCCATTGCCCAACCTTATACGGGCGAAAGATCAAGATGATTATGCCAGCAGCAAAGTTGGATAGACTCCCTTGAAGAGCTAAGCCTACTGCAAAACTGGCCGCTGCAATAACCGCAACGAATGAGGCTGTATCGATACCAACAATACCAGCAACAGCCAAGAACAAAATGATCTTCAGGCCAACCGCGACCATCGTCGATAGAAAGGGTACTAGATTTTCGTTGATTCCGGCAGCACGCATAGCGCCCGCCGTAACGGCTCTCATCTTTGCGATAACCCTCAGGCCAGCAATGAGCAATATTACAGCCAACAGAAATGGCGGTACATATTCTATAGCAAGATCAATAGCGGTTTGCATCCAGCCCTGTATCTGGGCTGTGTCCAATTCTCCCATGGTAAGTGATTTGCTGCAAAAATAAGTGGTTCCGTAGAATCCCATTGGTTCAGCCATGGCAAATTTATATATCTTCACCACCCCAACTGATAAGCCTTAATCATATGAGTGACCAACAGCCAGATATTGACACACTGCCAGAAGACGAGCAACCTCCAATCTTGGGTAGCTGGCGGGCCCTGTATGTGTTGGTCATTGTCCTGCACTTTGTGCTCATTGGTTTATTCTATTGGTTTACTCGTACCTACGCTTAATTTCATAGTATGCATTGGCTCGACTGGCTTGTTATGCTTAGCACCTTGGGTGCTATCGTTCTATATGGTGTTTACCATACCCGTAATGTAAAGAGTGTTCAAAGCTATCTCCTTGGCGATCGCGATCTGCGATGGTGGACGATTGGCTTATCGGTGATGGCTACCCAAGCCAGCGCCATCACATTCTTATCTACTCCCGGACAGGCTTTTGAGGACGGTATGCGCTTTGCGCAGTTCTACTTCGGTCTGCCTATTGCGATGGTGTTCCTCTGCATCTTTGTGTTGCCGATATATTATAAACTCAAAGTATACACAGCCTACGAATATTTGGAAGGGCGCTTTGATTTACGAACGCGTACGCTCACAGCTATTCTGTTTTTGGTGCAACGTGGCCTAGCCGCGGGAATTACGATTTACGCGCCGGCGATTATCTTGAGTACGCTACTGGATTGGCGTCTGAGTTGGACGGTGCTAGCCATTGGTGTAATCGTGATTTTCTACACTGTGATGGGAGGAACGAAGGCGGTAAGTGTAACACAGAAACAACAGATGATTATCATCCTGACGGGAATGTTCGTAGCTGCCATTATTTTGCTCGACCAGCTGCCAGAAGGCGTTGGCTTTACGGATGCAGTGGGCATTGCCGGTAAGATGGGGAAACTCAATGTCGTTGATTTTTCCTTCGATATGAGTAACCGATATACCTTCTGGTCCGGGATGCTAGGAGGGGTATTTCTCTTCTTATCCTACTTTGGTACGGATCAGTCACAAGTACAAAGGTATTTGAGTGGTAAATCGCTGACAGAGAGTAGATTGGGCTTGTTGTTTAATGGTATTGTTAAGGTGCCAATGCAGTTTCTGGTACTTTTTGTTGGAATTCTGGTGTTTGTCTTTTTCCTATTCGTCAAGGCACCCATCCACTTCAATACTGCGAACCTAGAAATAGTAAAGGAAAACCCAACTACCGCTGCACAACTAGCAGAGTTGGAAACGACCTACGATGCCCTCTTTGATGAGCGACAGGCAGCAGTAGGTGATATGATGAATGCTTTGGATAGTGAGGATGAGGTAGCGATTGCCTCTACTTCTGACCGCATGAACTCCCTGCAGGAACAAGACGCGGCCATTCGAGAAGAGGTTCGAGAGTTAATTAATGTAGCTAGTAATGATACGGCCAAGACCAAGGATACGGACTACGTCTTTATCACCTTTGTCATCAGGTATCTTCCGGCAGGTCTAGTGGGGCTTTTGCTGGCTGTGATCTTCTCAGCAGCGATGTCCTCTACTTCTTCAGAATTGAATGCGTTGGCCACTACTACAGTGATCGATATCTATAAGCGGTCTATCGTCAAAGACAAAGATGATGACCACTACCTTTCGGCATCCAAATGGTTTACCATTCTATGGGGATGTTTAGCCTTGGTATTCGCGCTCTATGCCGACCTCTTTGAGAACCTGATCCAGGCCGTGAATATGATTGGTTCATTGGTGTACGGTGCGATTCTCGGCATCTTTATGGTGGCTTTCTTCCAGAAGCGCGTAGGCGGCTTAGCAGTCTTTTTGGCAGCCATCGTTGCGGAAGCAGCAGTTATTACCATCTTCTATCTCGATCGAATTGGCACTATTGAGGTGGCCTATCTTTGGCTTAACCTAATTGGTTGTGGTCTGGTGATGGTGCTAGCGGAGATTTTCCAAGCGATGGGAATAGGTAAGCGACCAGAACCTAAGGCATCATAAGAGAGCGTTGAAAATCTAGGTGTATCCGTATCTTGTTCGTCCTTGCCTTTCTAGGCAGGGACGAATTAGATCAATAAATCCTGGAACAAATGAACGGGTTAGTACGAACTATCCTTCTCTTTCTATTTTCCATCACAAGTCTATATGCCCAGATCACGGATATTGAGGTTCGAACCAATGTGGTATCAGAGGAAAGGGTAGTTGTATTAAACGGTAAACTACGAGATGCAGTCGCAGGAGGACAGTCACGCATCGCAATACCCATTGATTTGCCGAATGGCACTATTGAATGGTACTACAGCTTCACTACAACAGAAGGTAAACAAGGCACTAAGAATCTAAATCTTGCCATCCAGCTCTCCTCTCTAGTGCTGGACCCCAGCGGTGTCTCGGCTAAAATCTTATCCCGATTAGAAGTTCCCGGAGGTACCAATGCCATTAACGTCTACGTACTCAGTCCTGCAAACAAAGACCTTTTTCTCGACGGAGATGACTTTGAGGAAGTGGAAGTAGGAAGTTCCGAATCAACTAAGGAAGGCCTAGCGAAAGTAGCGGATACGCAGCCAGGGAGGTGGTATCTCGGACTCCAGAACCCAAGTGCGCTAGATGGCGTGAATGTTTCAATTGAGGCTGTAGCCCTTGTGACGCAGGTCTCCTATACGGATGAGTGGAGTACGGAGAACCTTTCCCTTAGAGAGAATGCTTGTCTAACGGCCTTTTTGAGCGAAGGTAATGATGAAGCTAAGCAAGAGATTTGCCGCTGCTTTGTGGAAGAACTGCAGGCAACGATCAGCCCTCGGAAGTGGGCGAACCTTGGACCCAATAAGACGCAATTCGAAAATGGATTGATGGAGCGTTGCTTCATAAGTACTGGACATACAGCAATCCGCGATCAAGAGCGTATCCTCGGGCAGGAACAGTGGAAGGTCACAGCATTGATCGAAGAATCGAATGGGGCCTATAAGCTCAGTAACTATCAATTGGCTAAAGAAAAACTCACTGAGGCGGCTCTGATGATTCAGAACAATGGCCTACAGGATAGCTACGCCAAATCGGAATTAGCGGATATCTATGATAACTTGTCTTGGTATGCCTTGCTAACGAATGATCTAAAACTTGCAGAGCAGTCCTTGCAAAGAGGCCAATCATTGGCCCAAGATAATATGTCGTTGTGGGCCAATACAGGTCTGTTTCACCTATTGAGTGGAAATGATTTTGAGGCGGAGCAAGCGGTTTCTCGGTACAAAAGAAATGACCGCCTTCCAGATGATCGCAAGTGGCACGAAGCAATTGGCAATAGGCTGGATAGTTTAGAACGCCTCGGACTTGCCAACGAACACTTTGAAACCATTAGGACCCTCCTGAAAATCAAGTAGCATAAACTTACTTAGAGTGCAGGTACCAGTTCGTTGCCTGTCTTACAAAGCGAAGAATCACTCGCATAGCATGTCGTGGCGGTAGTTCCGTCATTGGTAGTACCGCTCCCTTCCAATTTTCTGTTACTTTCCAGCTGCCGGAAGTCAACTCTCTAGTCTTGCTGAAATCCAATTCCCCTTCCTGCGGATAAGCACTTACGTAGAAGTAGGGAGCTCCAACCATAGCATCTTCCATAGCCAGCCCATAGCCAATGCCCACTCTGTTGTTGACCACGCAGTAGGTGCCAGTATCGAAGTGATGTGGCCATATACGAGGCTGCCCTTCGGCTTCGAGGTAGCCCAATAGGGCCATTCCTACCTGATTAGCTAAACGCCGAAAGTACTGCCACTCCTGAAGGGCATCTTCATCCAGTTCCGTGAAGGCCATAGCCGGATCTTGATACTGAGGTATCTCGTAGTGGACCGGCTGACGATAGGCCGCTCCATCCAAGCCTGCCTTATCGGCTGCACTAGCGATAGCTTCTTCCAGTTGCGATAAGGTTTGCCCCGCAAATGGAGCGATGAATTCAGCCTCCCTATTGAGATCAATCCACTCGAAGTATTGCCCGCGTAGGTTTAGCGAAAGGCTACGTCCGGGTGAGCCAAACGGATGAGTATATATTCGACGACTCATGGCGTCGAAATACAGATTAGTATGGCTGTCATCCGCTTTGTGATCGACAAAACTGCATCCAGCTTTGGCCAGAAGTTGACAGAGTTGGTGTAGGGTCTGATCGGTTTTATTGTATACCTGCATAGTTTATTCCAGTTAGGCGGTGCATATCGTAATCCATGGTGCTGAGATCATTGAAGTTGAATTTACGGAAATCGTCATGACCACAGGCCCTGGCTACTACTTTCATAAGGTCATTGGTTGCTTCGAAGAAGTTGCAGAGCTGCTGCGCTGATGCGTCGATAATCAATCGGCTCCTTAGGCTTTCCTTCTGGGTGGCAATTCCTACAGGACAATGGTTAGAACCACAAGCTCGCATCCCAAGGCATCCTATCGCTTGTAGTGCAGAGTTAGATACTGCCACAGCATCAGCACCCAGCATCATGGCTTTAGCAAAGTCTTCGGCCACTCTAAGGCCACCAGTGATCACGATGGTTACATCGTTGATTCCTAGCTTGTCGAGGTGACGTCGTGCTCTTGCAAGAGCCGGGATCGTTGGTACATTAATGTTGTCGCGGAGGATGGTCGGTGCAGAGCCTGTTCCGCCGCCACGACCGTCAAGGATGATGTAGTCTACGCCAACTTCAAGCGCAAAATCAATATCAGCCTCAATATGACTGGCAGCGATTTTGAAACCCACAGGGATACCACCGGTTACTTCTCGCACCTGCTCTGCCACTTCGCGGAAGTCGGCTGCTGTCTTCAAGTCTGGGAAGGCTGCTGGTGAAATCGCCGCCTGACCTTCTTTCAGACCACGCACCTCTGCGATCTCTGCGGTCACTTTGCTGCCTGGCAAATGACCTCCGGTACCTGTTTTGGCACCTTGCCCTCCTTTAAAGTGGAATGCCTGGGCTTTCTTTACTTTATCCCAGGTAAAACCAAATTTGCCCGAGGCTAATTCGTAGAAGTAGCGGGAGTTGTTTTCCTGCTCAGCGGGTAGCATACCTCCCTCTCCACTACAAATGCCCGTTCCAGCCATCTCTGCGCCTTGCGATAAGGCAATCTTGGCTTCCCTGGAAAGGGCACCGTAACTCATATCCGACACGAATATGGGGATATCTAGTACCAGCGGCTTTTTCGCCCTGGGGCCAATGATAGTTGTGGAGTTAATGACTGCATCATCTAACAGTGGTCTGCTAGCCAATTGAGCAGGTAGGAATTGAATGCTTTCCCATTTGGGCAAAGTATTGCGATCCACACCCATTGAAGCGGAAGGGCCATGGTGACCGTACTTCTTTAATCCATTCCGTGCCAACTCCTTGATGTAATTTGTGTAAGGCTCGGTACTCTCCGGGTGCGTATCCGCATAGGCTCCTAGGTAAGCATCTCGGTCGAACGGCTGTGGATGTTCTTTTAGGTATTCGTCAATCTCTACCTCGTCTACCCAGACAGCCCCGTCCTTGATCTCGGATTTGAATTTGTAGAGCGCTTCTTCATTGTTGTATTCGCTCACGCCGGTATCATAGCGATAGTCCCAACCGTGCACACCACAAATAAGGTTTTGACCGTCAATATAACCGTCACCCAATAACGCCCCGCGGTGTAAGCATCTTCCGTAAAGTACAGAAACTTCGTCTCCATAGCGGATTGCTACGAGGTCTAATCCATTAATAAGTAAATGTTGAGGGGTTTTCTCAGGAAGACCATTAAAGGTGATAGCTTGGATAGGTTTCTGTAACATGAACGTTCAGTCTAGATTGCGTGAGAGATAATAACTGAGAATATAAGGAGATCTCAGCGACTTGCGTGAAGTTAAGTGCTGTTACTGTATTCCACAATCACTTTTAGATGGATTATGGCTAAGTGTTTCGATGGGAACAGTTTGCCTAGGTCGTGCTACCTAAAATCAGAGTTGCTAGTACCCTCTACAGCTGAAAATTGAATTGAAAGCCTACCAGTAGGATCGCTCCCTGGCCCACATCTTCACCTTCTTGCATGGTATTGATTTCAGCACCGACGGCTAGGGTAGGAGTTAGGTTGAGTTGTTGTCCTATTGGAATACGATATCCGGATATGAGCGTGGGTTGCACTACCATAATTTCGGTTGTCCCAGTGATTTCGTTGGCCAATCCGATATTGTCTTTCCAATCTACCGTATTGAACCAAAAATCAACCCGACCACCAAGAAAGAGGCCTCGTTCTGCCGTGTTGAAGTAATATTGATACCCAGGGCTGAAGCCAAATCCACCTCCTTCTTCTAGTTCGTGAACGCCGGCATCGCCATGATACACGATGTTGTAACCCAGGCGGAGCTCGATGCTATGTTGGTCGGAAAGAAACAGCCCTAGACGAGCACCCGGTATAGAGCCGGTTGGGTACTGCTGAAACTCCAGTCCAAGTTCTACTGCTTTGGAGGAGGATTGAGCGACTACCATGGAAGCCAGTAGCGAGAAGGATAAGAGGAGGCAGAAGTGTTTCATGGAAAATGATGTTTTGCGGCTCTAAAGATGATTGCATTTCTGACAAAACACAGGGGAAAAATGGCAAAATATCCCAACGGTAACACTTTGACTTTTTGCTTGCACCTACTTTTGGGGTACTTTTGAAGTAATATCTTAAACGTTCATATGTTGTTGATCAATGAATGTGTAAGCTGCCTATCCGCTACACGCACCTACCTGGAAACACTAACTGCTGAGGAATACCAACGGCCGCTCGAGTTACTCTCGGCTGCCAGTATTGGTCAACATACGCGGCATTTTATCGAGTTTTTCCAATGTTTGCTCCGACAAACATCTGCTGGTGAAATCAACTATGATCTAAGAATTCGCGATAAGGCCATTGAACAAGATCCGAAAGTAGCGCTAGCGGCAATTCAACAAATTTGCCAGGGGTTGCAGGAATCTGATGTGAACCAGCAGGTCCAGCTCTGTGCTTGCTACGGAAGCAAAGTCACTGTTGAGTCGAATGTGGCTCGCGAGCTTGTCTACAACTTAGAGCACACGATCCATCACCTGGCTATCATACGGATTGGCTTGGCCATCGTTCGCCCTGACCTACACCTGCCAGATTCATTTGGCGTTGCCGCTTCTACCACGAAATACCGCGAAGGTCAACTGAGTGCACAGAATTAAACTATTCAATTCACCCTTTTGGACAAAGTGGGGGAGTTGGGAATACTGGCCAGTCTACATCACCAATATTCCTACGGTACTGTATTGGCTGTACTATGCCCTGAAATCGCGTAAGCTCTTCTTTTTCAGTGTAGTCAATCCTGTGATTGAAACAGGAGGAGTCCTTGGTGAATCTAAGATCAATATTCTTCGTCGTATTCCTGCTCAGTACTTGCCAAAGACGGTATTTGTAAGTAGACAAACGCCTGAGTCTATTGAAACCTTACTAGGGCGATTGACCGAAGCCGGAATTAACTTCCCGTTGATTGTCAAACCAGATATTGGTGAACGTGGCTTTCTCGTTGAAAAACTTGAAAAGCCAGAGGAATTGGAGCAGTATGCCGCCACCATGACGGTTGATTTTCTAGTGCAAGAGTTTGTAGATTCTCCTGTGGAAATTAGCGTCTTCTACTATCGTATGCCTGGAGCAAAGAGAGGAACAGTCAGCTCCATCTGTGTCAAGGAGATGCTATGTGTGACTGGCGATGGCCAATCCACTGTTGAAGAATTGATGGAAGCAAACCCCAGGGCGAGTTTGCAGCTAGAGCGATTCCGGGAGGATCACCCCGACATGCTTCAAGCTACGCTGCCGGCCGGTAAGTCGCAATTGCTAGAGCCAATCGGAAACCACTGTCGCGGCACCAAATTCCTGAATGGGAATCATCATATCGATGACCAGATTCGAGGGGTATTCGACACTGTGGGTATGCAGATGGATGATATCTACTATGGCCGTTTCGACATGAAATGCGATAGCATTGAAGACCTACGATCTGGTAAGGGGTTCAAGATTCTCGAATTCAATGGCGTTGCCGGAGAACCAGCACATATCTACGATCCCAGCTATCCGATTCGTCATGCCTATCGAGATATTCGCCGTCATTGGGGTGTGATCTATGAAATCAGTAAGGTTCAAATCAAGAAAGGGGTAGTGCCGATGAGTTGGCGAGAGGCCTGGGAAAGCATTCGCAATTATCGTGCTTACATGCGCAAAGCCAGCCGGTCATAGCTATGGATTTTCTGCTCTTCTTCGTCCTTGCTTTTCTGATCAGTGCGGTGGGTAGCATTCCTCCGGGCCTGATTACCCTGACCATTTTACGCAGTAGCGTTCAAAACGGACGACGAGATGGCTTGTGGATAAGTGTCGGGGCTTTGATCCCAGAGTTTATCTATACCTACCTGGCTTTGGTCGGATACCGCTATCTGCAGCAGAACCCTTTCGTGTCCGAATACATTCAACAGGCCGCCACAGCTGTTTTTCTTCTGTTTGGCATCTATTACTTGCTAAAAAAGGTGAATCCGCAGACACTGGAATTCGCAGTAGAAAGAGAAGCAAAAAATGGTGCATCAGGTTTCAGCCGTGGTTTGGGTATTGGCTTCTTGAATATGCTCATTGTCCCTTTCTGGGTCTTTGTTGCGGGCTGGCTTAGTATGTACGATATGGCATTTGAAGACTTGGGCCTTATTATCTCTTTTTGCTTGGGAGCAGCTATTGGTGCCGGAGTCGTTTTCTGGGGTTATGTCGAATTAGGGAACTGGCTCGTAAACCGTCTTGGCCGGATTGAATACTATACCAACAAAGTCGTTGGGGGTATCTTTCTTGGTCTAGGGCTCTTACAACTTATCTGACTAGCCGTTTTTTGAACCACCGCAGACACCTAAGAACACCTAAGAGTTTGAACCATGTAAGGCATATGAGACCATATAAGAACTAATTCAACTAAATTCACTAACCCAACTAACTCAACCATCAAACCACCCAACCTTTCCAACCATCTCCACCACCTCTTCAATTTCTTCCTTGATCAAGTTGGTTTCACTCCACAAAATGAAATGATTCGCTCCTTCGAGCATGACGACCTTTGTTTTCGGGCCGTTCACTAAGTTCTCCTTAATGAAACCCGCATTACCAGCTGGTACGAGGCGGTCATCTTCTCCCTGGACCACCGTGGCTGGGATGTTTAGATTGGTCCATTCTTGGTTCATTTTCTCGAGTTCTCCTCTCAGTGGGATGATCTCCTGGTTGCATACCCGAAAAGCAGGAGGGGCAAGCCATCGAATAGGGGGTATGTTCAAGAGCTTTCGCCACCAGTTCGCAGGCTCCAGTTCTGGTGATACGGAGGGAGCTACGAAGACAAGTCCATCAATATGCTCAGGGAAAGCCATCGCTGCCTTAGCTATAACAGGACCACCCATGGAATGGCCGACAGCAATCTTCGGGGCATTGGGGAAGTCTTCCGCTGCCGCAGCTAGAGCTTCAGCGTGGAGTTGTAAAGAACCTTCTGCGTGACCAAAGTCCGAATAACCAAAACCGATCCGGTCGATGGAAATGATATTGAACTGTTTGGTAAATGCAGTGTCCATCAAATAACCGGTGTAGTCATCTAGTGAGCCTGGTGAACCATGCGTAAGGATCAATACTGGAAGGGTGTCATGGTTGCGTATGCTTAGGTAATTGATGGAATAGTCGCCTACCGCTTTTTTATGAAATGCCACATCTGGGTAGCCTGCGTCCAGAAGTTCTTGCTTCAGCTCATTCTGCTGATATCGCATCTTGGGGCCTTCGCTGTAGGCAAATAAGAGCCAGATCAGGAGCAGTAATGAAAACCAGACACGTTTCTTTTTGTACCACTTGCGTGAAGGGTCAGCTGGGGTCATGGGTTACCCTTTGTGCCAGTCTTGGCGGATGATTGTTAGTTGTTGGTCAATGGTTGCTCTTGTGGCTTCACAGAGTGAATCAGCGTCATCCCCACGGATAGCTTCACCATAGAACACCCGTACTTTGGTCTTGGGCTTGGCGAAACAGGAGAGGAAGTGTGGTACGAAAGTGTCATCACCTACAAAGTAGTCGGAATTGTATTGGTAATCCAGTGCTACAGGAATAATAGGGAATCCTTCCTGGGCGGCATCCCGGAACATGCCTGGCTTGAAGTTGATTGTCTGGGCTTCGGAATGTGTCGTACCCTCCGCGTAGTTGATGATGAAGTAACCGTCTTTGACGGCCTTGGTGATGTCTTCTCTCGCTTTTTGGCGACTCTCAGGATTACGGCGATCCACAAAAATAGCTCCTGATACCTTGGCAGCTGTTCCGATGATTGGCCACGTCAATACTTCTACTTTTCCGACTGGCATGGCATCTACGTCTTTCAGTAAGAGGAATGGATCTAGGTATGATCGGTGGTTGCAGACCAGCAAGCCGCCGCCTTCCGGCATGTCTCCGAATACTTCTAATTGGATGCCTAGCGGAGGGAAGAATATATTAGTGAATTCCTTTCGCAGGCGTATTCCACGGTCTACATTGGGCCCTAGAAACGGTACTAGAATAAGGTATCGTGTAATGTAGAAGATGGCCCCAAAGGCAAAAAATAGCAATCGGCCAATAGCTTTTAGCTTTCCCATTAGAGTGTATTAAAGCGAGTTTTGTATGCAGGATTAACTCAGATTTTTTTCTCAATCAAGGAAAAGGTTCTTTTGCTTAGCCATAGCTAAGGAAAATGGTTCTTTGACGAAGAGTGAGGGAAAAAGATGTTTTAGACTCATACGAAATCCGTTTTAATAAACTCTATTATCCCCATTATTTTTCCTCCAGTAACTGAATGATGTTCGGTGGAAGATCGGCCAAGTTAAGGATCATCAGACCGTCTAGTGCATCAGAAAAGTTGGGGTCGAGATTGAAGCTGATGAAGCGCGCATTGAGCTTGGTATATTGCTTGAGCAAAACAGGTAGTTTCAGGTGTACAGGTTCAATGGTCGCTAGAAATGATTCGAGGTCCTTCAAGCCTTGTCCTTCAATCTTATCCACCTCTACCTCCTCTACCTGCGGAATAAATGGCGTCCTGGGATGGAAATGCTGAGCTAGCTGATGATCGAAATAGTAGCGTTTTACAAACTGAACGATCATCCCCTTGCAGTTGTCAGAGTAGAATTTGCTGATACTGACCGGTCCAATAAGGTAACGGTACTGCGGGTTGCGCATGAGCGTAAGGAGTATTCCCCGCCACAATAAGAAAAAGGGGAGGTATCCTTTCTGGTATTCGGGTACTACATAGGAACGGCCCAGTTCGATCGATTGCCGCAAAACGGGATAGGCTTCCGCTTCGATATCAAATAAGGTGCTGATATAATGGCCAGCCACTCCATAAGCATCATAGAGCTCTTGACCGAAACCAACGCGGTATCCTCCTACGATCTGCTCCGCCTCACGATCCCAAATGAAAAGATTGTGGAAGAAATGATCGAAGGCGTCAATGTCTCGCTCTTTGCCAGTGCCTTCACCAACCGCACGAAAGGTGATCTCGCGCAACCGTCCGATTTCTTGTAAAGTATAGGGAATAGCCGATGCTGGAGCAAGATAGACATCAAAGTGGTGTCTAGACGTCAGCTTGTAGCGTCCTGCTAAGGCATTGATTTCAGAAATGATTTGCCTTTTGTCCAAGCTCGGGGCAATGGCTTGCATATATGCTTAAGGATTGATGTTAGGTGCTAAATTAGGGTGTCCAATTATCAGATAATGTTACGATCGGAACACTTAGGTAGCTTTTATGGTCTTAAAATACGAAATCCATCCTATCGGACCTTTATTTGTGCAGATGTAGGGAGACACGGAATAGTGGGAAAAAGGAATTTGCTATCTTCCTAATCTGTTAAACGCCTATTTAATACATGGAAACCATCGTTAATGCCTGCCTGCAAGTCCTGAGTCTCTATCTTCTTATTGGACTCATCTTCGCTGGGCTTTTCATTTGGAAAGGGGCAGCAAAAATTGATGAAGGAGTCTCGGGAAGTACCCGGGGCTTTAAGCTCATCATTCTACCGGGAGTCATTTTTCTATGGCCCCTGCTATTACCAAAATGGATTAAAAAACGCAATTCATGACTCCGCAACTTCGTCGGCGCCACCTTGTGATGTGGAGCCTGATCCTGATCATTATTTTCCTAGTACTCCTACAATCCTTTTAGATGGCTGTTACTTATGAGGCGGTCTTGTGGAATCGTCAAAAGAAAATATACGACCGTATTCTCTGGCTGGGAATCGGCCTGATCCTGATAAGCTTCAGTGTGCTGGAGTTTGTGCTTCATCCAGAGATAACTGCCGAAACGATGATTATCCGTGCTACGGCGTTTACCGGGGTGGTCCTCTTGCATATCATTTTGTTGATTGGACCCTTAAGTCGATTGGATACTCGCTTCTTGCCCTTACTCTATAATCGTAGACACATGGGAGTGTCGATGTTTATATTGGTGCTAGTGCACGGACTTTTCTCTATTATTCAATTCCATGCCCTGGGAGATATTAACCCACTGGCGAGTGTGTTTCTGTCGAATCAGCACTACGAATCCATTAGTGCTTTTCCCTTTCAAATATTGGGCTTCTTTGCCCTGCTGATCTTTTTGCTCATGGCTGTTACTAGCCATGATTTCTGGCTCAAGAACCTAGGGCCACGTTTCTGGAAGGCTATGCACATGCTGGTTTATGTGGCCTATGGCTTAGTGATAGCACACGTAGCATTAGGTACTTTACAATACGAGCAGGATGTCTTTTATCAGATACTGCTTTGGGGTGGGTTCCTTTTAATCAGTGGCCTACACCTCTATGTTGGCATTAAAGAAAACCGTCAACTGCAGGCGCAAAAAACAGCCTTGATGAAGGATGGTTTTTACGAGGTAGCACGTGTAGACGAAATCGAAGATAGCTGCGGGAAGAGCGTTTTTGTCGATGGGCAAAACATAGCCATCTTCAAGTATGATGGCAAGCTATCAGCTGTCCATAATGTTTGTAAGCACCAGATGGGGCCACTTGGAGAAGGAAGAGTAGTGGATGGATGCATCACCTGCCCCTGGCACGGCTACCAATATCTGCCTGAAAATGGTCAGGCGCCGGCTCCGTTCAAAGAGAAACTTCATACTTATCAATTACGCGTCATCAAGGATACCGTTTGGGTAAATCCGAATGCACTACCGGAGGGGACAGCGGTGGAACCTGTTCAACTTTAAAGTCGACCAATACTATGGCTGATAAAACACCTTTCTATATCGGCTGGCAAGATGAAATGCCGGCCTCAACTCGGAGTTTCTTGAAGACGCGAGTGACAATAATTCTAGTCCTACTGCTACTTTTGGTAGCGTCTGTGGTCTACTGGCAAAAACCATTCAACGACCATTACTTCGAGTTTGGCCAATTAACGGAGATTAGCGGTACTTACTACGCGGAGCCCTATCCGATCTTAGTTACAGAAGCTACCTCTCTAGCCAAAGGGCGCTCGCCGAACATTCTTCTAGTCGGATACGGCAAATTTGGTGCCGAGGGCATCATCGCTGAGATGGAAGAAGCGCAAGGAGAATCCTTGAACGGCAAAAACGTCACCATGCGCGGATCGTTGATCTACGGAGATGGTAAAACACTCTTGGAGTTGACGGAGCAGGCGGACGCCTTGGTTGAACTCGAACCAGGTACTTCTGCTACCGCACTTTCCATGCAATCACTTTCAGAAGCCGTGATAAACGGAGAAGTCATTGACCCTAAGTGCTACTTTGGTGTCATGAAGCCAGGAGAAGGAAAAACGCACAAGAGTTGTGCCATCCGCTGCATCAGTGGTGGTATTCCACCGGTGTTGAAGAGCCCTTCGGAAAGAGATGCGGGAGTATTCGAATACTATTTGATTCAAGATAGTCAAGGCCGCCCGGTTCATCAGAAAATCCTTTCGATGGTGGGAGAGCGTGTCCGTCTTACCGGGCAGTCTTCAGAGGCACATGGTTGGAAAGTACTGTATATCGATATTGATAATCTACCGCTGTATATGATGACAGAAGAACACCTCTGCAGTGGTCATCTACTAACGGATAACTCCTAGCATGTACGAGTCCTTTAGCGTCGTCTTTACCTTAGCTGCCCTTTTTAGTTTCATCAACTATAAATGGCTCAAATTACCGAGTACGATCGGACAAATGGTTTTGGCCTTGGGTTTAGCGATAGTTGTCATCATACTGGAACCACTCCTTCCGAAAGCCTACCAATTCTTCTGCGATATCGTCCTCAGTACCGATTTTCGACGGGTATTGCTTGATATTATGTTGGGCTTCCTGCTGTTTGCGGGTGCTTTGCATGTTGATGTTACCGGCCTTCGCAAAGAACGCTGGTCAGTCATGTTATTTGCTACCTTCAGCGTACTGCTGGCTACCTTCCTCGTTGGTACTGCTTGCTACTATCTCAGTGGGCTATTTGGTTTGGAGATTCCCTATTTGCACTGCTTGTTGTTTGGAGCATTGATCTCACCAACAGATCCTATCGCTGTTTTGGCCCTGCTGAAGACGGCCAATGTGAGTCCTTCTTTGCAGCTAAAAATCGAGGGTGAATCACTCTTTAATGATGGTATCGGTGTGATTGTTTTCTCAGCTCTATTGCTACTAACAGGAATGGATATGCACCCCGCAGAAGGTGGTCTAGCACAAGAGATACTAGTCTTGTTTGCTGAGGAGGTATTGCTGGGCCTTGCACTCGGGGCTGCACTTGGAGTAGCGGGCTTTCGATTAATCAAGCTGAGCGAAGACAACCACTTCTTGGCTACGATGATCAGTCTGGCTATCGTTTTTGGCGGTTACACCTTGGCGCAGCTCTTGCACACCTCTGGTCCTCTGGCAATGGTAGTAGCAGGTTTGTATCTAGGCTACCATATCAAGCTGGGAGATATTGAGAAAGAAACAGAAAAGACACTGGTGGGCTTCTGGCATATACTGGATGAAAGCCTAAATGGTGTGTTGTTCGTGTTGATTGGTTTAGCCCTACACCTGGTTAGTATGAAGCCCATCTACATCGGTTTGGTTGCCGTCATGATTTTGGTGTCCTTGCTGGCACGTTGGGTTTCGGTCACGGTACCGTATTCGTTGCTTAAACATGAGGAGGGAAATTGGTTGAAGACGACCTATACACTGACCTGGGGCGGCCTCAAGGGAGGGATTTCCCTGGCCTTGGCTTTTTCGCTGACTCCAGCGCTTTCCGGTGATACACTTTTGCCGTTAACTTATGGCATTGTCATATTCTCGATACTCGTTCAGGGACTCACCATTCCGGCATTAATCAAAAAACTCTACCCTTAGATACATGGAACAGAAAATCGTTTGGCACAAAGTACTCGATAGCAAGGATGCCCTGGCAGAAGGGCGTGTAATGACCGTCACAACCGGCCACAAAAGTGTTTGTCTTACCCATTACGAGGGTAAAATCAATGCACTAGATAATCACTGCCCGCACCAAGGTGGTCCGCTAGGGGAGGGGAGTATCGAAAATGGTTGGCTCCGCTGCCCTTGGCATGGTTGGGACTTTCATCCGTGTACCGGTAAACCACCAGGGGGCTACGATGATGGTGTACCGACCTATCAAGTAGAGGAAAGAGCGGACGGTGTCTACGTGGGTATGCCGGTAGAGGCGGAGCATGAGCCCACTGTTTCTGATATCATAGCAGAGACGATGGTCAATTGGGGAGTCAATCGAGTCTTCGGAATGGTTGGGCACTCAAACCTTGGCTTTGCGGATGCTATGCGTCGTCAAGAAGAGAAGGGAAAGCTCAAGTTCTTTGGCATTCGCCATGAAGGAGCTGCGTCCTTTGCCGCTTCTGCTTATGGGAAATTGACGGGAAAACCGGCCGGCTGTTTTGCCATCGCGGGACCGGGGGCTACCAATATGTTTACCGGACTCTGGGACGCAAAGGTGGATCGTGCTCCTATCTTGGCACTAACAGGACAAGTAGCTACCCAAGTGGTCGGTACTGGAAACTTCCAGGAGTTAGATCTGGTACGGGCCTTCCAAACCGTTGCCGAATTTAACCATCGGGTACAGCATACTAGCAAGCATGCGGAGTTGATGAGTTTGGCAGTTAAGCACGCCATTTTAAAGCGCGATGTTTCTCACCTTACCTTCCCGGATGAAGTTCAGGAATTACCCGCCCCAGAAGGCGCAAAAGCACAAACTTCTGATGGTCGGATTACAAGTATGACCATTGCACCTCCTGCGGAGGCCTTCGGCGAAGCGCTTGAGTTGCTCAACAAAGCAGAACGCCCAGTAATAGTGATGGGGCATGGTTCACGCTTCCATCGAGAGGCGGTGATTGCGCTAGCGGAAAAACTCAATTGCCCAGTAGTCACTACCTTTAAGGGCAAGGGGCTTATCTCCGATCAACACCCATTGGGTTGTGGTGTGCTCGGGCGTAGCGGTACGCCAATTGCTTCCTATTTTATGAATGAATGCGACCTGCTATTGGTAGTTGGTGCTTCCTTTTCTAAGCATACAGGCATTACGCCCAAGAAGCCAACCATCCAGATCGATTTTGATCCGCTAGCCCTCAGTAAGTTTCACGCGATTGATGTAGCCCTGTGGGGAGAAATATCCGTGACTATCAAGATGCTAGATGAGCAAGTAAGCGGCTTGGATAATAAGCATAAACACCAGGATGAAATTGCTGATCGTTGGTCGATTTGGCGGGCAGAAAAGCAGAAGCGATTGCTTGAAGATAATGGTAAAGGCGTGAGCTCAATTGCCGTGTTTGATAGCTTGACGCGTAAGGCACCAGCGGATGCAGTCATGTGTGTTGATGTAGGTAACAACGCTTATTCCTTCGGCCGCTATTTTGAGACGCAGGATCATAGTTTCTTGATGTCCGGTTACCTTGGATCCATTGGATTTGCCTTACCAGCTGCCATGGGAGCCTACGCGGCGGTGGAGAATAGCCGTCCGATTATTGCGGTAGCAGGTGACGGTGGTCTTTGTCAATACCTGGCGGAAATGACTACACTGGTGAAGTACAAAATGCCGGTGAAGGTTATTGTGCTGAACAACAATGAGCTCGGCAAGATCTCCAAGGAACAACGAGCTGGCCAATTTGAGGTATGGGCCACTGGATTAGTCAATCCGAGTTTTGCCGCCTACGCGGAAAGTTGTGGCGCCTTAGGTCTACAGGTGACCGAAGAAGGAGCGCTTGACATGGCGATGGATCAATTATTAAAACATGATGGACCGGCGCTGCTGGAGGTGAAAACCGATGTTGCTTTGATCTAGATGATACGCATAACCTCACCCCAATCGTTGAGGTAGCTCATGTTTTCTTTCACAACGATATCTAAGGGCAATAAGGTGTCGGGAGCGGCTTTGACTTTCTTCAGTAAGAAGTTAGACAAGGCCACCATTCCTAAGTAACCTTGAGCCTTTGGGTGCTGATTGATGAGGTATTGAATAGTACCATGTTTTAGGCATTCCAGATTGGCAGGTATTGGATCAAAGCCGAGTACGGCAGGCGCCTCCATTTCGTTCAACTGTAGGGCCTCGATCAGGTGGTGAGCACGTGAGTTCGTAACAAATACACAAGCCGGCATTCCATACATCAAAACCTCCCTGGACCATTGCTTTGCCAGCGTCTCTGGATTGTCGTATGCTGCAATGTTTAATGTTCGGACGGCTTGATCTTGTAGTCCTTCCTCTTTAAAGTACGTTTGGAAACCATGCGCTTTCGCTAGTAAGTGCGGCGCATTATCTACTCCCTTTTCCAGGTGCAGAATCCAAGTCTCCTTACTTTCCTGAAGCAGGGTGCTGGCCAACTTGCCCGCCAAGTAACCTGCCTGGTAAGCGTCCTGTCCAATGAAGCACAGCGCGTTGGCCTCTGCCAAGCGCGTATTGATCATAACATAAGGAATGGCTCTGGCCTGGAGTTGCCGACAAAGATCCGCGCCTTCCAATTGGAATACAGGAGCAAAAAGGAAGCCCGCAGGAGATTCAGCAAGTAAGCGGTTAGCACATTCGGAGAAGTGTCTTGGGCTCGCCAGCTCAAAGTAGATTGGCCTTAGGTTCAAACCGAAGTGCTGCAAAGCTTGTCCTGCTTTTCTGATACCCTGGTTGATAGCCTGCCAGTAATCATCCGCATCAGGGAAAGGGAGCAGGACCGCAATCGTAAGCGTGCGGTTGTACGCCAATGCGCTTGCTAAGGCATTAGGCTCATATCCCAATTCCTCCATCGCCGCTTCAACCTTAGTTCGGGCTTTCGCCGAAACGTCCCCACGTTGATGTAATACACGGTCAACAGTACCGGTAGAGACACCGGCCCGTTCTGCTATATCCTTAATGCGAATGCGTTTCATGGTCTATTGCTCCGGGAGTTTCCAACGTTGGAAAGCTTCCATGGCTTCGTATTCGGCAAAGCCTAATTTGCGGTACAAGTTAGCAGTTTCTCGGTTACGATCTTCTGCGCGTTCCCAGAACTCTCGCTCATCATTGCCAGGGAAGGGCGGACGATCCTTCTGCGACTGGTGCATATAGATGGCTTTGCGCTTTTTGGTCACTTCCTCTGGACTCAGCGGTACGGCCATCTCAATTTCTTGGATAGGCCATTCCTGCCAGGCTCCACGGTAGAGCCACAGCCAACAGTCTTTCATCCACTTTTCTGAAGAAAGTTGCGTGAATGCCGCCGTTATGATATCCAAGCAAACGCGGTGGGTGCCGTTCGGGTCGGCGAGGTCACCGGCAGCGAACACCTGGTGAGGTTTGATTTGCTCTAAGAGCTCTTTGGTGATTTCTACATCCTTGGGCCCCATTGGACTCTTACGAACGGAACCGGTTTCGTAGAACGGCAAATCCATAAAGTGGATCTGCTTATCCGGAACACCACAGAAGCGCGCACCAGCGCGAGCTTCTCCGCGTCGGATCATACCTTTGATCGTTCTTACTTCTGGGCTGTCTACAGCGCCTTCTTTTTTGCGAAGCAATCCGCGACGAGCCTTTTTCAGCAGCTCCTTGCTTTCATCTCCGTTTAGATTGTAGGCATCACCAAATTCTTCCATGAATTCGATAAAGCGGATGGCATCATGATCATGGACAGCAATGTTGCCACTGGTTTGGTAGGCTACGTGTACTTCATGCCCTTGCTCCACCAATCGTAAGAAGGTACCACCCATGCTGATTACATCGTCATCAGGATGCGGACTGAAAAGTATGACACGCTTGCGTGCGGGTGTACTCCGCTCGGGGCGATTGGTGTCATCTACATTAGGTTTGCCTCCTGGCCAACCGCTAATGGTACGCTGCAGGCGATTGAAAATCTTGATGTTGAGACTATACGCCGAGTCATAGGCCAAGATCAACTCGCTCAAATGGTTTTCGGTGTAGTCCTCATTGGTCAACTTAAGGATTGGTTTATCGAGTCGCTGCGATAACCAGATTACAGCCTTAGCAGCCAGCTTATCATCCCAATTACAACTACCAATTAACCAGGGGCGGTTGATACGTGTAAGTTCTTCCGCAGCGGCCTCATCGACAAAAAATCGAACATTGGGGTGCTTTTGCAAGAAGGATGATGGAATATTTGGGGTGATTTCTCCTTCTACGGCTTCTTTTACAATCGGGGCTTTGTGTTGACCCCAAGCCAATAGATAAACCGTACGTGCCTGCATGATGGACTGGACCCCCATGGTTATAGCGCGATACGGAACCTCATCAATGGTGCCAAAGTCCTTGGCAGCGTCTTTACGTGTAAGGTTGTCTAGCCGAACCATGCGAGTTATGGAAGTCTCCCAAGAACCCGGCTCGTTGAAACCGATGTGCCCCGTACGCCCGATACCTAACAACTGGATGTCAATCCCACCTGCCAGCTTTATCTTCTTTTCGTAAGACTCACAGTACGCTCCGACTTCCTCCAGAGGAATGGTGCCATCAGGGATATTGACGTTTTCAGGTCGGATATCTACATGGTCGAATAAATACTCATTCATAAAACGCACGTAGCTCTGTTGGGCCGTGGGTTCAAGTGGGTAGTATTCGTCGAGGTTGAAGGTGATGACATTTTGGAAGGACAAACCTTCTTCCTGATGCAACCGGATGAGCTCTTTGTACACCCGAATAGGGGAGGAGCCGGTGGCAAGACCAAGGACAATGTTCTCACCCTCTTGCTGTTTCTGGCGAATGGCCAGTGCAATGGACTGCGCCACATGCCGAGATGCAGCTTCGGGCGAAGCCCAGATTTTTACAGGGATACGCTCCAGTGACCGGAAGGTGAACTGGAGTTTGTTTTGGCTTTTGGGGGTGATGTTTTGGATGGTCATACGGGCAGATTTTGATGTTGACTGGTACAAAGGTAAGGGATTTTGTGTAAAACCGTGTGCGCACACGGTTTTTATGAAAAAACACACAGAAACGCACAAAGTTTGACCTTTGAGTAGGAGACGCTAGGTTTGATCTGAATTTGTGATTAGTGCAGGCAGCTCCGAAGTGCTACCTAAGCTTACGTGAGAGGCTTGAGGTTAACTAGGTTAGTTACCACGGTAATGGTCTAAAATATTGTTCGTTGCTTCCCAATCAAATCCGCGAATGCCGGCATCGGTTGTCCACAAGATGAGGAGATCTTGTTCTTCTAGTTGAGAGAGGTAATCCTTGATGTTCCCTGGTGCATATTGCTTGTTCTCCGCGGCATTAACGATGCTATTGTTGTAGTAGAAGAAAGTGGTCGTAGGATCGAAAAATTGCTGCGGTACCTGGTAAGTTTCCATGGTGCCATAAAAGCTGTCACCAACCACCCAGACCTTCGGACGGTACTTGTTTTCGTACACTAGAGATGCTGGAATAATATCTCGATAGGCAAAGGTGTCTTGAAGCTTGGTCCAGTATAAATTTAGGGAAGCAAAAATACCTTTTTCCGTGTAGTAGCTTGGTTCATAGGCCAGGCGTATGGCTTCGCGCTTGTATTCCGGTAGGTCTACTCCTAGCTGTTGCTCAATTGTACTTACCAGTGTATCAGTTATAAAGGAGATGGCGTAAAAGCTCCAATGGATATTTCCACGGGTGAATAGGGGATAGGAAGCTGTGTCTTTCATAGACAACAGATACTGCTGCAAATCCAAAACCGGAATCTCCGCTGCTGCCAAGCCCGCAGAAAATAACTCATAGTCATTAGGGCGTTTGACGATGGTGTCATAACGAGCTGAGATATTCTCTGGCATGAATTGTCCCTTTCCAGCGGCAAGTACAACCAGCAATTCGATATCGTGTGCGCTGAGTGAGTCTTTTAACTCAGATATATTTTCAATTTTCTCAGATAAAATTTTCTCACCAGTAAAACGTGTTCCAAGATAAGTGCGCGCATAGCGGCTTTCAAAATAATAATCATTCTTCCCACGCTCCACATCATTGGCGTTGAGGTGGTCGAAAAGTGAATACTTCAGCTGATTGTTGAGGCGGATAAAGAAGTGCTTACTCTGCAAGTGATCTTTGGCGTAAGCCTCTACATAATTTTGATAACTCCCATTCTTAATGCTCTCCCTACTGAAATCCACCTCTTTTGCCTTGGGCTGATACCCCTTTAGGGGCAAGGTTATGGTGCCACTGGCCAGTTGAAAACACAGTGGGAAGAGCAGTACTGCTACTATTATTCCAAACCATAACCGTTTTGTCGTAGACGCTTTCATAGGTTTAGAATCTGAAGTAAATGAAAGGATTGTAGCCAGCCACGACCACTTCGGAAAAACACAATACCAGCAATATGATCGTCAGGATAGCTTTGATGCTTAAGGTCCTATTCTCCATCTTATGTAACCAATTGTTCAAGTGCTTGTCTACGCCAAAGGAGATGGGTAGTAGCGCTATTCCACTGCCCAGTAGAAGCATCGCCCAGAAATGAATGGAATAGGTCAGTGCTTGTTTCCCTCCTGAAAACAGAACGCCATAGTACTCCAGCGCTAGATTAAGGCTCTCTGCCCTAAATAGTACCCAACCCAGCAAAGTGACAAAAAAGGTAAACAATAGAGCCGGTAGGGTGCCAACCGCTGCTAGTACACGACTTAGGAAGAGTCGGTCCAGAATGAGGAAAAGACCATGGAATAATCCCCATAAGACAAAACTCCAGGCCGCTCCGTGCCACAATCCCGAAAGGAGAAAGACAACCACCAGGTTGAGGTAAGTGCGCTGGGTGCTTCTGCGGTTACCACCTAGTGGGATGTACAGGTAGTCACGCATCCAGTTGCTCAGTGTAATATGCCAGCGCCGCCAGAACTCAGTGATACTTCTTGATATATATGGGAAGTTGAAGTTTTCAGGCAAGCGGAAACCTAGCATTAGCCCTATTCCGATGGCCATGTCGGAGTAGCCTGAAAAGTCATAGTATATCTGCATCGCATAGGCCAATATCGCAATCCAGGCATCAAATGCGCCCAGCGTGGCGATAGATTCACTGAAGGCCAAGTCAACCTGTTGCCCCAGGGTATCAGCAATGAGTACTTTTTTCGCCAAACCCATAGAAAAACGAAACAGTCCGTTCAGCCGATGATCCATTGTCAACTGCGCCCTTCGGTCTCGAATCTGATCGGCAATTTCCTTGAATCGAACAATGGGACCGGCGATGAGCTGAGGGAAAAGCAAGATGTACAGAGCGTAGTCTGCCAAGCGCTCCAATGGTTTGGCCTTTCCATAGTATAAGTCAATCAAGTAACTCAACTTCTGAAAGGTGAAGAAGGAGATACCAATGGGTAAGGCTATCGCTGCCCAGCTAACGGCCTCGAACCCCAATTCCGCGAGCAGTGCATTAGCATTCTCAACAAAAAAATTGGCGTATTTGAAGTAAGCCAGCATGCCTACATTAGCTACGACGCCAAGTCCTAGTAATTGTCGCTTCGCCGTTTTATTAGTGCTGTGGTACATCCCATTGCCGAGGTAGAAGTCAAAAGCTACAGCAGTGAGCAGCAAAAGGAAAAAGGTAGGAGCTCCCCAGAGATAGAATAACAGACTACCAAGCAGTGCAACGGCATTCTTGAACCGAACCGGGCTAAGCCAATAGGCCAGCAAAAACACAGGTAGAAAATAGAAGAGGAAGATGGCGCTGCTGAAAACCATGCCGGCAAGGTAGGGGATAATGTCAGTATCCGGAAATCAGAATAGAGAGATGTGCGGAACGTTGCCAAGACGATCCGAGCTCAAGTCTTGATCCTGTGTTTATTAGGTCGCGAATGACTATATCAATTTACACAATTGTTCTCTGAAAAATCTTTAGAAACCTCCGGCATTATCTGTACCTTTGCCCGCCTTGCCTGATTCGGAGGTTTTGTAATCATAGAAGGGAATAGATAAGGCAAGTTTGTACAAAAGAGAAGCATGGGAAATATTGTAGCCATTGTTGGAAGACCTAATGTGGGCAAATCGACACTGTTCAACCGCTTGATCGGGGAACGGCAGGCGATTATTGATGACGAGAGCGGCGTGACGCGCGACCGGCAGTATGGCAATAGCTTCTGGAACGGAAAGAACTTCACCGTCGTGGATACAGGTGGTTTCGTTCGCAATTCTGATGACATCTTCGAGGCGGCTATTCGCTCTCAAGTTCGTATTGCTATTGAAGAAGCTACCATCCTTATTTTCATGGTAGATGTTTCTACTGGGCTCACGGATCTCGACGAACAGGTGGCAGGTATGCTCCGTCGTACCGAGAAACCCGTCTTATTGGCGGTTAACAAGGTAGATAACAGCCAGCGCCAATTAGAAGCCAATGAATTCTGGAGTCTGGGCTTTGAACAGACCTTCTTCCTCTCTTCTATCACCGGAGGGGGAACCGGCGACCTATTGGATGCGGCAGTTGAGTACATCGAAGAGGAAGAAGAGGATGATTCTGATATTCCTAGATTGGCGATTGTTGGCCAACCTAACGTTGGAAAGTCTAGTCTGACGAATGCCCTGCTTGGAGAAGAACGAAATATCGTAACAGACATCGCCGGCACCACCCGCGATTCTATCCATACGCACTACAACAAGTTCGGTAAAGAGTTCCTCCTTGTAGATACGGCAGGTATCCGCAAGAAGAGCAAGGTGCACGAAGACCTGGAGTTCTACTCGGTTATGCGTGCCATCAAGGCGATCGATGAATCCGATGTGGTTATCCTTATGATTGACGCCACTTTGGGCGTAGAATCGCAGGATATGGCCATCTTCCGCTTGATTCAAAAGCGGAACAAGGGTGTAGTAATCCTCATTAATAAATGGGATTTGATGGAGAAGGAGACCAACACTGCTCGTGATTACGAGAAAGAGGTCCGCCGTCGTATTGAACCATTTGACGATGTACCTATCGTCTTCGTATCGGCTGTAGAAAAGCAACGTATATTCAAGGCTGTTGAGACCGCATTGGAAGTGTACTCAAACCGCAGTCGCCGCATTTCTACTTCGGAGTTGAACGATAAGATGTTGACCTCTATTGATCGCTACGGACCTCCCGCACACCGTGGTCGCCTACCGAAGATCAAGTACGTGACACAGCTACCTATTGCTTATCCGGCTTTTGCGTTCTTCTGCAACAACCCGAAGCACATCAAGGACAGCTACAAGCAATACCTGGAGAATCAACTGCGCTATCACTTTGATTTTAGCGGTATCCCGATCAGTATCTTCTTCCGTAAGAAATAAGGAATGGCTATAGGTTAGATGGTTAGTTAGTTTGATGGTTGGGTAGTGGTTCTACCTTACTAGTTGTCTTGCTTTTTCCAGACCAGTACTTCTTGTTCTTCCTCGATATCACGAGTCCAACGCATTTCGTTCTCGGAGAAGCTGATCTCCCATGATTCGCGGGAAGCACATTCTTCATTTGGTGCTATTTCCAGAGTAGGACGATGAGCATTAATTCGCCATAGTGCCGACCAGTTGCTGCCATCTTGTTGCTGCCAGTTGAACAGTACAAGGTTATCCCAACGGAAGAATGCAGTCTGGAAGCCGTAAGCCTTTGTAATGATGGTGGATTTAGCAGCGTCTAAGGCCCATAGTCCGCTTACTTTGTCCCAAGGGGCAGTGGGCCAGTTCGCTGGATTGTAGGTGGTGAGGCTTACTTGTACCAGCTGGCCTTCCTCCATGCGCTCCAAGGTCATTTGCTCGCCATCAAGCTTCATTGCGAACGGACCCGCTGGGTCTTCTATTCCGGCAGCAGTAGTAAAGAGTAGGCCACCATCATCTAGTATTTGCCAGGTGCCGAGGAGATTGATATTGCCGCCATTGCCTCCTTGCAAATCACCATCTGTGCCGAGGTGAAACCATTTAGAAACGGGTGTCATAGTGTTTTCGCCCACCGTTACCAGTGTTACGGTCCAATAGCCTGCTGGTGAGTTCTTTTGACTAAATAGGTTTAGGGTACTGAAGAATAGGAGTAGGAAAAGTGAAAAACGCATGTGTGCTTTTTTAAGGATTCGCCGGGACAGATGCAGTGATCAGTAGTTATGGTGTTTGATGCGGTAAACAGTACCCCTTAAACTCGATCTTAATTAAAAAAGTCAGCAACAATAGCCCACAACAAGAATTCTAGTCTATATTTATCACTCACCAAGGTCAGAACAGCACAATGTTCCGCTTTTTGCGTAGTCCGAAACAGGAGGAGTCCGATGAGGTCTTGCTGGCACGTTTCCAGCAAGAAGAGGACGCGACTGCGTTGGCCATGCTATTCGATCGTTACCTGGAACTCATTTATGGACTTTGCCTACAGTACCTAAAGACTGGAACTAGGGCGGAGGATGCCTCCATGGCGATCTACGCAGAATTGCAGGAAAAACTGGGGCAGCATGAAGTACGAAACTTCAAAAATTGGTTGTACACCTTTGTTCGCAACCACTGCTTGATGCAGCTTCGCAAAGAAAAGAAGGACCTTAGTGTAAATATTGACCCTGCATTTATGCATTCTGCCGAAGATTGGCATCCAATAGAGGAAGAGCAGGAGGAGGATAGCCGCCAACCCGCCTTGGAGTATTGCCTCGGACAGCTCAACGAACAACAAAAGACCTGTGTGCACTTGTTCTACTACGAGGGCCACAGTTATAAAGAAATTGCAGAGATGCGTCAAGAGGAAGTCGGTCGGGTGCGTTCCAACATCCAGAATGGTCGACGGAACTTGAAGAACTGTATTGAAGAACAGCAAGCACGTAATGGTGTCGTATAGTGGATCGTAAAGAACAACATACACGGGATTTACTTCGTCGCTGGATCAGTGGCGAAATAACGGCTCGGGAAGAGTCCGAACTCCGGCGTGCAGCTCAGGAGGATAAGGCGCTGCGCGATGCTTTTGCCGGTTACGAAGCGAATGCTGACGAGGATCATAATGCCCGATTGGCACGGATCCGTGCACGCAGTAGCAACAAGAGGGCTGGTGGCCGAGTACGATCATTAGTTGCTTGGCGTGTAGCAGCGGCCGTCCTATTATTATTGGCAGTAGCCTGGTGGTTGGTTCCGATCTCTCAGGACAATGCCATGTCGGCTCCGTTAGCTGTAGAGGAAACTACCTCAGCTAAGGATGAAGCTATTGCTGAAACAGACTACGCACTTCCGCCTGAAACGCAAGGTGATGCTGTAGTTGCTGAGCTTGACGATTTTCCTGAAGTTTCATCGGGTACTTCCAGTCCGGATCGGGCTAGAGATGAGACACCTGTCGTTATTGAAGGTGATGGTGAGTTGATATTGGCAATGGAAGAATCAGAACCTGGAGCCGGACTTACCTCTGAATCTGATATGGTTGTCAGCGAACCTGCTGCCTTTAGTGATGTGTCCATATCTGCCGGAGCAGAGGATTTAGGACGATTAGATAGTGACTCCGCCTTGGCCGATGTTGTAGCACTTGAGGTAGAAGAGGTTCCTCAGGATCCTTTAGTGGTCAGTCCATCAGCACCACCTCCACCGGCCGCCGCCGAAAAGCGGAGTTTTCCAACTCAAAATCAAGGCTATCCAACACGTTTGGATGAGCGCTATCGAGTCAGCAATGTTGGCCCGCCAGTAGCAAATGAAGGTTACCGGATAATCGAAGGGAAGGTCCTAGATAGTGAGGGTTATCCCTTGATCGGGGCTAGTGTGATCGAAGAAGGTACGGCTAATGGTACGGTCACGGATTTCGACGGTTTCTACCGACTTGCAGTAGATCAGGATAAGGCTAGTTTGAAGGCTACTTATACGGGCTATGAGGCTCAACTCATCGCTATCGCCCAAGAGAACGAAGTAGACATCATCATGGAAGAAAGTGGAATGCTTCTGGATGAGGTAGTCGTAACCGGCTTAGGTGTAAGGCAGCAAGAAGAACGAGCCAATGCTGCGGGCAGTGTGGCTCCTCTAGATGGCTTCCGTGCGCTCCGCCGTTACATCAATGAGCAGACTCCTGTCAATACACCGCGCGTCCGCATCATGGTGCAGTTTGTGGTAGAGGCTGATGGCACTTTGCGTGATTTTGAGGTGCTCAATAGTACCAATACTGCCTACAATGACTTTGCTATACAGCTATTGCAGAATGGCCCTGCCTGGCAAATTGAAGAGGGTGATCCGCCCATCACTGCGGTTTATGTCGTACGCCTAAAAGGGTAGGGTAGGTGCTAAGATTCCTAGTTAACGCAACCAATCCAATTAACTAAATTAACCACCCAAGTCACCTTAGTGCACCTAAGTTTTTTGAACCATATAAGGCATGT
>ENA-UENT01000316-UENT01000316.1-marine-metagenome-genome-assembly--contig:-NODE-316-length-33653-cov-7.808328_pt1 | contig 33653 bp, 21 predicted proteins | sample MGYA00237879_ERZ529330 | MGnify/ENA primary metagenome ERZ529330 (study PRJEB26372, sample SAMN05368345) | marine metagenome | biome: cultured habitat; feature: ocean water; material: water; isolation... | reverse complement strand
TTCTGGCACAGGGCAGCTGGCGCTTTGGCCCAATCCGGCTTACCGGTCAGTTACTTTATCGCTGGGCGCCCCGCTGGAAGCACCGGCGCAGGCCCGCCTGATAGACGGGCTGGGGCGGGCTGTGAGGGCATGGCCCCTCGAAGTGGGCTTAACGGAGCATCCGCTGGCCGTAAGCGGCCTGCCGAATGGCTTATACTGGTTGAAGGTTGACGGGCAGCCGGGCGCACAGCGGTTGCTAATCAGCCGGTAAGGCCGTAGCGGCATTCAAAAGATACCGGAAGGGGGCAGTGATGAGTGCTGCCCCTTTTGTTTGTCATAATAGCATGTCACAATAGTGTTTACCCCACGCTATGGATCGTTCACGGCAATTATTAAGGCGTTCGCCACATATTTCAAATCCCCTTTCTCTTCTTCTTTAGATTTGAGTTGTCGAAACGATCCCACCTACCGATTATCAAGAACAGTATCAGGAAGTATTGCAAAAAGAATGTCCTAAGAGCTGAAGACTTAACCGTTAGCCTTAAGAATTTTATGGGGAACCTTTACGCTACAGCCCTTAACGGGTTGTTAGGGCTGTAGCTTTTCCACCCAAAAACAAACACTACACATATCCCGGTAACTAGACATTAGGGGAATATGCACGGGCGTTTATCGCCGATGAACAAACACCACATTCAAACACAATAACAACACGAACGGGATTAATTAAGTGCCTTAGGGCCTTCAATGGATATTTAGGCAAAAGGCTGCGGTAGTACCCGCAGCCTTTTCTATTGTGCCGACAGAGCGTATATCGCTAAGGCTGGCTTTAACTGCCCCCGAAACAGCTTTTATCCCTCAAAGTGGAAGGAAAGCGTAAAGGTGCGGGAAAGTATCTTTTCCAAAACGGTAGACTCCTCGATATTCTCATTGTAGATCAGCGTATTGCCGATGCCATGAGAGATTTTGATCTCCGGGGAGAAAATGAAGAAAGGGAAGAAGAACTGCACGCCTGCGCCGTATTCCAGTGCAAATTCATTGGGGGCGATACGCACGAGGGTTTCTGCCTGCCGGGTTTGCGAATCGCTGGCCACATCAAAGGCATACTTTACACCAGCGATGACAAAAAGCCGCATATCCTTGTAGGGGGCCGATTTGTAGCGCAGGTGGAAAGGCATTTCCACGAGGACAGACTCTACCCGCCGTTCAGAAAAATTAGACCGCCGCCCAAAACGGGTGTAGCTAATCGTTCGCTCAGCAAAAGATAGGGTGGGGAGGAAGCGAAAATCGAAATGATCGCCCATTTTCAGGTTGGTGACAATACCCAGATTGAAGCCCGGTCCTGAGGCGGACTCGACCACGCGGATGGAGTCGCTTTGCAGGAACTGATCGGAGTTGAAGGGCGTGAACCGGGAGGAGTTGTACCCCAGGGTAATCCCAAAGTAATAAGGCTTCTGCTGGAAGTCAAAGAAATTATAGTTGCCGGTAGCCTGAGCTGAAGCCTCCTGTGTGGAGAGCTGAAAGAGCAGGGCTAGCGCTAAGCTTACGCTTTGCCACCGGAATAAATCGCGCAAACGCCAAGAGTTAGTGGTATGCATTGATTTGATTTGAAGCCAATTTTGCTAAGAATATCGGTAAACTGTTCGCGGTCAGGAAATGCCTGTACCGATTCGTAAAGATAACTGTAAGCCCTGGGGTCTTTGGAGGTCAGCCGGCCCACGGTGGGCAGGATGTTCCGGAAATAAAAGTTGTATAGTTGCTTGAACGGGAAAACCCGGGGTTTGGAAAACTCCAGCACCACAAGCTTGCCGCCCGGCTTTAGCACCCGATGCATTTCTTCGAGCCCCTTTTCCAGGTGTTCAAAATTGCGCACACCAAAAGCAACGGTGATGGCATCAAACGTATTGTCTGAAAACGGCAAATTCTCCGAGTCGCCCTGCTGCAGCTCAATGGTGGTGCTTAAGCCACGTTTATCGATTTTAGTCCGGCCAATTTCAAGCATCTCATTGGCGATATCAATGCCGATGATTTTCTCAGGCTGCAATTGCCGTGCGGTCTCCAGTGCCACGTCTGCCGTGCCGGTAGCCACATCGAGCACCATCTTAGGCGCATCCTCCTTCAAGAGCTTAATGGCACGCTTGCGCCAGTACACATCAATACCCAGAGACAACAGGCGGTTCAGGAAATCATAGTAGGGCGCGATGCCATCAAACATCTTCGACACCTGCTCTTTCTTACTGCCCGACTGATCATACGGCTTTACTTCCTCTGCCATAGTAATTTCAAAATTTTTGCAAAGATATATTTTGGGAAGGGAGTGGCCGTCATAGTAAAGCAAAATCCTGTTTTTTTCTTATCTTTGCCTGTCTTTGAAAAAAGGGCAAGAAAATACAAGAATAAACCGCTTACATGTCTTTGAAACAGCGAATTATCCCCGTTAATATCGAGGACCAAATGAAGTCGGCCTACATCGATTACTCTATGTCAGTAATCGTTTCACGGGCTCTTCCGGATGTACGGGACGGCCTCAAGCCGGTGCACCGACGGGTCCTGTACGGTATGTCAGATTTAGGGCTAACCTACAACAAAAGCTATAAAAAGTCAGCGCGTATCGTTGGAGAGGTGCTGGGTAAATACCACCCTCATGGTGACTCTTCCGTTTACGATACGATGGTACGTATGGCACAGAACTGGTCCCTGCGCTACCCACTGGTAGACGGACAGGGCAACTTTGGCTCTATGGACGGCGACAGCCCGGCCGCCATGCGTTACACAGAGGCCCGCCTGGAGCGTATCTCTGATGAGATGCTGGCAGATATCGGTAAGGAAACCGTTGACTTTGCCTTCAACTTTGATGATACGCTAAAGGAGCCAACGGTACTGCCTGCCAGAATCCCCAACCTGCTGGTCAATGGCGCTTCCGGTATTGCCGTAGGTATGGCGACCAATATGCTGCCGCACAACCTCACGGAAGTGGTCAATGGCATTGTGGCGCAAATTGCCAATCCGGATATTACCATCGAAGAATTGATGCAGTACATCAAAGCGCCGGATTTCCCAACGGGTGGCATCATCTATGGTACGAGTGGTGTACGCGAGGCTTTCGAAACCGGCCGTGGCCGGGTCGTGGTCCGGGGACGGGCCGAGATTCAGGTGGCTGATAATGGCCGGGAAACCATTGTGGTAACAGAAATCCCCTATCAGGTTAATAAAGCCAACCTGGTCGCCAAGATCGCCGAGCTGGTGAATGACAAAAAGATCATCGGTATCAGCGATATCCGGGATGAGTCCGACCGGGATGGCCTGCGCATCGTAGTGGATGTGAAGCGGGATGCTATGGCCAGCGTAGTGCTGAGCATGTTGTACAAGTATACTGCTCTGCAGACTTCCTACGGTGTGAATAACGTAGCCTTGGTCAATGGCAGGCCTGAGCTGCTCAACCTGAAAGATATCATCTCGGAGTTTATCAAGTTCCGAATCGAAGTCATTGTGCGCCGTACGCAGTATGATTTGCGCAAAGCGATTGCCCGTGCGCATATCCTGGTTGGCCTGCTCATTGCGCTGGACTACATTGATATGGTCATTGACCTCATCCGTGGCTCCGCTACGCCGGAAGACGCCCGTAATGGCCTGATGGAGGGCGCGTTTATTGAGGATAGAGACAAGTTCTGGAAGCAGTTTGGCCCGCTAATTGAACAGGCGGACACCGATGAATATCCGAGAGAAGAGGGCAATGCGCTTTCAGAAGCTCAGGCGCGCGCGATTCTGGATATGCGGCTGCAAAAGCTGACTGGCCTGGAGCGGGATAAGGTGAAGGAGGAGTACGATGAACTGCAGGAGCGTATCGCCTATTTGAAATCTATCCTGGAAAGCGAAGAGCTGCAGCGTGAAATTGCCGCAGAAGAATTGCAGGAGATCAAAGAAAAATACGGAGATGAACGCCGTACTGATATCACAGCTGCTGATGGCGAAATCAGCATTGAAGACCTGATTGCCAATGAGGAGGTTGTGGTTACGATTTCCAGTTTAGGCTACATCAAGCGGACACCGGTCTCTGAATACCGTAAGCAAAGCCGGGGCGGGCGTGGCTCCCGTGGCAGTAAGACCCGGGATGCGGATTTTGTGGAGCACTTGTTCATTGCAAGTACTCACAATTACCTGCTGCTCTTCACGGAGTCCGGGCGTTGTCATTGGTTAAGAGTCTATGAAATACCGGAAGCGAATAAGACCTCAAGCGGCCGGGTGATTCAGAATATCCTGGCTATTCCAAAAGACGATAGTATCAAAGCCTATATTAATATTCAGGACCTGACGGATGAGGAGTTCATCAATAATAATAATATTGTTTTCTGCACCCGCAATGGCCTGATCAAAAAGACGCTGGTCGAAGCCTACTCCCGTCCACGGGCAGGTGGCATTAACGCTATTACCATCAACGAAGGCGATCAGCTGATAGAGGCGAAACTAACCAACGGTAACCAAGAGGTATTTATCGCCAGCCGATCCGGGCGGGCGATCCGCTTTGAAGAATCCAAAGTGCGGGCTATGGGCCGTACCGCTGCCGGTGTCCGGGGCATTAGCCTGAATGAAGATGGCAAAGATATCGCGGTAGGCATGGTCATCATTGATCCGGAAGAAGCCGAAACAGCCATTATGGTCCTTTCTGAAAAGGGGATGGGCAAACGTACGTTGTACAGTGACTATCGTTTGACCAACCGCGGTGGTAAGGGGGTCAAGAATATGCAAATCACAGATAAAACAGGTGGGGTGTTCTCCATCAAAGCAGTGAGCGAGGATAGTGACCTGATGATCACCACTCGTGATGGCATCGTGATTCGTATGGCCGTTAGCGATATCAGGGTAATGGGCCGTGCCACACAGGGTGTGCGCCTCATTAAGCTGGATAAGCACGATGAAATGGCCGATATCGCCGTGATTCATAAGTCAGAGGATGAAGATGAGCCAACGACGCCTCCGGCATTCGATGAAGAGGAATAGGAACTGGTTTTAACATTTTGTAAATACCGATTCTTTCCGGAAATTCGTCTAATAGAGTGAAAAATTGGGGATTTTGGGGTCTTTTTTGATCTTAAGCCCCGTTTTTCGGGTTATTTGAATACAAACCAAAAATGAAAATTGCATACAACATGAAAAAACTGATCTTAGCACTGACTGCTGTATTGATGGTATTTGCAGTACAGGCACAGGACGGTAAGAAGGCGGTTCGTAAGGCATCAAGTGCTCTGGGTGCTTTTAATCTGGACCCTACCAACAACAAAGAAAAGCTGCAAGAGGCTATTGACCTTATCGAGGAGGGCGCTTCAGATCCGGAATCCTCAAAGGAGGCCAAAACTTTCCTGACTAAAGGTGAGATCTACAATGAAATCGCGAATCAGTATCTGATTGCAAGCCAGCTAGGAGACACGGTAGCAGCGAAAAAACTTCCACAAGTTGACGATCCTGCTATGATCGCTGCTGAAGCTTTCCTTAAGGCTTATGAGCTGGCCGAGAAAAAATGGGAAACCAAAGACGCTACCAAAGGAATGGCGCAGGCTCAGGGCCACCTTTCCAACAGCGGTGTGATGGCTTTCCAGGACGAGCAGAACTATAAGAAGGCTTACAATGACTTCAAAATGGTGCTTGATCTGCATAAGGTCCTGACTGATGAGAAGGAAGATAGCAATCTGAAGAATGAAGAGGACTACCTCAATCAGCTGTACATCACAGGCCTCTCTGCTATTAATGCCAACGAAATGGACGCGGCCAAGGCGTACTTTGATCAGCTCTACGAAAAGAAATATGACAAGCCGGTTATCTACGAATCGCTGTACAAGATTACAGCAGCGGATGAGTCCAAAATGGATGAAGCCTATGCCTATCTCGAAGAGGGCCGTAAGCTTTTCCCGGATGATGTATCTCTGCTGTTCGCAGAAATCAACCACTTCCTCCGTATTGGTAAACTCGATGTGCTGATTACCAAGCTGCAAACGGCTATCGAAAAAGAGCCGGACAACGTTTCGCTTTACTCTACTTTGGGTAACGTCTACGACAACCTCTACCAAAAGGCACTAAAGGCCAACGATGAAGCAGCCGCAAAGGAGAACTTCGACAGCGCAATGAAGTACTATCAGCAGGCGGTCAATAAGGACGCCGATTACGTTGATGCAATCTACAGTATCGGTGCCCTGTATTACAACAAGGCAGCGGTTATGACACAGGACCTCAACAAGTACGCTGATGACTACTCCAAGGAAGGTCTGAAGAAGTACGAAGAGCTCAAAAAGAGTATCTTCGAGGAGTTTGACAACGCTTTGCCATTCTTCCAGAAAGCGGAGTCAATCAACCCTGGTGATCTGAACACGCTTATCGCCCTCAAGGAAATCTACGCACGTAAAGACGACCTGGAGAAGTCCAATGTCTTCAAGGAGCGTATCGACCGCATTCAGGCGGGTGAGACGATTGAGGATGCCTACTTTGACAAGTAAGCCATTCTGATCAGATCAGAAAAATGCCCGGGCAGCGCTGTTGTCCGGGCATTTTTTATGCACCCTTATGCTGGTCAATGGCCCGAATGACCCGGCAGGGGTTCCCCGCGGCAAAGCTATCTGCCGGAATGTCACGGGTGACCACGCTCCCGGCTCCAATCACTGCCCGGTCGCCAATCGTCACGCCAGGGCACACGATAACACCGCCCCCCAGCCACACATCATCCCCGATGCGGATCGGCTTGGCATACTCTTTTCCACTGCTTCGGGCTTCTGCGTTCAGCGGGTGAGTGGCCGTGTATAGCTGCACATTGGGGGCGCACATGACCCGGCTGCCAATGTACACCGGTGCCACATCCAGCACCACGCAGTTGAAATTGAAAAAGACCCGCTCGCCGGCATAGATGTTATAGCCGTAGTCACAGTAGAACGGCGGTTCAATCCAGAGGTCAGGCTGACTGTTGGGCAGCAGTTGTTGCAGAATTTCCTGACGCTTCTCTTTTTCGTTATCCCCGGTCTCGTTCAGGGCTTTGAACAAAAGGCGGGCTTTTTGGCGTTCTTCAGTGAGGATCGGGTCAAGGGGCACATACATTTCCCCGGCGATCATTTTCTCTTTTTCTGTACGCATGTTGTAAAAAATGAGGAAGTGAAAGAAATAGGCAGACGCTATTGCCTGATATTTTTTACCTTGCGCAATTTCTGAAAATTTTGATGTAACCAATTAATACAGTTCGATAATCATGAAGCGTCCAGTTCGGGTTTTTAAATTTGGAGGATCCTCACTCAAAGATGCAGCGGCTATTCAAAATGTAGCTAATATCCTTCGTGACTTTAAAGACGAAAGCCTGGTGGTGGTGGTTTCTGCAATGGGCAAAACGACCAATGCCATGGAAACCGTAGTCGAAGCCCATGCCGCTCAGAACGGTAAAGCCTTTGATCTGCTCAACGAAATCAAAGCCCAGCATTACCGGATTATGGACGAGCTTTTCCCTTCTCAAAATGAGGAGGTCTATGCTGCGGTTAATGATGTATTCGTAGAAGTGGAGTGGGTGCTGGAAGAACCGCCGCATGACAACTACGACTACATGTATGATCAGATTGTCTCGATCGGCGAACTGGTCTCCTCCAAAATTGTGAGTGCTTTCCTGAATCAAATGGAATTGCCGACCGCCTGGCTCGATGCAAGGGACGTGATTCTGACCGACGACATCTTCCGGGAAGGCTGGGTACAGTGGGAGGAAACGCAGGAACGCGCCACAAAACTGGTAACCCCATTGCTGGAAAAGCCGGGCTTTGTGCTGACACAGGGCTTCATAGGCAGTACTACTGAAAATTTCACCACTACTCTCGGACGGGAAGGCTCCGACTATACCGCTGCGATTTTTAGCTTTTGCATGGATGCCCAGGATATGACCATCTGGAAGGATGTCCCCGGTGTCCTGACGGCAGATCCCCGAAAGTTCGAGAATGTTACCCTTCTCGACCGCCTCTCCTACAAGGAAGCCATCGAGATGACCTACTACGGTGCTAAGGTCATTCACCCCAAGACCATCAAACCCCTTCAGAACAAGAGCATTCCGCTGATGGTCAAGTCTTACATCAACCCGGAAGGCGCGGGCACCTATATTTCCGATGAGGTAGAGGATAACTACCCGCCAATGGTCGCCATCGAAGGCGATCAGGTATTGCTGCAGATCAGCACCCGCGATTTTTCCTTCGTTGCAGAGCACCACATCCGGGAACTGTTCAACATTATCGCTGATCTTCGCATTCAGGTGAATATGATGCAAAACTCAGCCATCAGTTTCAGCCTGTGCGTCAATGATGTGGACGATAAAGCCGACCGTTTCGCCCAGCGCATTGAGCAGGACTTCAAAGTGATGATGGACCGCGGGCTCGAACTCATTACCGTCCGGCATCATCAACCCGCTATTATGGAAGAACTGCGCAAAGGCAAAATTGTCCTGCTGGAAGAACGCATTAAGGATACCACCATTCAAATGGTAGTGAAGGATGTGCCGGTCATGCGCCGTAAGGAGGTGCCCACAGCATAAACTTGCCGGAAAGTGGTTTTTATCGGATTGACTCCCAACCCTCCGGGCTGGTTTTTCGTCTGTACACGAAAACAATCATCCGATGAAAATCCTAAAAATTTTGACTGCCGTGCTGATCTTCTCCACCCTTTTTGGGGCTTGTGAGCAGTCAGAGGGCGATGGATTAATCCTTTGCCCAACGGGGACCTGTGAGGATCAGGTGCAGGTGAGTGACGACCTTTATGAGAATGGGCCGGACGACGAACACATGATTTCCAACGCCTTCATTTCTGACGATTGCCTGGACGTGACCTTCCGATACGGAGGTGGGTGCGGAGAAGTGGAAGCTCATCTGTTTGCCAGTACAGGTGAAGGTGATAGCCTGCCACCTTCCCGTTTCATCAGGGTAGGTTTTCAGGACGACGATGACTGTGAGGCGTTGCTTGTCTACACCAAGACTTTTGACTTGACGCCTCTTCGCTCCGGGGCGCATTCTACCGTCCTTCTTCAGTTGGAAGGGTACGAGGAAGTGCTTGAATATAACTATTAAAGAAAAGCCTTAACTTACTGAATAAAAAAGACTGCACATGAAAAAACAACTTCCCTCGCTGTTCCTGCTCTTAGTATTGGCTTTATCCTGCGGGCAGGGGCCTGTGGAAACCGCTTCTGAAACACCGGCAAGCCCCGAAGAAGCCAACCGGCCGGTGGGTGCCGCTTACGACAGTCTGCTCGCTCAGGAGCTGGGTGCGGATGACTACGGTATGAAGGTCTACGTGATGGCTTTTTTGTACCGGGGAGAGGCTACAGGACTGGATTCCCTGCGACGGGCTGAGCTGCAGCGCGCCCATCTCAATAATATAACCCGCATGGCAGAAGCCGGCGACCTGGTCCTGGCCGGCCCGTTTATGGATGGGCAGGATCTTCGGGGCATCTACGTATTTGACGTCAGAACCGTTGCTGAAGCGGAGGCGCTGACCAATACAGATCCGGCAATTAAGGCAGGGACGCTGCGCATGGAACTCCGGCCTTGGTATGGTTCGGCAGCCTTAATGAAAGTCAATGAGCTGCACGAACAGGTGGCCAAGATTGATATTTAGCAAGGGTCAAAAGATAGGGCCCAAAAAGTCGACTAATCCTTCTTTCCAATGTTTATCCCCTAACGGCTTGACCATCAGGGAGTGTTTTACTGAGCGCCGCGTCAGCCCCATAGACTGCTCACCGGAGATCATCATCCACACGCAGGGGTTGCTTACAAGCTGGAAACCATTGTCCAGGTAAAGCTGGTGCTGACTGGCTAGCAGTACCAAAAAGTCTATCTGATGAGCCTGCCCAAGTGCGGAGAGTTGATTCAAAAGGTAGCTCGCTATGCGCCGGCGTTGAAAAAGTGGATCCACACAAAGATCAATGACCCCAAAAACAGGATATACCTGCCCGGCATTGTGCATGAGGCGGTGCTCAACGGCCATGTGCGCCATCAAATGACCTTCCTGATAGCCGAGATAGCGGAAATCAGGCAGCTGCCTGTAGAATGTCCGGTCCGGATAACCCGGGAAAGCCATCTTCAACAGCTGTTGAATATGCTGATGCTGAAGGTTGGTCAGCGCAAACTCTTCCACCCGTTCCAGTTGTATTCCCTCAGGTAATTTAGTAGTACTCACTCAATAACGATTTCAGTTCCTGCTCATCAAGTTTGCGGCGCAGCTCGCCCTCTACGGCAATAGATATTTGCCCGGTTTCTTCTGAGACGATAAAAGCCGCTACATTCGCCCGCTCCGTGATGCCCACTGCTGCCCGGTGCCGTAAGCCCGCACTGCTCGGCAGGTTAGGGTTTTCGGATACCGGCAGGACACAGCTGGCAGATTGCAGCCGGCCATTGCTCACAATAACAGCTCCATCGTGCAGAGGGCTGTGTTTATTAAAGATACTTTCCAGCAAGGGCTCCGTAATATCTGCATCCATAGCCACTCCGGAGCTGACCAGCCCGTCAAGGTCAAGATTGCCGGCCAGTACGATCAGTGCTCCTGTTTTGCGTTTGCTCATGCGCACTATTGCAGAGCGCAGGGCGCGCAACTGCCGCACTTTTTCCTCCGTACTTTCCAGGTTGCGATCCAGAATCCGCCCCAGAAAGTTAGAGCGTTGCCGAAGTGTGGTATTGCCCAGGAATAACAAAAAGCGCCTCACCTCAGGCTGGAAAATAATGATGATTATGATGACGCCCACGCTCACAAACTGGTCCAGAACTGCCGAAAGCAGGTCCATTTCCAGCTGATTGACCAGCCACCATACCACATACAGGGTTAGTACCCCCACAAAGATATTGAAGGCAATATTGCCGCGCAGCAACTTGTAAATCTGGTACATCAGGTACCCGACAATGATGATGTCGAGCACATCCCAGATTCTGACTGGCAAAAAACCAATATCGAAGAGGTAAATCATGTACGCGGTTTAATCCCGTACGGGCGTTTTCAAGTGGTACAATAGAAACGCCATTATATCTGCTGCTGTTTCATCAAATGCTTGTGCCTGCGGTACCGGGTAAATGATTGCCGGTGCCTGGGCAGTTTGTTGATACTGTAACGCAGCACCCATTTTCCAGGTATGCACAGGCATTACAACATCACTGTTGAGATGTGCAGCGAGCATCGTGGCCGGATACTGGTCTGCCGGTAGTTTATGCACAGGCGAATAGGCGAAAATAGGATCAAACTGTTTGGGGGCATCGGGGGCTCCAAATTCAGGTAGCCACTTCCACCCGGACCCAAACTCCGGATAACGGAGCAGGTCATAGAGCCCGTCAATGCCTGCAACAGCTCCGAAGAGATCAGGGCGTTGCGCCAGGCTTGCACTGGCAATCAGCCCGCCATGGCCTTCGCCGTATACCCCAAGGCGGCTTGCCTTTGTGTATTGATTGGCGATCAGATACTCGGCAGCTGCCTGGAAGTCGTCAAACGTATTTTGCTTATATTCCCGCTGTCCTGCCCGGCGGAATTTGGTGTTCAGTGCACTGCCCCCTCTGAGGGCGGGAATCGCACAAATGCCGCCCTGCCTCAGCATGAGCTGTGCTATCAGCCGTTCCTGCGTATTGTACATGGGCGCAAAAGGCCCCTCCTGACGCCCGCCGGCGAAAATAAGGGTGGGGTGCTGGCCATTCAGCTTTAGCTCTCTTGTGTGAATCACGTACATGCTGATTGGTGTCCCATCGTAACTTTCCAACCGCACCAGGCGGGTTTCAAAATTACCGGGCTTCAGGATAGTGACGGGGGTATGGAAAGCCGTCATCCGTTCTGCTTCAAGATCGAGGTGGTAAACCTGAGGCGGCTCCAGAATATTACCATAGCTAATGAAAACATTTGGGTCATCGTACTGACTGCTGATATCAAGTATATGGCCGTTTTCAGGCAGTTTCGGGCGTTTGAGCAGCTTACCTTTCGTATCGTATATCGCCATGGCGCTGCCGGCTTCTCCCTGATATACAGCCAGAAGGTTGCCATTTACCCAATGCACGGAAGACAGTGGTGAGGAGCTTTCCGGCAAAATAGTCTCCCAGTAGTTAGGGGCAGACAGGTCTGGGTCAACCCGTATCAGGCGGCGGTTCGGGGCATCAAGGTTGGTAATAAGATAAAACCCGGCTGCATCAGCTCCTGCCCATTCCAGTTGATGTTCCAGCCCCTCAGCAATGGTTGTAAAGCCCGCGTCTGTTTCCCCGGCAGGCCGCCCGTATATCGCCTGATGCCCATCGGCATCAGTGGACAGTAGTACCAGGTAGTCCTGCACCGGGCTCAGGTGCACCTCAAACCTGAACCTGGGGTCGCTGCGATCTGCATAAATGAGCTCGTCTTCTGATTGGTCAGTGCCCGGTCGATGGTAGCAGACCTGCTGGAAAAGATAAGGCTCGGTAGGGCTGCCCGGGCGGGCGTAGCGGCTGTAGAAAAAACCGCTGCCGTACCAGGTGATATTGCTGTGGCGAACAAACCGAAGGGTGTCTGAAATGAACTTCTCCTGCTCAAGATCGAACAGGAGAAGGTCTTCCCATTCAGAATGGGCCAAGGACCGCTTCAGGGCCAGTAATGTGCCATCCGGAGAAGGTGTAAAGCTGGTAATTTCAGATGCGGTTGGCCAGCCCAGGGTTTGCGGGTTGATTAGTTGTTTTTCCGGAGCATTTAGGCTGTCTCTACGGAAAAGGCCTTTGCACACGCCTCGCTCTGACTTGAGGTAATAGTAGGCACCTTTGATAAGCCGGGGCGGGCTGATTGAGGTATAGTCGCTCAGCTGTGCGATTTCCTGTCTCAGCAAATCACGCCCCGGTAGCTGACTGAGATAGGCACGGGCTACCTCTGACTGGGCGGCAGTCCATGCTTTCGTTTGCGCAGAATCGGATTGTTCCAGCCACTGGTAAGGCGCGGGCACTTTATAACCAGAAAAATCATTGATCGCGGCTGTATCTCTTGGCGTATCGGGGTAGCTAACCGGGATGTGCGGAAAATCATAAGCCTGATCTGGTGAGCTGGATTGACAACCAAATAGCAGCAATGCTGTGCAACATAAAAGCAATAAGCCCGTATTTTTCATTAGGTTATAATTTTGGTTTGTCCTTTTTGCCTGACCCGAATCTCAATTAATAGCTATCTTGAGCTTTCCAGGCTGCAGGCTGGTGATTGTGTCCCGGGCTTGACTCGTACCCGGTTGAAACATTGGGGCTACATGGGCCATCCATAGCAGACAGCAAAGCCGTAGCCTGCCCGTTTTACTCGTTTCGCTATTGGCAATATAGGGAGGAAAGCCCAATCTTTCAGACCATTTGCAACGGCATAAAAACTTCATAGCATGCAAATTAAAGCATTTTTCGCCATCCTGATGTTTTCCGGGCTGCTAATCAGCAATGCTTATGCTCAGGATGAGGTTTTATATGATGAAAAAGAACGGCCTTATGTGCTGAATAAGGAAGGCAAACGTGCGTACCTCGTGCCTATCCCGGAAGGAGAAGCAGTGGGCCCTGACCATGCTGTACTTGACGTTGAGGTAACTCCTCTGCCCGGAGCCACAATTATCACTTCTGAAGATTTGCGCCGTATTGCAGACCGGAAAGCTCAACTTGCGCAGCAGGCTGCTGCAATCGCCCGTCAGCGTGCAGACGAGGCACGGGACCATACCCTTTCTCTTCAGGAGCAGCTGGATTCAGCTATGACAAGGGAAAATAATACAGAACAAATCCTGCAGCTGGAGGAACGGCTGAAAAATGCCCGGGAAATCGAATCGATTGCCATCAGGGAGGCCCGTATGGCACAGCAGGAAGCCGCTAATGCCAGGCAGATTCGAGATAATCAAACCTATGTGGAAGCTTATCAGCGCGAGCAGGACCGCAAAAGGCTGGAACTGCAGCAATTTGAAGGGGTGGATGTGATCTCTTCGGATTCCTACGAAAATGTACTGCTTGATGATGACTACCGCCCCTTCGGCCATACCAATGAAGTGGTGCAATTCCCCGACTACAACTGCGTCTTTGAGTTTGAGGGCGTCAACTCCGGCGGAAAGTACCAGGTCAGCCAAAAGGAAGAGTTGTTGTTTACCCATACCCCAACCGAGCGCCTCCGGCCAGTGTTGGGAGGAAAGGAGTACCTCACCTGCCGGGCAGCTTTCAATCAGCTGGGCGGCTACCGGTTTATCTCTATGGATTTCACCTTCGCCATGGACAATGCTAAACAGTTGTACGGTACGATTCAGAAGAGCTCTTTTCTGGTTATGATGACGCTCAACAATCAGTATGTTAAGCTGCTGGCCGGCAACGGGAGCAGTGGTGTGCTCAACGAAAAGACCGGTGAACTGACCTATCGGGTCATCTATCCGATAGACCAAAGCCAGATCAATCTGCTAAAGCGTTTTGAGCTGGACAAGATCATTCTGGGCTGGAGCAGCGGTTATGAAGAGTACGAAACTTACCACCCGGGCCTGTTTATGCATCAGATTCAGTGCCTGGAGTCCCTTTGATTGGCTATATTTGCCCTCCGCAAAGAAAATACCACCACTAAGTTATGGACGTCAGAACCCGCGAAGAAGAACTGAAAGCTGTACAAATGCTTGGGCTTAAACTGCCTACCGACCCCCGTTGGGTCAATATGGCAGAGATGGAACTTGAGGAAATCCTCACCGACCACGCCTACTGCGAGCAGAAGGCGGCCACCTCCTGTATTTCGCTGATTCAGGGCTACCCGGAGCATGAAGACCTTGTCCGGGACCTGGCCCCAATCGTAACTGAAGAGTGGGGGCATTTCCGCATGGTCCTTAAGGAGTTGGACAAGCGTGGTCTCAAGCTCGGCCGTCAGCGCAAAGACGAATACGTCAATAAATTACTGGCTTTCCATAAAAAAGGTGGCAGCCGGGAGGACCGCCTGCTGGACAAGCTCCTGACCTGTGCACTCATTGAGGCCCGCAGCTGCGAACGGTTTCGCCTGCTTTCCCTGAATATCCGGGAAGAAGAACTCAAAGAGTGGTACCACAAATTCATGGTGGCCGAAGCCGGGCACTACCGCCTGTTTATCGACCTGGCTAAGCAATACTGCGATGAAGCCAAAGTCCGTGCCCGCTGGAAGGAATTCCTGGAGCGTGAAGCGGAGATCATGGAAGAGTTGGACCTGCGGGGCGACCGCATGCATTAGTCATTATCTCTGTGCGGCAGATTTTCTTTTCTCAGCAGATATGCTTATTATCGCTTTCCCTACCATAAGACCAAAGCAGGAAATCCGGTAGCATAGCTGCACAAAGACAGTGCGCGTGCCGTTTCCTATCCGAAGACCGCACTGAAATCATTGATGATGGCAAAGGGGCAGGTGCTATCCTGTCCTGTACCCAAAAGGTCTGTGATTTTAGGCAATTCCATCTTAAAACCGCACTAATTTAATTTCATGCCGCAGCAAAACAAGACACCGCAGGACCCCCTCTGGTTTAAGGACGCCATCATTTACGAACTCCACATTAAAGCCTTTCAGGACAGCAACGCCGATGGGATCGGCGACTTTAACGGGCTAATACAGCGGCTGGATTACCTGCAGGACCTTGGTATTACTGCTATCTGGCTCTTGCCTTTTTATCCGTCACCTCAACGGGACGGCGGCTACGATATCTCAGATTATTACTCCATCAATCCCGACTACGGCACGGTCCGACAATTCAAAACACTGCTGGATGAAGCCCACAAACGCGGGCTGAAGGTGATTACAGAGCTGGTCATCAACCATACCTCCGATCAGCACCCCTGGTTTCAGCGCGCACGCAAGGCACCGGCCGGCAGCCCCGAGCGCGACTATTACGTTTGGAGCGAAACGACTGACCGGTACAAAGATGTCCGGATCATTTTCCAGGATTTTGAAAAGTCTAACTGGACCTGGGACGATCAGGCCCAAGCCTACTATTGGCACCGCTTTTACAGTCATCAGCCCGACCTGAATTTCGACAATCCCGCCGTGCAGGGGGAAATCTTTAAAATGATTGACTTCTGGACGGACATGGGCGTAGATGGCTTCCGCCTCGATGCCATCCCTTACCTGTTTGAACGGGACGGGACCAATTGCGAAAACCTGCCGGAGACCCATGTTTTCCTGAAAAAACTTCGTGCCCACGTTGAAGCCCGCAACCCTAACGTTATGCTTCTGGCAGAAGCCAATATGTGGCCGGAAGACTCTGCCTCTTACTTCGGGGATGGGGACGAATGCCATATGAACTACCACTTCCCCATCATGCCCCGCATGTTTATGGCGATTAAGATGGAGGACCGGTATCCGATCATCGATATCATCGAACAGACACCGGAAATTCCGGAGAACTGTCAGTGGGGCATTTTCCTGCGCAACCACGATGAGCTTACTCTGGAAATGGTGACTGATGAAGAGCGGGACTACATGTACCGGGCTTACAATAAAGATTCTGCTTCCCGCATCAATCTGGGGATCCGTCACCGCCTGGCCCCACTGCTGGACAACAACCGGCAGAAGATTGAGCTGATGAATTCCCTGCTCCTCAGCCTGCCCGGCACGCCGGTCCTTTACTACGGCGATGAGATCGGGATGGGCGATAACGTTCACCTCGGTGACCGGGACGGGGTGCGAACGCCCATGCAGTGGAATGTGGACCGCAATGCCGGATTTTCCAATACCCATCCGCACAAACTTTACCTCCCCCTGATCAACGACCCCGAGTACCAGTATTCCACCATCAACGTGGAGGTACAGCAAAACAATTCCTCTTCCTTGCTGTGGTGGATGCGCCGTATCATCAATGTGAGGCGGCGGTATAAAGCATTTGGGCGGGGGGACATCAAATTCCTTTCGCCGGAAAATGCGAAGGTGCTGGCTTTCACCCGTTCGTTTGAAGACGAGCATTTGCTGGTTATTGCCAACCTGTCGAGGCATGCTCAGGCAGTCGACCTCGAGCTTCCCGAGTTTGAGCGCTATCAGCCAATCGAAACCTTCGGGCAGGCACAGTTCCCGCCCATTACCCGCGGGCAGAATCGCTTCACTATCGGGCCATTTGGCTACTATTGGTTTGAATTGGAACCGGCCTACCAAAATGGCCGCTCCAACGTTAAAATACCGGAGCTGCAGTGGAGCCCCGAGCGATGGACGGATTTTATTCAGGACAAGAAGTACCATCCGGAATTCCGGGAGGTGGTACGCAAATTCCTTAGCCGGACCCAGAAATACAACATCGATGGGCGTAAGCTGGACAGTGTGGAAATCGTCAAGGTAGACCCGCTTCGCTACGAAGGTGGCCGTTCCCTGCTGATGATTCTGCGGACCCACTACACGGAAGGTTTCCCTGAGTTGTACTTCATGCCACTGGCTATGCGCAAAGGCGACTATCAGCGGCAGCCCAACGCTCCGGCAGCCAATCAAATCCTTTGCTGCCTCACCGGCATGGAGCAGGAAGGCTATATTTTTGAAGCTGATGAGAGCACCGGTTTCCGAAACTACCTGCTGCGCTATCTGCTCGAAGGCAAAACAGAACTCCCTGAAGGCTTTAGCTTCCAGCTGAGCAACCGCCTGAATGGCGATACTTCCGATCAGCCGCTGCCGCCCGCCCGGGTCATTGCCACTCAAAGCAATCACCGGGCCCTGGCCTTTGGCGACCAGTACTTCCTGAAGGTGTTCCGCCGGTTGGAAGACACGCCCAACCCGGAACTGGAAATCAATAAATACGGGCATGACTCTGACTTGCCGGTGCCAGGCTACCTGAGCCACCTGGAGTATCAGGACAAAAATAAACACCCTTATGTCCTCGCGGTCCTGGAGCCTTATGTAGCCAATCAGGGTACAGCATGGACGTATTTTTATGATAATGCCAGGCGCTTCCTGGAATACATCAGCGTCGAACAGGAGAACCTGCCACCTTTGAACGAAGGAATTCAGGCACAATTCTTTGGGGATATCCCCCTGACCCGCGCCCACTTGCTGGGGCAAACCGTGGCAGCCTTCCACAAAGGGCTAACAGAAAATGACCTGCCTGACTTTCAGCCGGAGGCCTTCTCGCTCCACTACCAGCGGTCGCTGTTTTCGGCATGGAACTCTCAATTGCGGTCTGGTTTTCAGCTAATGAATAAGTCCAACCGGATGCCCGACCACCAAAAGGCCATGCTGTTGGAGCATAAAAAGCGAATCACAGACGAGCTGCGCCAGATTTACGACCACAAACTCGATGCAGTAAAAATCCGGGTACACGGCGACCTGCAGCTGGAAAAAGTCCTGTTTACGGGTAATTCCTTTGTGCTGTTTAATTTTGAAGGGGACCGGACGCGCAGCTTTAGCGAACTTAGGCTCCGGAAGTCTCCTGTCCGTGACCTGGCCAGTCTGTCGAGCTCACTCTACTATGCTGCTCTGGGCGCTCTGATTACCCAGATTAAGCCCGTGCAGCCCAACGAAAGTCAATTGCTGGCGTATGCAGAGGCCTGGTATGATGCGATCCACAGTGCCTTCCTGGAAGGGTATTTGCCAGTGGCCCGGGAGGCCGGGCTCCTGCCATCCTCAGATGAAGACTGGGAGCTGCTCATGCATACTTTCCAGTTGGAGCGGCACCTCTACGAACTGGGCTTCGAGCTGCAACAGAACCGGGGATGGGAAGCTATTCCTTACTGTGGGTTGCTGCGGCAAATTGGTGCAAAAAGATAGGTTAAAGGTGCAGGTTTTAATCAAATGGTGTAACTTTATTGGCGATAGAGTTCCATTATTTTGTTGATAACCTATTGTTATGCCAGACGAATTATTGCTGAGCCTTCTGTTTTTGCTCATCGGGCTGTTTGCTGGTGGGCTGGGGGGCTGGCTTGCTGCCAAATTACGGTTTCAGCGCGATACTTTCTCTCAGGAGGACATTAATGCGCAATACGTACATCGCAGCTTGTACCAACAGCTGGAGCAGCAGTCCGATGCGCAACGGGAAGACCTGTTTGAGCTACAGGAAGCCTACCGCCTGGCATCCGAAAAAGCTGCCCGCCTGGAGCAGGCTAACCTGCAGCTGGAAGATACCCTTCGCCACCAAAAGGAAGAGTCGGTGCAGTTGCAGCAACGCTTCCAGGCTGAATTTGAAAACCTGGCCAACCGCCTGCTGGAGGAAAAGAGCCGGAAGTTTACCGTACAAAACCATCAGCAGTTGGATCAGTTGCTGTCCCCACTCAGGGAACGTATTAAAACCTTTGAGGAGGGGATCGAAAAGCGGTTCGTGGAAGAAACCCGGGACCGCATCAGCCTGAAAAAGGAAATTGAAGGGCTGCGGGCACTCAATCAGCAACTGAGCGAAGATGCCAACAACCTGGCCAGCGCACTCAAGGGAGACAACAAAGCGCAAGGCGACTGGGGAGAAATACAGTTGGAACTTCTGCTGGAAAAAGCAGGGCTACAGAAAAATGTACACTTCCAGGTGCAGCCTACTTTCCGGGATGAAAACGGCCAAGCGAAACGCCCTGACTTTATTATCAATCTGCCAGAAGATAAAACTCTGATTATCGACTCCAAGGTTTCCCTGAAAGCCTATGACCGCTGCTTCAGTACCGAGGACAAACAGGAAAGGGAGCGTCATCTGAAAGCCCATATTGACAGCATACGGCGCCATATCCGTGACCTTAGTAGCAAGAATTACACCAATCTGTACCAGGTCCACACACCGGATTACCTCTTGCTTTACATTCCCATAGAACCAGCTTTCGCCCTGGCTGTGCAGCAGGACCCACAGCTATTTGTGGATGCCCTCGATGCCAACGTGGTGGTCGTATCGAATTCCACCTTACTGGCCACGATGCGCACCGTTAGTTATATCTGGAAGCAGGAGAAACAGAAAAGTAGCGTGTTGGAGATTGCCCGGCAGAGCGGTATGCTCTACGATAAGTTTGTCAACTTTGTGGATGATCTGAAAGGGGTGGGGCAGCGCATTCAACAGGCACAACACGCCTACGATGATGCCATGAACAAACTCGTGGATTCAAAAAAGTACGGTGACACATTAGTAGGCCGGGCAGAACGCATCCGGGAACTGGGGGCCCGGACTTCCCGGCAGCTGCCTGAAGATATCGTGGAAGCTGCCCGGTCATCTGGGTTGGAGCCTCCTAAATCTGACGATGATTGATCTCTGAACCGTGGGGCCAGAAGTAGATGGTTTTCTTGTGGTAGTTGATTGCAAAGCGGTAACGTGCCAAAAACTCCAGTCCCAGAATACCATCAATATTCGAGGATATCCCTTTTTTTAGGGTAGCGAAAACGAAGGTGGTCGCATCAAAAGGCCGGTCTTCGATTTCCATTCCTGACACTGGTGCTTTGTCGAAGTAGTCCGGCATATTGGCAAAGTCCAGCAACTTTTGTTGCGTCACCCGGCCCAAAACTTCTTTGGGAAGTTGTGGCAGGAGGTGCTCCCGCATCAGGTTGTAACGGCCACCGATGTCCAGCCCCAGCCGATAGGTTTTCCCACCAATTTCAGCTTGCAGTACCGGCAGCCCCTGTTCAAGGTCAAAAGGCAGGCTAAACTGTGGTTTGTGTTGTTCGTGCAGCCAGGTGTCCCTGCGGTCATAGAGCAGGACGACCTGATTGCGGAAGTCAAACATGACTTCAGATTGCCGCAACAGCTCTGCCCCGATAATCCCCATGATCTCCTGATTGGCCGTTGACTCAAGATGGCTGATGTTCATCGCCACGGCTTTCATGTCCTGACGTTCCATGCCTGCCCATTCAAATTGGTCCACACTTACCGGAATACCGCTAAACACAGACCGCTGCTGTTGGGCTGGAACCCTTACCAGGCCATTCACTTGTTGGGGGTTGACTACCGATTGGGGGAAGCCGGTATCCAGAATAAAACTGCCCGTTTCTCCATTCATACGGGCCTCTACAATGACCATGTTATTGACCAGGCGAAAAGGTATCTTCTTGAAGTCGTTGCTTTGTGGAAGTACAGTATGGCTGCAGAACGCAGCAAATATTAGTGTGGTAAGTAGTTTCTTCATCTCTTCTCATCTTTTCCACACGTTGCCCTGTCCAAAAACACCACAGGGTAACGTTAAATTAATAGTAAGTTAACATACAGTTAACATTAAACGTTTGTCTGTGGAGATAAGTTTCCTGTTCAGCAATATTTCCCATATTTGCGGCAGAACTTAATGAAATGGGAAAGCGACTTGCAGAATTTTTGCTCGGGTTGTCCGGCTGGCGCCTAAACCCTTCTGTACCTGAGGAGGTCGGGCATTGTATAATCATTGCGGCGCCGCATACGTCCAACTGGGATATCTACTATGCCCGGCTGGGTTTTTACGTCATGGGCGTGCCCCTGAAGTTTACCATCAAACGGGAGTGGATGCGTTTTCCGCTCAACCTGATTATTGGCCCGCTCGGAGGTTTAGCCATCGACCGCCGGCCGCGGGGAGCTTCCGGCGAACGGCCCAGCTACACTCAGTTGATGGCAGAGCTGTTGGAAAAGCACGATAAAATTGCCATCATGGTCACACCGGAGGGGACCCGCGCAAAGCGCGATAAGTGGAAAACAGGCTTTTACTACGCTGCCCTTCAGGCCAAAGCACCCATATGCCTGGGCTATCTCGACTATGTCAAAAAAGAAGCTGGTGTTGGCGGCACGGTTTATCCATCCGGTGACATCGAAGCAGACCTGAAAAAAATCATGGATTTTTACAAAGATATTTCTGGTAAGCACCCGGAGCAGTTTGCGCTGGATCAGCGGTATATCCGATAATTCCCGACACGCTCCAAAAGCCCGGCACTTTATTCGGCCAAATGGTGCAGGACTGGCTGCTGGAAGACCTCGGTGCCTGCGTTGGCGCGAAGCAGGTACCAGCCCGGGGGCAGAGATGGGGGAATGGATAAATTGACCGGTTGATCGGAGCGCAGGCGCATTGTCCTTTGCAAAATTAGCCGGCCATCCACACCAAGTAATTGTATCTCTGCCTCTGGCGCAGCAGTAGTAACTTTCAGTTGCAATTGGCTTCCAAAGGGGTTGGGCCAGGCTTGCAGTGCATTTTCGGTTCTTTTCGGCGCATCTGCACTACTGATCAGCGGTTGCTCCTGAATATCCACACAATAATCTTCCACTTCTCCAAAGTGGATATGAGGCTCACAGGGCTGGGGGCGCATGCTGCCAAAACCGGCCCATTTAAGGCTAATACGCATCCGGGTATTGCCGGTCGCTGCACCGTCAGGGATAAACAGTTCTGTGCCCAGACTGTCATGTCCCGGAAGTAGTATGGTATCTACCAAGAGCTCAGCAGTTGGTGCAAAATGCCCGTCCTGATTCAGGTCGATCCAAATCCGAATGTATTCCGGATAGGCAATATGCTGAAAACCCGGGCGTACACTAACCGGGACGATCTGCCCACGTGAAGCTGAAAAGCCTGCTCCCGGAAATAAGGGGTTACCTTCATTCAGCCCACTGTGGTGGTATTGTGTACCGAAACTCACCGCATCGATCCATTCCGTGCCGGAGGTACCACCGTAGGAAGTACAGTACTCAAAGTCGGTACAACTACCGCAACCTGTGGTCACAAAACGCAAACTGGAAAAGCTGCTACTGTCTTCTGCACAAGTTGTAGTGAGGTAGGCTTCGTAAGCGGTGCAGGGGGAGAGCCCACTCAGCTGCAGGCTATGCCCACTGTGGGTGGTGTTGAAAATCCAGCCTGAGTCATCCTGCACCCGAATTTGGTAGGCCGTATTGTTTTCAGAAACTTCCCAGCTTAAGGCGGCACTGGTATTGCCAACTGATGTGGCAGTGAATTGGGCAGGAGGAAGGCAGCATCCCAGCGTGCGTACCTCAGCTATCGGAGATACTGAAGTCAGGCCGTCTGTACATTGGCGGACCAGCCTGACTTCATATCCGGTGCAGGTGTCCAGGCCGGTCAGCAGGAATGGGGAAGATGCATTAGGGGCTGATTCCCATTCGGCAGAACCAGCAGGGCGCCAATCGAGGGTAACCGAAAGGCTGCTGTCTGCGGTAGTCCATTGGGCGAGGGCTTCCTGTGTTCCATTGGGGGTAAGGTTCAGATTGTAAACCGGAGCACAAGGGGCACAGTTGAGCGCAAGCTCCTGAAGGGCCCGGAAGGTATTAAGCCGTCCTCCGGTAACTGTTTGTCCGGCCATGGATGAAAGGGCATCCGTGGTGTTGAGCAGTATAGACTTGGCTTCCAGTGCTGCAGCGCCGGGATCAGTATGGGCAAGGCTGCTTAAGTCAGGGCAGGTGGCACTGTACAGCAACCCAATGGTGCCTGCTGCGATAGGGCTGGCAAAGGAAGTGCCGGAGCTCCAGCCGTAACTTCCGCCCGGGTGTGTAGTAAAAACGTCTTTTCCAGGTGCCGCCAGGTCTACAGATACCGGGCCATAGGCACCTGTGCATTCATCCATGCGGTCAGAAGCAGTGACGGTAATCAGATAGGGGCTGCTGCAGGCGGTAGGCATATCGCCTACTTCATCAATGTTCCAGCCTGAGTTGGAAGTAGCGGCACAATTTAGAATACCTGCTTCCCCCAGGTCATCGTAAATCTGACACCATACCGGCGCTTCCGAGGGAGAAAGGCCGTTGACGCCCCATGATGTATTAGTGGCTACTACAAATGCGCCAGCTTCCCCTTGTGTTTCGTTGTAGCGTAGTCTTTGTTCCAGTACATACGCATAGGCGGCGATAGCATCTGCTTCAGTTTGGCTGCTGCCGGCTACCACCATGATTTTAATCTGAGGAGCTATGCCTGTGCCTCCGTTGCCATTTTGCCAGGCGGCACCAATCATACCTGCTACCGGTGTGCCGTGGTGCCCCTGATGGATGTGGTCGCTTTCCAAAACAGGGTTCCAGCCATGGTAGTCGTCTACGTAGCCGTTTTGGTCGTCATCGATATGGTTATTAGGTATTTCCTTCCGGTTATGCCATAGCTTAGGGGCAAGGTCAGGGTGGTTGGCCTGAATGCCATCGTCCAGCATAGCGATGACGATGGTGTCCCCAAATGCTGTAGCCGGGCCATAGGAGGGGAGGCTCCAGGCTAGTTCGGCGTCTACATCTGCATCGGGCACGCTGTTTTGGGCGGACAGGTTTTGCCACTGCCACTGCTGCGGGAAGAACGGATCAGCGGGTATAGTGTCCCGGATTTGCAAGCGGTGGTTGAGTTGTACAAGGTTTACGTCAGGAGATTTGGAGAGCTGCTGAATGGCTTCGGCCGGGCCGTAGTGCAGGGTGTCATAAGCCAGCAGGTGTATGAAAGTACGCCGGGAAAGCGTTTTTTTGTAAACGAAGCCTGTGGGGAAAGCGTCTTTGTCCAGGGCCTTTTCGCTGTTCAACTGCACGATGAGTTCACCGGGCACACGCTGTCCGTAAGCGGAAGCAAATAGCACGCAACAGATCAGAAAACAGTAATTTTTTTTGCGCCGGGCGCATCTCATAGGCCAGTCAGATTTTGTGAACACAACAAAACAAAAAGGGTGGCCGTTATGCAGCTGGGCTGATTTCTGTCGATAAACCCCTGTTGATGCTTAGAATGCGACATTTTGAAAAAGTGTTCAACAAAAGCAGTAGGGGGAATATGGCACAAATTGTGATATTTAATTTTTCTTTACCTTTGATTGCAGACTTTCGGCATCCTCAAATCCGAAATTGAAAACACACGACTATGAAACTATTGCTCAATGCCCTCACGGCAGCCTTTTTATTGACAGCTATTTTGCCGGCAGAGGCACAACTGGGGCGGGCGAACAAAGACTACGAATTAGGCGCCTTCAACCTGGCTGTCCGTTCTTACCTGGAATTGCTGGAAAAACGCCCGGCTAATTACGAAGCTATGGTGAAGCTGGCAGACTCCTACCGGTACCTCAACCAAATGGAGGAAGCCCGTAGCTGGTTCGAGAAGGTCATCCGCGAGCATCGGCTGGAAGGCGAACAGATGTTTCAGTATGCGCAGGTGCTAAAGGCGCTGGGGAGCTACGAAAAGGCTGAACAGTGGTTCCTTGCCTATGCCCGTGCCAATAAAGATGACCAGGAACGGGGCAACCATTTTGCCCAGAGTTGCCGCTTTGCCCGCAATCAGATCGGGCAGTCCTCCTCCTATTTGGTAAGCAATGAGTTTATCAATTCCAATGCCTCAGATTTTGCACCAACCTTTTACGGCGATCAGGTGGTTTTTTCTTCCGCGCGCAATAACCGGCAGCAGCCGGGAGCGTCCTGGACCGGGCGTTCTAATAATCAGCTCTACATGGCCCGCCTGGGGGGCAACGGTTTCCTGGAAGCCGAAGTGCCTCTGCAGAGCCGCATGCGGGAAAATTTCGTCAACCTCGGCCCGCTTACCTATGGCCCTGAATTGAGGGAAGTGGTCTATACCAAAAACAACTTTATCGATGGTACCCGCCACATGCCAACCGGAGGGCTGGAATTAAGCATGGCCATGTCGCCCATTAATCAGAATGGTGAATGGACAGAGGAAATTCCTTTTCCCTACAACGGCTCGGGCTTCTCCACTGGCTGGCCTAACATCTCTCCGGATGGAAATACACTTTATTTTGCTTCTGACCGTCCCGATGGCTTTGGTGGGTTCGACATCTACGTCTCCTACCGGATGGGCAACACCTGGAGCGCACCTGAAAATCTCGGCCCGGTCGTGAATTCGCCCGGCGATGAGATTTCTCCTTTCCATGATGGAGACTATCTGTACTTCTCCAGCAACTACCATCAGGGCATGGGAGGGTACGATATCTTCCGTGCTGAACAAGCCAATGGCCGGTATGCCAGGATTTTCCACCTCGGCAATTTAATCAATAGCAGCCGCGACGATTATGGCTTCATCTACGATGGTTTCCGCAACCTGGGCTATATGGTGTCCAACCGCCCTGGTGGGCGCGGGCATGAGGATATCTATAAAGTTTTCAAATCGGCTGACAATATTGTGTTGAAAGTTCGCAACGCCTCTGATGGCACGCCTATCCCTTACGCTACTATCGACTTCATTAACTGTGGGGAAGGGCTCTTCAAGGCAGACAGCCGGGGGCAATACAGCTTTCAGGCGGTCGAAGGGCTGGACTGTGAGATCGTAGTCCGCGCTGATGGTTACTCCGATGCGGTGTTTCGGGTGTCTACATTAGGCTTACGCCAAAACCGGGAGCATGATATTATGCTGGCCAAGCAAGGTGAGCAGTACGGGGGGCAGGTGCTAAACTATCAGTCGCGTATGCCGGTGGCTGGCGTACAGGTTACCGCTACCAATCTGGCCACTAATACCAGTATGGAAGCACAGACTGATGCCAACGGGGAGTATGCCCTGGCACTCAGCCCTAATTCGGCTTACAGCGTGCGGTACTCCCGGCCTGGTTTCCGGGACATCAACCGCAACATCAATACCAATGAAGGGAATGACCGTTCTATTCTGGGGGTTATTTCCATCCTGCCAACCGACTCAGCCCCTGCAGCCCCTATGCAGCCCGGTATCGATACCCGCCCGGGTACTCAGGCAGAAGGCCCTGAGGATGCCTTGCCCACCACAAGTGGCTTTTCGGTACAGGTAGCTGCCTTAAGCAAGCCTGTCCTGGATCAGTTTAGCGAGCTTACTTCAATCGGGCAGGTCTATTCCAAGGTAGAGAATGGCGTATACAAAATCAGAGTGGGCGTGTTCAGCACCCGTGCTCAGGCTGATCAGGCGCTAAAGTCTATCAAGACAGAGGGCTATACGGAAGCCTTCATCGTTACCGAGCAGGGCACCGGGCAGAGCATCCGTCCCAAAGGCTATGATGCACCGGGTACGGGCTTTACCCCAAGAGGAAATACCCCTCCACAGTCCTATAATCAAAACCCTCCGGCACGTGCCGCTGAAGCCCGGCCTGCTACCGGTGATTACATGATCCAACTGGCCGCCTATCAGGATATCCGCTGGTTTGACCCGGCTACAGTTCGTGGTCTGGGGGAAATCCGGCAGTCCCGAAGAGATGATGGACTGACAGTCATGTATCTCTCAGGGTATACGACTATGGAGCAGGCTATTCGGGCCTGGCAGCAAGTCAAGTCTAACGGTTACAATACCGCCTATGTCGTCCGGGATACGAATGGCAGCCTGGAGAAGGTTTATCCATAGGATTGCTCAGGTACTCGATACCAGCAAATGCCCCGGGAGACAAAGATCTGCCGGGGCATTTGTAGGTTTAGGGCGGGGCGCTTACTCAAAATGCACCTTTACACCGGCAAAAAAAGTCCTCGGGCGTACTGGTCCGTACACGTACCCGGCATCGCGGTCAGCCCCCCGGTCAAAGTCTTCCTGGAAGCTGTTGAAGATGTTTTGGACGCCCCCGAAAATATCAAGGTGGAAGCGGTCATCGAGCTTCAGTTCGTAAGTGATCTTGGAGTTTAGCTCAAAAAATGAAGGCGTGCTTTCCAATACGGTAAATTCAGTTTCCGGGTTTATGATATGCGGCACGTCCATGGTACCTGTAAAGATACCGGACAGGGACAGCTGCAGGGGCTGTACCGGATTGTAATTGGCCATGAAATAGCCATAAGCTGCAGGGGTACGTAGCAAGTATCCGGAGGAGACTATACTATCCTGATTGGTATCATTGACTTCTTCCGGTGCCCAGATTTCTTCCGGCGTGTCATACTGCGCAGTTTGCAGGGTGCCACCCATTTGAAGCATCCATTTGGGGCCGAAAGCAAGGTTGGCCTCAAAATTGGCTCCGGCTACAGTAGCACCGTCACCATTGCGCTTGGTCACGGTAGCGACGCCGCTTGGGAGCTCCATGGCATTAGCCGTGATGAAAGGATTGTCCAGCCGGGTAAAAAAGCCATCCACTACAAAGTTGGATTCAAAGCTTCCCGCGCGGTAGGTGTAATCCAGCGCTGCACTGTAGCTGTGCGAACGTTCCTCCTGAAGGTCTGGGGATAAACGGGTGAACAGGGCTGCTCCCCCTACGGTTTCAATATGCAGATCCTCGTCAAAAGCCTGCGGCGCCCGGTAGCCCTGAGCGTAGGAAAGCCGTAGTTTCAGGTCCGGATTGATGAAATACATAGCCGTCGCTCTGGGCACAAAAATGCTGAAGTCCTGGTCTGTCCTCAGGTCTTCCACGCCAAGGCGGTACATACCGTCAATTCGGAGGTTGTCATATCGCCCCCCCGCCAGCAGCGACCATTTGTCTGTAGGCTTCCATTCCACCTGAGCGTAAGTACCCCAGGTACTGACCTGTTGGTCTATCTCACGGCTGTAGCCGGGCATGGCGTCCAAAACATCATTGTATTGATACTCGGTTCCGGCGGTAAGCATCCATTCCGAACTGATGTTGTAGGTGTATTGCACGCCAGATGCCAGCGACAGATCCTCTGATTCGCCATAGGCATTGAGCGCCAGAATATCGCTTTCAGTCAGCGTATCCTGAGGGCCCAGCACCCGGCCCCCGCCACCGTAGTAGCTTTGCCGGTTGACGTGGGTGGCGGATCCGTAAAGTGCAAATTTGTGCCGTTTGTCTTTTGAAAACTGCTCATACGATAGCCCGCCCCCCAGAATTCGGTGGTCCAGTTGCTCCGTGATGTCTGTTTGATGAGCTGGCAGGTCGAATTGGTTGCCTCCTCTCCGGAATTCGCTGATATTAAACAGGTTGACTTTGATTTTGCTCAGCTCGGTTGGGTTGTAGAAGGCATCGAACCCAAAGGTGGTGTTTTGTAGCTGCGTAATCTCGGAAAAGCCATCACCATTGGCATCCCAGGGTTCACGGTTGCGGTTGAAGGCGAAAAAACTCATGCCCTTTTTGAGTTGTTCGTCCACTATAGTCCCATTGGCAGATAGCGTATACTCAGGCGTTTCACCATTGATCAGCGCCAGGTTTGTGCCTGCTTCAAAGGTATTGTCTGTGGGGTCTTTAGTAATGATATTGACCGTTCCGGCAATCGCGTTGCCCCCAAATAAGGCGGAACCACCGCCCCGGACCACTTCTACCCGGTCAACCATATTGGAGGGGATCATCTCAAGCCCGTAAACGCCGGCGAGTGCGGAAAATACCGGGCGGCTGTTGATGAGAATTTGGGTGTACGGTCCATCCAGCCCATTCATTCTTAATTGAGTAAAGCCACAGTTCTGGCAGTTGTTTTCCAACCGCAGCCCGGGCGAAAAGCTCAGCCCTTCGGACAGGCTCAGCGATTGCGTTTGTTCAAAAATTCGGTCATCGATGCGGTTGACCATAACCGGCGCGCGGTGAGCCGGCACGCCATTTCGGGTAGCGGAAACAACGATATCCTCCAGCCGCAGCACATCCTTTTCCAGCTCTGCTGACAGGGATTGGTTTTGCCCTTTTTCCAGAAATAGCTCCACCTCTTTAGTACGGTAGCCCAGGAAGGAAAAGCGCAGGCGGGCGGGGCCGGCAGGCAGGTTGGCCAATTGGTAATTGCCGTGTTCGTCAGTAACAGTGCCATTGGAAGTGCCTAATAGTAGTACCTGTACGCCCGCGAGCGGTCCGTCGCCGGTTATAATCGTACCGGACACCCGGCTGTCCTGAGCATGTACTGACAACACTCCAAGGAGCATAAAACTCATACAAAACCCCATCCATCTATTCATTTTGCTCTCTGTTTTTTACGAGGTATTACACCTTAAAAGCGCTATGAGTTCGCAGTTGTGCTCTTTTTTTTAGCTAAAGCTAACAAAGATATGTGCTTGGTTTAATAAAAATTTTAGATTAATCTAAAAAAATACTGCTCTCTTTTTGAGTGAAGTGAAAAAATAGCTAAACGGATTGACCTGTTGATTCTGGAAAAACAGCTAACTTGAAAAGTTATTTGGCTGTTTTTTTTAGTTTTATGGAAATATTCGTTTCCAGATGAAGCAAGGCTGTGGTAAACAACCTGGATTACTCCGCTCTATTTTGATGATCCTTCTATGGGTCTTTAGCGGGGCAAATACACCAGTTTATAACCAGGATTTTATCATTGATGATGTCAACCTCCGGCCACTCAACGGTCGGATTGCACAAACCATTTTTAAAGATGACCTCGGGTTCATCTGGATTGGCACCAATGCCGGGTTGTTTCGGTACGATGGGTTTGATGTCAAGTCTTTTTTTAATATCACAAATGATTCCACCTCTATTTCTGCCAATCATGTGCATTCGATTTGCCAGGATGATGACGGAATAATGTGGATGGGGACCTTAGCCGGCGGGCTCTGCCGGTTTGATCCCAAAACAGAAGCCTTTCGGTCTTTCCAGGCGGATCCGGATGATGAGACGTCCATATCGAACAATAATATTTTCGGGCTTGACATCGACCAGGACGGGAACATTTGGATGGCGACCAATGGAGGAGGGATATCCATACTTCCTGCCAGCGAAAAAAGTAAGCCTAATCCCAAATTTGAGACCCTGGAAATATTGGCCGGCACCCGTTTGTTCTCCATCATGGTAGACAGCCGCAACTGCTTTTGGACAGGCGTTACAGATGGTAGCATCATAAAAGGGCATATCAACCGGAAAGACCTTAAGTCCTCTAAGATTGAGCGGGAATACGACTGTGCGGGCCCGGGCGATTCACCGCAGCGGGGCAATTTTATTTATGATATCGCTGAAGATGAGGCTGGGAATGTCTGGGTAGCCACTACCCGGTATGGCGTAAAGAAGATCAGCCCCGGGAGCCTGGAGATGCAGCACTGCGGGCTTGTGAACCCCGGTTCGCCCCGTGCACCGGAAAATTACATTGCTTCTCTGGAAGCTCATCCGGATGGCTTCCTGTTGCTGGGAACGGAGAGGGGAGGCTATCAATTACGAGAAACAGTATCAGGAGCATTTGAGATTGAACTTGTAAAGGGAACAGAAGACTATCAGGTCAGTTCTGCCTATATGGACCGTGAAGAGAACCTCTGGGTGGCCCTTAGTGAGGGGCGCATCAAAAAACTGACCTTGAACAGGAAAGTCGATTTTGTGCCTACCAATACCGAAAAGGATGCTTTACAGGGAAAGTGGGTGAAGTCTCTGGTGCAGGCTCCGAATGGCCGGTTATGGCTGGGTACCTGGATCAATGGCGGTTTGTTTGAATGGGATGTCAATCCTTCAGAAAAGCCGGAACAATCTGAAATAATCAGGTTGCTGCAGGAAGGATTGGATGTGGCTCAGCTTTATCTGGACCCTGATCAGGAGTTATGGATTAGCACTTTTGATGACGGGCTGCTGCGTTGGAAGTATGGAGAGGAAAGGCCAAGATCTGTCCCGGTAGCCACTGAAACGCAGGAGGGTTTAAGCAGTAGTTTTGTGCAGGGAGTTCTCAAAGATCCTCATCGAAAAGGGTATTGGATTGGAACGGAAAAGGGGCTGGATTACTACGACCCGCAGGCACAGTATTGGGAGCACTACAAGCAGGACCCATCCAATCCCGGTTCACTTTCAGATAACCGCATACAAAGCAATGCAATGGTCTTTGATGCGGACAACCGGCTTTGGCTGGGGACATGGGGCGGAGGAATCAATTGCCTGCTGCCCGGCGATACGACGTTCCGGGTATGGAAAACAGAACGGGGAGACCCGCGCACGATTCCCAAAAACGAAGTGACCTCTCTGCTTGTAGACCACTCCGGCGCCCTTTGGGTTGGTACTTTTGAAGGCGGTCTGGCAAAAGCTATAACCAGAGATTCGGCCGGGCTGCCTGCGGTTTTCCGCCGCTTCAGTATTTCGGATGGCCTGCCAGGCAACCGGATTTTTTCCCTGGTTGAGGACCAGAAGGGGCGCATATGGGGGAGTACTAATTTTGGGCTGTTCAGCATCGATTCCACGTACACTATTCGCAGCTTCGATAAAGAGGATGGTATTGGCGTGGTAGATTTCTTCTTTTGCGGAGGGCAGGCGCTTGAAGATGGGCGCATTGCTTTTGGAGGGACCTTTGGCATGATTGTCTTCCACCCGGATAGTTTGATCAGCAATCACTACAAGGGCAACGTAGTGCTGACTGATTTTAGCATACCCAACAGCGCTGCTGTTATGGACAGCTCGATTACCTACCAAAAAGAGATTACCTTATCTCATCCGGACAATGCCTTTACAATTGGCTTTTCTGAGCTGAATTTCCAGCAGTACAATTACCGCAACTTTATTTACAAACTGTCAGGCGTAGACGAGGACTGGAACCGGATGATTGGGCAAAATCAGGTAACTTATCTGAATCTGCCGTATGGAGAATTTACTTTTGAAGTATTCAGTGGTGACCGCTCAGGAGAAGGGCGGCAGTTGAAAGTGAAGGTCATTCCACCATGGTGGAAAAGCCGTCCATTCCAGTTTTTAGTGGTTTTGGTGGGGCTTATTTTGCCGTTTCTGCTGGTGCTTCTGCGCAACCGGAATGTAAGGCTTCAAAATACGAGGCTGGAAGCAAAGATTAATCAACGGACTGAAGAAATCGAGGAGTTAAACGAGCTGCTTCAAAAACAAAATGATGAATTGGAGAAGCAGGTGGAGGCCCGTACGCAGGCCCTGGAGGAAAACAACCGCAGCCTTATGCAGAAGAATGCCGAAATGGAGCGTTTCAACTACATTGCTTCTCATGATCTGAAAGAACCCTTGCGCAACATATCTAGTTTTGCGGGCTTGCTGAGCCGGTACCTGCCTAATCCAAAAGCTGAGGCCCTGGAGTACCTGCAAATCATTCAAAGCAATGCAAAGCGGATGAACACCCTGATTGAAGACCTTTTGGAATACAGCCGTTTGGCTAATGTTGACCATTTAAAAGAACGGGTTGACTTGCAGGCTGTTTTAGAGGAGGTTAGCACTTTAGTCAGAGAAGGAGACCCCGCAGCGGGTAGGATCGTTGCTACAGAAAAGCTGCCCGTCATTACCGGTAATAAAACTCAACTCTTTCTCCTGTTTAAAAATCTGATTTCTAATGGGCTGAAATACAATTCGGCTCCTGATCCGGAAGTACAGTTGAGTTATGAAAAAAGCAGCTGCTGGCACATCCTGAAGTTTGCAGATAATGGTATTGGTATTGAGCCCCAATATCAGCAAAAGGTATTCGAAATGTTCACCCGGCTTCACGACCGGTCGAAGTACGAGGGTTCAGGGCTTGGCCTGGCGATATGCCGGAATATAGTCCATCGGCATAATGGGACCATTGAGTTGGAAAGCCAGATAGGCAATGGGAGTGTTTTTACGGTGAAATTGCCGGTCGTGGGGTAGGAGGGGTGATCCCGGCAGTGTTGGCTGCGCCCTTCCTTTGGGCTCCAAGGTCAAAAACCTGCAGCCTGCTCGCTGCGCTCATGCAGGCTATTGCATTTGTCTGCTCCTGCAAAAGGGTTTTGCACCGCTGCCAAATGCAACAGCCTGCACCCCTCTGGGGCACAGGCTGCTGCTTTCTCTGGTGATCCCGGCAGGATCGCCCATTGACCTGTAAGTTATTTAAAAACAATGGTTTATGATTTTGGATAGAACTATTGTAGAACTTTTACGGTAAACCCATTCCTACCTTGTTCGCAAGGTAAGTTTTTTTCAACTTCTCGCATAAATTGGAAAGAGAAGGCAGCCCAATCTACCCCTGGAACTTGATTCTTTCGATACGGGTTTCAAGTAAGGGATTACCATGGTTCCCATATTCAATGAGTTTGACCTGCAGCTCTGGAGGGCCTAAAGCAATGGAGTGATATACCTATACTGCCAGGGTTCAGCCGAGATCTAAATTACAGTTTTTGATCTGTAATCAAGTCTGA
>ENA-UENT01000315-UENT01000315.1-marine-metagenome-genome-assembly--contig:-NODE-315-length-33746-cov-10.851304_pt1 | contig 33746 bp, 37 predicted proteins | sample MGYA00237879_ERZ529330 | MGnify/ENA primary metagenome ERZ529330 (study PRJEB26372, sample SAMN05368345) | marine metagenome | biome: cultured habitat; feature: ocean water; material: water; isolation... | reverse complement strand
ATCTCAATTATTTGTCCGCATAGTACTTACCACCAAAACCCCAATGAAACCACCAACGCCCGGCTACGCAGTTGTGGCTCCCCATTACCGTTTACCTTCTCCGTCCGCCAGTCAGAAAAATCGTGGAGGTAACGGGCATCGAAGACCCACTCGTGCTGACCGATAGACCGGGATAGCGACAGGCCGGCCACCAGACTCCAGTCCTGCGGCTCAAACTCACCCCTGAGCGGCACCGAAGCTTGCTCCTCTAAGGGTGTCCCATCCGCAGCCAACAGGAATATTTGGTTTTGATCAGGGAGGTACACTTGATCGCCCTCCAGGCGATGGGAGAGGATGCGCCCGTAACTGAGCCCGGCGAAAAAGCCAGGTTTCCAAGGCCCATCAATGAGCGCGTAGTGCAGCAGGACTGGCAGCTCAATGGTGGCTACTGTGTAGTCTGTTTCAAAATCCTCGAAGACAGGCTGCGTACCCGTATTCGGCAACAGGAAGCACTCCTGTATCCGCCCACCCTTTTGCAGGTACTGGGCTTCCGTTATCAGGGACAGGCGGTTGGAAAGTGGAATTTTCAGCATCAATGCGGCATTCAAGCCCGGCAATAGAGCCGTGGAAGATTCCGAAGTGCTGTGCAACTGATGGTACAGGGTATTGTTTTCCACCGTACTGAGCGACAAGCCCGCGCGAGCGCCCCACTGCAATTGCCCGATAGTAGGAGCCGTAGTAATCATCAGCGCAAAAAGAAAGGTTATCATTCGTTTCATTAGAGTCAATTTTGGGGCGAGTTGCACTGATTTTAACCCGTAATCAATAGGGCTGGAAAAATTTCGTCGAAAAAAGTCGGCCAGTGGAGAAGCGTTTGATGATGTAGTGGGAACGATTTCCCAGCCTTTCACGGTTGAAAGCCACGAAACAAGCCAAAAAAATCATGACTACGTAAAATGGTTGCGCACTTGCTATTCGACTTTGTATCAATCAAACCTGGCAACCATGAAAATTACCGGACAAACATTAATTGACCTGGGCTATAAGCCCGGCCGCTGGTTTGGCGATGCTCTGCAGCATGCCAACCGGCACCAACTGCAGGGCGATGACCTCAAAGCTTACCTCGATAGCGTAGCGCAGTGGACGATTGATCCCCGTGAGGCACCGCTTGCCTACCACAAAAATATCGAAGCAGAAACAGAGGACGAGATCAGTAATGTGGAAGCCGTATTCCGCAGTATGGACGAGCTGATGAAAACGCCTACGGTCGTTGCCGGAGCAGTTATGCCCGATGCCTGCCCGACCGGTGGGAAGGGGCGTATCCCCGTTGGTGGCGTAGCGGTGACCGAAAATGCCATCCACCCCGCTATGCACAGCGCGGATATTTGCTGCTCGGTCATGATGACCTCTTTTGGGCACATTGATCCTAAGAAAGTCCTGGACACGGCCCACCGCATCACCCACTTTGGGGGCGGAGGGCGTACTTCAGGCGGCTTTGAGCTCCCTTCCGAACTTACTGATCAGATGCAAGGCAACTTCTTCCTGCGGGACGATAAAAGTCAGATGGTCACGCAATCCCACCTGGGCACACAGGGCGATGGGAACCACTTTTTGTTCGTCGGACAATCGGAGCAGACCGGGGAGACCATCATGGTGACCCACCACGGGAGTCGCGGGCTGGGAGCACATTTGTATAAAAAAGGCATGGCACTGGCGGAAAGCTACCGCCGGGAGCTGTCGCCAAAAACCCTTCCGGGCAATGCCTGGATTCCCTACGAGGAGGAACACGGCCAACACTACTGGGAAGCCCTGCAGCTCGTGCGGCAGTGGACGAAGCTCAACCACGAGGTGCTGCACGAGACCACCTGCCGGCGGCTGAAGGTGGACCACACCCTGCGCTTCTGGAACGAGCACAACTTTGTCTTTAAGGAAGGCAGCCGCTTCTACCACGCCAAGGGTGCGACCCCACTGACCGACGCATTTGTGCCGGACTCCCATGAGGGGCTGCGGCTTATCCCGCTTAACATGAGCGAGCCGGTATTGATCGTCAAAGGCGAAGCCACCGCTGGTAACCTCGGCTTTGCCCCTCATGGTGCAGGGCGGAATGTGAGCCGTTCGCAGCACATCCGCAATCAGGGCGGGCGCAGCATGGAGGCGATCTTTGCGGAAGAAACGGCCGGGCTGGATGTCCGCTTTTTCTCGGGCAATATTGATATCTCTGAGCTTCCTTCGGCTTACAAAAATGCGGATGCCGTACAGCGGCAGATGAAGCAATTTGGGCTGGGGGAAGTGGTCGACCGGGTCATTCCCTACGGTTGTATTATGGCGGGGGACTGGCAGAAGGATGCGCCGTGGCGGAAGAAGCGTAGGAAGAAAAAATGATCGATGGCGGGCATTTACTGCCGGCCATTGGGTTATACTTTTAACTCATCAAGCGGGAGCGCAAATCCGGGCAACAGGGATTCCCCGGTCAGGCTTTGGCCTGAAAAGCCCTGAACGTATTCTGGTTCAGCCTGGTCTTGCCGGTAAATGAAGGCTTCTTCCTGGTAAGGGTTGATGAGCCAACCCAGGCGGACACCGGCCGGCATCCAGATATCCGCCATTTTTTGCCGGAGTTTTGACATTAAATCCGTGCCGGAGCGGATTTCTATAACAAAGTCAGGAATAACAGACAGGTAGGCTTCTTCATCTGTCACTTCCTTTAGCCGCTCCTCGCTAATCCACCCGCAGTCCGGGCTTCTGAGGCTGCCATCAGGCATCTGAATGCCTGTGGAGGCGCTAAAGGTTTGCCCTTTTCGGTGCTGCAGCCACCATTGCCCTAAATAAATCATTGGGATGGACTCCCTTTTCCCTGAACCAAATTTTACCGGAGCCATAATCTGAATAGAGCCATCTGCTTCCTGTTCCATGCGGAGATCAGGATAACGTGCGGATAACTGCTCAAAGCCGTCGCGGGAGAAAGGGCGCTCTAAATGCAAAGGCCCCAGCTCTGCCAGCTCTTGTAACACTTCGTTTGTTGTTCGCACCGCAGAAGCCATGTTTTTTTATTTAAAGATAAGCATTTTAGCGGAAACTTACCCCTCCAGCCAACGCCGCAGCTCGGGCGTCCGGCTGGCACTGGAGACCAGCGCTTTTTCCCCACCCTTCATGTGCACTGCCAGGCGCAATTCTTGCCGAAGGACTCCAGACGCAGCAGGTGGGAAAGCGATGTAATTTGACTTCGGTTGAGGCAGAAAACTGGCGTAAACCCGCAAATACGAAAGCCGCTACCCGAATATTCTCCGGTAGCGGCTCCCATCGTGCAGGTAAAATCGGAATATTACAGCTTCGCCTTCACCAGCTCCATCACATCATCTGCCTCCTCGGCAAACAGGATTGCATTGAAAACGCTGGTATCAAAAATCATGACATAGCCGTTTTCCTTAGCCACTTCCTGAATGGCCTGCTCGGCTCTGGTGATGAGCGGCTCCAGCAGTTCCTGCCGCTTAGCCTGTACTTTTTGAGCTACCTCCTGCTCGTAAGCCAGGATTTCATCGCGCTCTTTTTCAAGCTTGGCCTGAGTTTCCTGCTGTGCTTTTGGCGTCATTGTGCCGCCCTGCACCTGCTGAGCAAAGGCCTGGGCTTCTTTCTGCCATGCTGCTGCCATCTCTTCGCCTTTGGTCACGAGCTGCTTTTGGAAAGCTTCCAGCTCGCTGTCGGCGGCTTTCGTTTCTTCCAGTGAAGAAATGAGATTGCCAAAGTTGAGGTGGCCGTACTTCTGCGCCATCGACAGGGCAGGTGTCAAAAACAAGAAGGCGGCAAAAAGGATGTATGACTTCATATTGTTTTGTTTTTCTGATTCAGGAATCGTCTTTACGGAAATTTCCGCAAAGGTAGTTGGACACCGGGACTACAACAATTAAAAGAGGGGAAAAATTGGATAGGTGTTGGTTAAGAGTCTCTTAAAACCTGCCGGAAAGCATAAAAAAACAAAATATGTTTAGATTAATTTGATTTTAAAACGTTTTATTTTAAATTTGTTGCATCATTTTGTGTTAACAGCCGGTAGGCAGGCCGCCATCCGGTACTCAATCCTGACAGATATGAACCTCATCAACGAAACAAACATCCGGCAGCTCGCTTACAAAGCGGGACAGGAGACCAGCCTTGCCATTCAAAAACACTGGCTCAAGACGGCATTACTTGGGGCAGCGGCTTATATGGCCCTGCAGAAAGACATGGTAATTGACCTGCAACTGAACCGGCCGGCTGCAGCTGTTGTGCAACCTCAGGCTACAGCCCGCCCCATGGCACAAACGGTGGCTTTCCGGGAACCAGCTACTAAAGCTCGGGCCATGAACACTTCCCTTGTGGAGCAGCAGGCATCCAAAACGGAAACCACAGCCGCCAAATCTGCACCCGGGACCAATGTCAGTAATCTGGCAAACACCTATTCCAACCTGACCGCAGCCAATAAGGGAGAGGCCCGTAAGGAAAGCGCTACCGACCGAAGGAGCAAACGTCAAAAACAAAAAGCCTATGTGAAACGGTTTGCCAAAGTGGCTCGCATGGAAATGGACAAGTACGGCATACCGGCGAGTATCACGCTGGCGCAAGGCTTACTGGAAAGCAATGTAGGTGAAAGCAAGCTGGCCACCCGCAACAACAATCACTTTGGAATGAAGTGTTTCTCAAAAAGTTGCTCCAAAGGGCACTGCAGCAATTTTACTGATGACAGCCACAAAGATTTTTTCCGCATCTACAAAAGCGCCTGGGAAAGTTTCCGGGCACATAGCCTGCTCCTGAAGCAGAGCAGCCGTTATCAGCCTTTGTTTCAACTCAAATCCAATGATTACAAGGGTTGGGCAAGGGGGCTAAAAAAAGCCGGTTATGCCACTGATCCCAAATACGCTGAAAAAATTATTAACCTGATCGAAGACCTCGACCTACACCAATACGACCGGTAGCCACCTGCCTGTCTGATTCCTGACAGTTTATCTGCAAAGGGGGGTGACAAAAATCACCGCATGGGCGCCCTAAGGTGCTTATTTTCGCTCTATCACAATTTATTATTGTTTTTAGCGATTAAATACAACCGTAAAGGACGTATTGCTGCTATCCTTCCTGGTCGTAAGTTAGGAGGCAGCCCATGAACATTAGCATAAACTGTAAACAACAAATGAAAGATTTTACCTGCCTCGTAACCGGCGCCGAGTCCGGGCTGGGTTACGCTGCCGCCCGCGGGCTTGCCCGGGAAGGCGCGACTGTCGTAATGGTCTGTGACAACAAAAAACGGGCCCGCAAAGCAAGGGTCAAACTGATCGAAGAAAGCCAAAACCCGGATATTGACCTTGTCCTTGTTGACTGGTTTTCACAAGAGGATATCAAAGCGAAAGCACAGGAAATCCTGCATAACTACCGGTCTGTCCATTTGCTCCTCAACCTGGCGGAGGCTTACTTCCCCATCCGGAAGCTCACTGCAAATGGTAAAGAACGCAACTTCGCCTACAACGTGCTTGCGCCCTACCTTTTCACCAATGAGCTAAGCTCGCTGCTGATGGCTGCGGATGGTGCACGGGTCCTCAATCTGACTTATGAATCCCACCGGCTGGGTGCCATCAACTTTAACGACCCGGGATTGAAGTACAACTTTTCCATTCGGGATGCACAGCGGCAAGTTGCCCTGGCCCGCTTGTCCTGGACTTACGAGCTCAATCGTCGTTTGTCTGGCACAGGAATAGATGTCCATGCCTTTTCAACCGGTGCACACCATCCGGCCACCATTCAGCAAGTGCCCCGCTTCCTCCACTGGGCGGTCAAAATGGCTACCCGCTTTTGGGAGCGTACTTCAGAAGAATCCATTAGCGCACTCTTGCGTTTGTCCCTTTCCGATGACTACGAGCGGCTTAGCGGAAAATATCTTTTCAAGGGGCAGATTGTCAAATCTTCCCCAATCACTTACAACATAGCGTTCAACCAGCAACTTTGGGATACTTGTGCTACCAACACAAATTCAACGATTGTTGCCTACCGGGAAATACAGGAAATGCTTTTATCCTAAGGCTTACCGCCTGACCCATAGCCCGGTCAGGATCAGCCCGAATACGCCGCCAAGAATCCAGAAAACCGGGATATCTGAAGTCCCGGTCTTTCCTGACTGGCTGTAGGGCGCCCCAAAAGTACGCACCGCTTGAAGGACTTCATACGCCGGCTGTGCCTGTAGGACAGCCAGTTGCTCTATGGGGTTTAGTGAGGATGTGGCAGCATCCAGCCAATCCACATACACCTCGGGGTCCTTGCAGAGGTCCTGCTGCTCGATGAAGGTTCCAATAAAATGCTGCTGAGCGCGTACCCGGTTGATCAGGCCCGTTGTACTGTTGCCCCAATAATCGGTATAAGCCTCATCCAGCGCCAAGTACCTGGTACGGGGCAATGTGGAATTTGCCAGCGCCAGCGCGCTGCCGGCGTCCGCCGTCAACAATAAACGGGCATTGACGGTGGCATCAGGTGACTGCAGGTTGATTAATGCCTTGGAGGCGCTCAGCCAGTCGGACAGGACAGAGAAGCAATTATGGATTGATGAGTGGCTTGTAGGCATGGCCACAGCCGCACCACTATTTTTGTCAAAAGGCTCTTTTTGAAAGAAATAGGCATCCGCTTCAGCACCAGGCAACTGGTCAGCGGTAGAAAGATCCGCAAGAAAAGACGCAGCGCAAAGATGGCGGTGTATGAGATAAGCCTCGGAAACACTTCCTGTCTCCAGCTCTGCCTTATTAAAGGGGTACATCGCTAACTGATGGCTGGGCAGTACCAACAGCCCGGAAATTTCCCTGTTATCCAACGCTTCCAAACCTGGAAACAACGTCCGCCCGCTAAGGCTTTTTATTTGCCCGTTCTGATCGATCTCTATATGCTTTCGGTACAACCGTCCAATCCCTGCTCCCAATTGTAAAATGTATAAATTCTGATCCGCAACCCAGTAGTGGTAACTCCGTAAACTTAGTGATGCCAATACAGCCTCAAACTCCTGCAAGGGCCTGTGCTCTACTTTATACCTTAGCTGCGTTGCCTGTTGCAAGCGTAAACCAGCCCACACCTCGCCTACCGCCGAAATTACTCCTGAAGCCCTGCCATTCTCATACGGATATGCATTGTCCAGCCGTTGTGACCGGTACTTCCAGAAAGCAGGAGCAGTACAGGCTTCCACATCGTGAAAATTAAAAAAGGCGACTTTGCCAAATTCAAACCAATTATAGGCATCCTCAACCGAAAAGCCATCTCTGACGTATTGCTGCTGCAGATAAAGGTGCTGTATCCCACTGTTGAAGATATCTTCCAAATGGTTCTTCAGCCAGTGTGCCTCAAATGGCGTAAGCGGCTTGGATAACAGAAGCTCCAGCCGGTTCTGCAGCTCAGCGTAGTACTCCGTGCCAGCTTTAATATTGTCAATAGTATGCCGGTCCTGACCAGCCAGCAGTGTATGTACCTGGCCCATAGCATATAGCAGTCGGATTTGGTTAAACTCATGGTGCCCAGCCCGGTGCAGGGCCGACTTAAAATGCACCATCGCCTGTTCTGTATTCCCGCTTTGAAACTCCATTTCACCCAAGGCTTCCTCGGCCAGCGCTTTTAGGGCTGCAGGCTCCGTGGAGCGGGCGATGTGATTCAGGATTTGCCGGGCTCTCGTTTCGTTGCCAGAAGCCGCATAGGCACGGGCTACAAAATAACGTGGAAGGAGGCTTTCGCTACGCTCAGCGAAAAGCTTGCTCCATTGCAGCGCTTCAGCCCTTGCTCCACTCAGCAGGGCTAATTCCACTGCGTTGGCCCAGTCGGCAGGATGGAGGGCACCCGGAGAAGTGCTAATCCATTGCCGAAAGTGCTGAAGTGCGGGCTCGAGCTGCCCCAGCAAAAGGTACGACTTTGCCAGTAGTGGAAAAGCAGAAGACCGAACCCCAGGGTTGCGCACGGCACGTTCTGCTATTTGGACGGCTAAAGCCGGTTGCCCTGCATGCAGTGCATCTTTGGCCAGTTCAAGGGCGGCTTCTCCAGCGAAACTATTTTGCATGCGCTCATTAGCTTCGAACAAATGGTAGGCCCGCTGATAGGCCTGGGCGCGCTCGCCTTCAGGCAACAATCTGGCCAACCGGCACCAATTTCGCCCCAAAGCCTCCGGATACTGATTAGGGAACACCTTTAATATGGATATAGCCTCCTCGTAAGCCTTTCGGGCCTTAGGGAGCAGCTCTTGTTTTTCGTAGAGCATACCTCTTTCTTCCCATACCCGGCTTAATTCCGGATGACCTGCGTCGTAGTATTTGGCCAGGATTTCTTCCGCCTCTTCCAGAAAGGCCACTGCACTGCCAAAAGAATCCTGATTGCGCGCGGTAACAGCCATAAACAGAAGTGAAGCCGCTGTTTGAGGATGTTCCCTTGAAAACAGATCTTCACGAATATCATAAGCCATCCGATGGCACTCCATTGCGTCCCCAAAACGGCCAGCGGCTTCGTACACCTGCCCAAGTTTATGGGCGGCTTTGGCAGCTTCATCATTATTACGGCTGAGGGTTTCAATACTTTGCCAGAGCGCCTGTTTAGCGGTTTGCTTAGCGGCATCTAATTGCCCGAGTTCGAGCTGAGCCTGAGTGATCTGGTTGAGGCAGGAAAAATAGTAAGGCCAGGACGCAGCAGCTTTGTAGTGGGCAGCAGCTTGTCTCAGCTCAGAAATTGCGGATTCAAAATCATGACTGAGCAACAGGGAGGCTGCCCGGTTCTGATGTTGACCAGCAACGCCCGGCGGCTGCGCATGCAGCATATTAAAGGCGCAGACACCTATTAAAATCAGTACAGTTTTTCTCATAGTAAGAACATGGTCAATCCGTCAAATACAACTCCTGAAAGTATGTTGGGTGCCGGGAAAAAATGGCACTTTGAGTATGCTTGCTTTTTGATATGTCCAAGGGGAGTCTTCAGCAGGGGGAGCCAAAAAGAGCTGGCAGTGAAGTCAGCCATTTTTTTATATACTAATCTCCCAAGATAAGGTTTTTTCCGTAGCTGAACAACTGCTAACCTCCACTTACGGGGGGTATGATGGCGACTTCATCCTCCGGCTGCAGGGGTTGATCATCCTTTGCATAACTGGTATTGACCGCAACGGAAAGAGAAGCCAGCTTAGCAAACTCAGGGAACTGTTCCGTTAATTTGACTTTCAGATCGCTGACCGTTGCTTCTGACGGCAGCTCCAACGTAAACTGACTATTGCCAAGTATATCCTTTGCGATACCGAACGCAATAATTTGAATCTCCATGACAGACTTCCTTTATCTTACCATTCGGAGACCTGAGAGCTGTAAAAATGACATTAGAAAACTCCATTTCACGCTCTCAATCCCCATAAAATTATTTTTATTAACAAAACATTAACACTTGTTAAAACCTCCGTAGCCCACCCGCTTTTGAGCCGGTACGAACTACTGAATGCACCCCATAGTAAGGTATAATATTCTTTTTGGGCAAAAAAACAGTGGTCACAAGCAGAATTTTAGTTCCCTGCACGAAACATATTTTTTCTCCACATGTGGTAACACCTTACGTGCTCAGGTGATAAAAATGGGAGGGCAAAGACAAATCGTTGACTTTTAACGGTAAAGAGAATAGTTTTGCCCCATCAAATGAAGATCAGCATCCGTGCGGACCTGCGTTTGATACATGTACGAAAACAAGAAGAGTATAAAACTAGTTGTTGGCTCACAGCTGCTTTTCCCGGCAGCTGTGCTGAGTATCGGAGGGCTGCTTTATGCAGTCCGGTTGATACTCATGCTGCATAAAAGGCTAAACCCTATGCAGTAAAGCTTCATGCAAAACCCAAAGGCATGAAATTCCCATGGACAATTGTAGCTGTTTTGGCAGTGAACAGCCTGACTGCTACGCCCAAATCTGACCCCTTCTCCGAACGATCGGGCGACTTTAATGCTCGCTGGTCTTCAGAGATAGAGGACAAAGTGAAAGAGCGGATCGACCGCCTCACTATTCCCTTCGAAGCCAGGTACGACCTGGAAGTGCGTAACCGCATCAAGGATTACGTCACAGATGGCTACCGTGATACGGAGCGTATGCTTGGCCGCACAACGGCTTTTTTCCCCATTTTTGAGCACTACCTGAGCTTGCACGGGCTTCCCCGTGAGCTCCGCTATCTGCCTGTAGTTGAAACAGAGCTGCAGACAGCGGCTTCCTCTCATGCAGGTGCTGCCGGACTGTGGCAATTCATTCGGCCTACCGCACGCTTGTACGACCTCGAAGTGAGCCATCAGGTAGATGAGCGTTACGATGTGTACCGGTCAACGGAAGCAGCCGTCTTAATGCTATCCCGCCTGCATAGCCACTACAAGGACTGGTCGCTCGTGCTTGCGGCCTACAATTGTGGGCCCGTACGGGTCAATGCAGCGATTAAGCAAGCCGGCAGCCGGGACTTCTACACGGTTGCCAACTTCCTTCCGGAGGAGACCCGTCACTATGTGCCAAGGTTCATTGCTGCGGCCTACATCACCAACTACTACAGCCACCATGGCCTAAAGCCAGATTCCCGTGGCGTTTTCAACCAGTCAATCAGTGGAATCAAGCTTTACGAGCGCTTCACTTTTGGAGAGATTGCACACGCTTCAGGCGTAGCAGTGAGTGATATTCGCAAGCTGAATCCGGCTTACCGGGGAAGCGTTATCCCCAAGCGTGAAGATGGCCACTATCTGTTGCTACCAGCCGCAGGGATAAAGAACCTCAAACCGCTCATCGCAGCTCGTTCAGGCCAGTACGCTCCGGATTATCAGTTGCTCTACCCCAATACTTTCCACATGGACTACAAGGTACGCCCGGGGGAAACCATTGGCGATGTAGCAAAGCGGTTCAACATCACCGAAGCTCAAATCCGGCAATGGAACCAACTCAGAGAGACCGAGGTATTCGTACACCAGGAATTATCGCTTTACGTGACCAACGATGGCTCTGGCTACATTAAACCCTAAGGATTAAAACTTCGCATAAATAAGGTTTATTGATTAAAAGGCTCTCCCCTTTGGAGGGCCTTTTTTGTTCCCGCCCGCATTATGCTGCTGCAGCCTGCGCAGCAAATTCGAGGTCGCACCCTTGTACAGGCGGTTGTCTTTTAGACTGTAGAGAACGTAGAAGTAATACATACCGGTGGAATGGGGCTGTAAAAACGAAAGCCTTCACCGAAAACGGTGAAGGCTTTGTAGCGTGAGAGTTTTTTGAACATCTATAATAGATAATAATATACAATATATATATAACACATTAACAGCATTATAAATAATATTTTAACTAATTCAGCACGTGCAAACCTTGTTTCATTTGGGCATTTTGGAGTTTAGGTAGGTGTTTATATATTTGTTCTAAACATCGAATAAATGAAGCCATACCGCCCGAAAATACCAACCCCCCGTTACCAGATCATTAACCGCCGCCCAAACGGTCAATGTCTGATACAGCTACGGTTTAACATCAACGGCAGGCGCACCCACTTTTCAACCTCTATCAATATTGAAACCAAGCACTGGAACCCCAAGCGCCAACGGGTAAAGCAAGTACGGGGCAAAGAAGATGAGCACCGGGATATAAACCAACGCCTGGAACGCTTCGCAGAAATCGCCCAGGAAATCTTTGTGGACTACGACTACGGCAGAGACCTAACCCCGGAGCTGTTCAAAGAACAAATGGCAATACGTTGTGGGAGGATTGAAGACCCCAACGCCAAAGCCACCAACCTATTTCAATTTGTAGAGCAGTTTATCAAGGCAGAGCAGACCAAGCCCAACGCCAAACGGGGCACCTGGAAGAAATACCTAACGGTATTCAACCATCTACGGGAATTTGCAGCCGAGCACGGCAAAGAAACCCTGGGCTTTTCAGATATAGATTGGCAGTTTAGAAACGACTTTATCAACTGGCTTTACTCCCCGCCCCGGAGCCATTCCCAAAACAACGCTGCGAAGATATTAGCCGTCACCAAACAGTTTATGAGGGAAGCCGAAAAACGGGGCTTACACTCCAACCGCATTTATACCCAGAAAGACTTTGGGCTTCGCCGTGTCAAGACTAAAGGAAAAGTAAGGCTGACATTTGAAGAACTGGAAGCCCTGGCAGAACTCGACCTGACCGATACACCGCACCTGGAACGGGTAAGGGACTTGTTTTTGGCGGGCTGTTTCATAGGCACCCGCTTTTCTGACTGGTACAAGGTGAACCGGGAAAACATCATTGAGGAACCGGAAGGGCAGTTGATACAGATCCTGACCCAGAAAGTACGAAATCGGGTTGTGGTGCCCGTCTTCCCCGTGCTGGCTGGCATACTGGAAAAGTACAACTATCAATTGCCGGAAATGGATATACATACCTTAAACCGGAATATAAAGACCGTTTGCAAGATCGCTTTGAAAGATAGCCGCTTTCAGCGGATTTACTCCGAAGGCGGAGACACCAAAGCGGAAATAGTGAAGAAATGGGAACGGGTGAGCAGCCACGCCGCCCGCCGGAGCTTTGCCAGTAATTTTTGGGAAGCTGGAATACCCGCCGCCCTGCTTATGCAGATCACCGGGCACGCCACCGAAAAGCAGTTTTTTGAATACATCGACATAAGCCAGGAAGAAGCCGCACGGCAATTTGCCAAAATGGCTTTGGAAGTGCTGAAAAAGCGCGAATAAATGAGGAAGTAAAAACCCGCACCGCTGGCATAGGACTTTGGCGAGTACATCCAGCGGGCGGGTATTGTTAACATAATTAACCCTTAAAGGTATGAAATCCTTACAGAGCGCGCCAAAGGAGCGCGCATTTTTCGACGTGTACGCACGTTTAGCCAGATCAATTAAGGCAAGCGGGCTATTTGCCCAGATCGTTTCAGGGCTTACTGAAGTTGGCGGAATATACGCCGCCGCTTATACTGCCCTGCTGCCTGTCTTCCCTACCCTTGCCCTTTACTTTGCCGCCGCCGTTGCCATTATCGGCACCGCTATCATTGAGCTAGGTTTGCGAGTGCTGGCACCCCAGACCGTTGACGCGATACTTTACCGCAGGTACAAAGGGCTTCATTTGGCAATGACCATCAGTATTTGGTTACTGACCGCCGTACTGTTTACCGCTTCCGGTCTGCTTTCCTTCCGCAACTCAAAGACGATAGTAAACGAGTTCACGCCGGAAGCTACGGAACAGACCACCGCCCAGGCTGACAGTATTTACCAAGCTGAAGCCGCCCGCCTGGCTTCCGCCTGGGCAAATGATAGCGCCCGTATTGTGGAACAGTACGCCGCCCAGATCACCGCCGCCCAGACCGCCGGAGCCGGGAAGGTCAACGCCGCCAAACGGGAGCTGTCCAACTGGTACAACCGGGAGCGCCGCACGGGTGACAGCTACGGCACCCAGAAAGACCGCGCCCGCCAACTGATAGCAGACCGGGAAGCAGAAGCAGCCGCCGCCCTGGCAGCACTCAAAGCACAGGAAGCGGAAGCCCTCAGCACTGCCCGCAATGACTACAAAGCCGCACTGGGCACCGCCCAGGCTGACCGCCGCACCGCAGCGGGCGAAGTGAAGGCAGCAAATGAAGCCGCAGCGGGCGAACGTGCCGCCACCGTTGCCGCCTATGGGGGCGGGCTGGGCTGGTTTACTGTTATCTGCCTATTGGTATTTGCCGCTTCCGTTGTCCTGGACAGAATCCACCGCAAGGGCAGCGGGATAACGGAAACAGTGGAGCTTTCCCAATACGATGTTAACCCGCCCGCATTGGTGGAAGCCTGGGAAGCCCTCCGGGAACGGGTGCAATACGCCCTCCGGTCAAAGATCACCGCCTTTGCAGAGAAGACCCCCGCCGCACCACTGCCCGCCCGCCCTGCTGAATTATACGACCCTACGCAATTGGCAAACATCGTTATCAATTTGCAGGTGGAAGGGGAAGACGATGACAACACAATTTACATACAGCCAAAGCGCCGGCAGATAGGATTTAAGACCGCCGGCACAGACCCGGAAGCCGCCAATACTTCCCGTGCCCTTTATAACGCACGAACACCACACACGAAACACGAACCGGAAGCACCGGAGCCACACACGAAAAGCAGTTATGAAACGCCCGACCTACGGCACCTCAAACAACGCCTGAAAGAGTACAAAAAGCGCCTGGGCAAACATCAGCAAAAAGCCCTCCGGTATGAGAAGGAAGGCAAGCCAGTACCAAAGCGCACCGCCGCCGCCCTGGACAACAACGCCCAGTGGGTGGAACACTACGCCAATTTGATAAACCAGGCGGAAGCCACAAAGCGGAAGGCATGAAAGTGAAAATACAGACCGACCGTAAAGAGCTGAAGCAGGAAGGGCGGAACATCTTACGCGATATTCTGATAGGTTCCGCCGTGCTGCTTATTCTATTCATTCTCAAAACAGTATAACGATGTACGTATATATCCAGACCGAACCCACCCTTTTCACCGTTGGCTTTCATTCCCCCAATGGAGAATGGCACCCAGAGAGCGACCACCCCACCCGGAAGGAAGCCGCCCAGCAAGTGGCGAAGCTGAACGGGAGCCACCAAGCCCCGGCAATAAGTAAAGAGTTGTTACCGCCTTCCCTGCTGGTCCTCAGTATTGACATTTGCGAAGATGAAAATTTCCAATGGTTGCGGGGAATTGTCGAAGCCACCAACGGAGACCTGAAGACGGTGGACCACCTCCGAAGGAAAGCCAAGACCGCCCGCAATACAAAGCAACTGATCGAAGCGGAAAAAGAGCTGAAGACCTTTATCAAAGATCATTTTACCAACCTAAAAAAATAGCTGACCAATGACAGAACTAAATTCACTACTCCGGGCAGAACTTGACAAAGCCAATTTGATAGATGAGCTGCAAAAGCTGTTAGGGGCAGAGCTGAATAAATCCGGGAAACGGACTAAAGAAGCTTTTGCAGGCGATGACAAAGACGAGCAGATAAAGCGGGCAGCCTACCACAGTGGCATTACCAAAGCTTTTGATATGCTGCTGACTCTAAAACGTGACCATTTTTACAAAGCAGGGCAGCAACTGAAACAGTCAAGAAAGGAAGAAATTTCAAAAAATCGTTAGGGGGATCGTATTTCGGGCTGAAACCCTTGCCAGTGCTGGGCGGAAGCCCGATTGACCCAAAAAACGCTTGTCCTGAAATTTAACCAAACAAAATTCTTTTGTCACAGTAATGTCATTTTTTGTAACGCAATCGTATTTCGGGCTGTAAGCCCCGCCAATACTGGGATGAAGGCACATTGAGCCAAAAAACGCCTGTCCTGAAATTTAACACTTTTTGGGAACGCCTATAATATCAAGCCTATACCAACAGTGCAACCCAATTTTTGATGGCTGTTTTTAATGCTCAAAACCTTGTCCTTTCAGGAAATACCAAACCCCAATATTTTTGAACTATCAATTTTTTAACAACAAAAACTCTTTATCCATGACCAAGCAATTAGTTATCAAAGACGCCACCTACGTAAAAGACGTGCTGATTAGTATGCGCACAAACAGCCAGATCAAAAAGGAGCTGGAAGCAGTGGCGAAGCGCAAAGGCATGAACCTGACGGACTACATCAATGCAATGATGATAGACAACCTGAAGCAGGAAGGAATTTCAATAACTGTGAACCATCAACTTTAACCATTAAACCCACTGTGAAAATGAACCGGATTATTGTACTAAGCGAGCAACAAGCCGCACAGATCGTAAAGGAAGCCGCACAGATAGCCGTTGCCGCTGCCCTCAATGAATGGGAACGCCTGGCGAACGAACAAACAGCCAGTGACCCTTTACTGACCAAAAAGGAAGCGGGGCAATTGCTTAGTGTTTCCCCTTCCACCGTTGAGAAACTGTATTATGAAGGCAAGCTGAAAGGCTACCGGATTGGTACGGGTGTACGTTTCAAACGTTCCGAACTGTTAGCGTACATAGAGCAAAACAAAATTGAGAACTAAGCCTAAAAACGAAGCCTGCCCCACTATGACCTTTGGGGCAGGCTTAAAGTTTTGATCTTCTGTTTGTTGCACACAAAAAAAAGAATCTGTAATGACCGCAATATACGACCAAAACACCAAAACGACAACCCCAAAAGGGGCGATAACTAAAGAAGGGCTGGGCGAAGATATAAAGCGCCACACCAATGGAAGCAAGGGCAAGACCACCCACCGGAAATCCAACCAACCCCAATTCCCCCTGGAAGTCTTCCCCCCATTCTTTAAAAAATTCATATCTGAAGCCCAGGACTGTTTGGGGATGCACCCGGATTTTTTAGCTACTGCAATCCTTTGTGCTGTTTCCGCTGCTATCGGAAAAACCCGCGCCTTTGAGATCAAACGCAGAGCTGTCCAATATGGGAATATATACTTTGTTGGGATTGGCAATCCCAACAGCAATAAAAGCGACCCTTTCAATTTGGCATTTTCACCAGTGGAGCAACGGGATAAAGAAAACCATCAGAAATACGAAAATGAATTAGCTGCCCACGAAAATGAAAGCGGAGAACCAAAACCCACCTGGAAACGAAGCCTGGTTGATGATATTACTGTGGAAGCTTTGGGAGTTACCCATAAAGAAAACCCCAGGGGGATAACTGTTAAAAGTGATGAATTTAGCGGGTTTATCGAATCCTTCAACCGTTACAATCAAGGCGGAGACCAGCAAAAGTTTTTGGAGTGGTGGAGCTATGCCCCTTTGAAGGTTGATAGGTTGAACAGGGGTAGTATCTATATTTCAAAACCATACATTTCTGTTTGCGGAACTATTCAGCCGGATATAGTGGAAAAAATGACAAAGGGCGATGGCGGGAAAAACGGGTTTATTGACCGCTTCCTGTTCACATGGCCCCAGGGGATTAAAAAACCTCTCTGGACACTTAATGAGTTCCCTCAAAGCCTATTGGATAAATACAAGGAAGGAATAGATATTTTATTAGACTTGGAAATGGAAGAACAGGAAGAGGAAGGGCGAATATCAAAAACACCTTTGTTGTTAAGCCCGACCCCAGAAGCAAGAAACCGATTATTTGAGTTCTACAATGACGTAAATAAAAAGATTTGCGACACGGCGGAGAATAACCAACTAGCTGGCATACACGGAAAATTTGACTTACATACCGCCCGCCTGGCTTTGCTGCTGCAAATGCTTTGGTTTGCCTTTGAAGGGCACAGCCACGACAAAATTGAGCTGGACACCGTAGAGCGCGCAATACTTACCGCTGAATACTTCCGGGAACAATCCATGAAGGTTTACGACCGTATCAACCGAGAAACACCCGTAGACCGATTGCCAGCGGATAAACAAGCTGTTTATAATGCCTTGCCGCCCAATACATCATTCAAAACAGGTGAAGCGGTTGACATAGCTAAGAAAAAAGGAATGGCAGAAAGAACCTTTAGGGGCTGGCTAAATGATAAGACCTTTTTTGAGAAAATCAGCTATGGGGTTTACGCTAGAATATTTTAGACCCTGCCAACCTTGCCAACTCTGCCAAGTTGAGACGGCAAAACACCTCAAATATTTGTTTTACAAGGATTTACAACTTAATCAAGTTGGCAAAAAGTTGGCAAAAGTTGGCAAGACCTGCAAAGGCGAGTTTTTCACCTTCTTTGGAGTTGGCAGAAGTTGGCAACGGGTTTTGCCAACTTTAAACACTGAAAATCAGCTATTTACACTGAAGTTGGCAGAGTTGGCAGAGTTGGCAACCTGTTTTGCATAAACCTTTGAGCAATGACCACCACACAGCACCAATTTTTACTGGAACCATACAAAGGGAGCCGCACCCGGCACCGCTGCCCAGGCTGTGGGAAGCCCAGGGAGTTTACCCGGTATATCAATACCCAGACCGGGCAGCACGTAGCCGCACACGTTGGCAAATGCAACCGGGAAAACAAATGTGGCTATCATTACACGCCCCGCCAATACTTCCTGGACAATCCCACGGAAGAAACCCGCGCCTGGTTGCAATCAGATCAACACCGGAAGACCTACACACCACCACCGCCGCACCCAGTGGATTACATACCGCCCCGGTATTTGGAGCGTACCCGGCAACAATTGGAGCGCAACAACTTTTACCGCTTCCTGGTCAAGCTGTTTGGTAAAGCTGAAGCCGCCCGCCTGGCTGACCTTTACAAGCTGGGCACCTCAAAGAAGTGGGAAGACTTTGGGGGGCTTGCTGTGGCGTTCTGGCAGATCGACCAAGCCGGGAACCTCCGGCAGGTCAAAATAATGGCGTACCACCCAGAGACCGGGCGGAGAATCAAAGGTAAAACCCGCTTTATGGGCAAACAGCTAAAGCCAGGGGGGAACCTTGTACAATGCCTTTTCGGGGAGCACTTATTGAGCGCCGCCCCTTCCGCCCCTGTGGCAATCGTTGAGAGCGAAAAGACCGCCATAATTATGGCAGGGGTTTACCCAGATTGCCTTTGGCTGGCTACGGGCGGGAAGAACGGGGCAAGGTGGACAGAGCAGGAAGTTTACCAAGCCCTGGAAGGGCGGAACGTTGTACTTTATCCAGACCTGGACAGCACGGAAGATTGGGCAGAACGGGCGAAGATATTAGCCGCTGCCTGTGAATCTGTGGAAGTGTCCACCTATTTGAGAGACAACACCCCACCGGAAGACCACCGGGAAGGCTACGACCTTGCCGACTACTTTATAAAGCGCCTGCTTTCCCCAGACCAGGAACAGACCACCGCCCAGGCAGATCAGGAAGACCAGGAAGGCTTTGCCCTTCCGCCTGGCTGGCAGTGGGAAGAACTCAACCTAAAACACGGCACACACCGCGTACTTATCGACCATGACGGGTTGCCCGCTTCCTGGAACTACAACCCCAGGACAAAGCGGGAAACGCTGGCTGTAATGATAGCGGAACAGCCATTGGTCAATTCATTAATTCAAACATTCGATTTACAGTTATGAAACTAGGACTAGGTTTAGGCATCAACAAAATGAGAGGCAGACCACCACGGAAGCCGGAAGGGGAACCCCTGGCACTTCGCAGCGCGCCCACACCAGAGCCGGAAGCCCAGGCAATGAGCGCCGCCGCACCCGCACCAAACGAACCGCCAAAGCGTAAAGGTTTGATTTACAGGATATGGCAGCGCATTAAAGCCACTGTAAAACCTTGTCCTTTCAAATTGTGTGACAGTGTACGACATTTGTACCAACAACAACAAATTAAATATGGTAGGGGCACCAAGCCGGGAAGGCGGAAGGAAGTACGGGAAGATCAGTGTAAGGATTGAAGCCGCTGTAAAACGCGAGCTGAAACGTCTGGCTTTTGACTCCCGCCTGAGCCTGTCCGAATATGTCCAGCAAATGGTTTACCGGGAGCTGGCAGAGCACGGGCGGGATAACTACCACAAAACCGAAGATCATGGAACAGCAACTAATTGAACAGTTCAACAACTTGAACAGCGCCGCCCAGGAAGCATTGGTAAACTTCCTGAAGGCAGTAAATGAAGGCACCACCGGAGCAGAGACCCCGGAGCAAAAGAAAGCCCGCGCCGAATACGAAAAGACCATGCGGGATTGGCATAAAGGCACCCGCCCCACTGTATTCAGGGGCTAAAGATGAATGTATCGATGTCAAGCGGGGGCGGTCCCTCTAATATTTAACCGCCCCTGCATTTATCCTAAATTCATTTGGGCCACAATTGCAAAGCAGGACAGGCGAAGTCGGGTATCTAACGCTATCAGCGTTCTTACTGCTTCGCTGCAAACCGACACAAACAACACCTAAACAATTGATAAACAAGTGTTTAAAGGTTTTAAAATTTCTTTGTGTCAAAACTGGAAACCAAGTTTTCAAATTACACTTATTTATAATTTATTAAAATTCGTAATATGAATGTTCTGGAACCCACCGTTTTTGAAATCAGGAAAGACCAAACAGACCGGGAAATAAAGGCTTTGCAGGAACGCCGCCGCCTAAATGCGGAAGCCCTGGAAGCCCTCCGGGAAGCTGTGTGTAAGTTGTACCGGAAGGATAATGTACCTTATCCAGACATTGAGCAGTTTTTGTTATTCAGCCAGGTGCCAGGCAGTACGTTTTGGCTGGAACGTGACAAGCTTCGCACGAAGATCAAAACCGAAGCCTTTGGGCTTTGGCTGAAGCTGGAAGGCGGGAAGCATAAAATCAACCCAGAGTATGCGGAAGCCGCTTTGGGCTTTACTCCCGATGAAGTTACCGGACTTGTCAACGCCTGGGAAGCTGTTGATAAGTTAGCCACGCAAGACCCCCGCCGCTATTGGTCAGATACCGCCCAGCAATTTAAGCCCGTGCCCGTCAGCGCCCAGGAGCAAAACCAGATCGAACGCCGCAATACAATGATGGTGAGCAAACCAGAGCTGGCACAGATCATTAAGAAGCTGAGAACGGAAGTACAATTGATAAACCTGGCAAATATCTACTATGACAAAATGATAACAAAAGCCAGACTGGCACAAAACCGCCCTGAGCTTATCCCCTTCCTGTCACACAGAGAGACCCAGAGCGCCAAAGGATTGAAGACCTACGAATATTTTTTGCAGGATAGTGTTTTAATGCAATCTGCGAACCCAGGCTATAAAGCATTTGACGAGCAATAAAGCGCACTTTATTTTTTCACAGAGGGTTTTAGAATGTGCTTGCCGTGCCCCCTTCATTGAGGGGCACGGTTTTTTTATTATTTTTTTCTGGCTTTCTTTTTGGAGTTCACAAAAACAGAAAGCCCTGTAAATCAATGACTTACAGGGCTAAATTGTAGCGTGAGAGTGACTTGAACACTCGACCTCAGCATTATGAATGCTGCGCTCTAACCAGCTGAGCTACCACGCCATTTTTTCTCTTTGAGGCGGTCCTCTATTGCTGAACTATCGCTTCCCATACGTGAGAGGGACTTGAACTCTCGACCTCCCGTACGGGCGCTCTAACCAGCTGAGCTACCACGCCATATCAAATAAAAGCATCATTCTGCTTTTTGCGGTTGCAAAGATAAATTTTTAACTCTATTCCATGCAACCTTTTTGGCGAATATTTTTTCAAATGGGAAAAGTGTAAAATGACAGACGATCAAAAAATCAGTATACGCCCTGAGGTCCTAACTAAGGATATTGAAAGCACCCCTGCGGAGCGCTTCCAAAATGCGACGCTCCGACCTGTGCTGAAACTACAGAATGAGCTGCTGCAGGCTGTTTTTCTACACATGATGGACAAGCGCAAAGTCAGTTTCCGACAGCAGTCCCCACAGGATCAGGCGGCACAAATTGAGCACAGCCTCAGCAAAGATAAGCGGCTGCGCTTTCAGCTGCTTGGTGTGGTAATTGGACAGTTCACCACAGCCGAATATACCGAGTTTCTTGCATTAGAACAGGAAGCCGTGCGACGGATATTCACCATGATGGTACAGCGGCTGAAGGACGGACTCATCAAAACCACTTAGGGCCCGCATCTTTCATTTCGCTTTCCCGGGGCGCAAAGAGTAGATTTAAGCCAAGACGCAGGTGACTGGCATTGCTGTCTTTGGGCTGGAAAACGGTCAGAATATTATCCGTGGCAGCAACCAGTTGAACCGGCCCGGCTTTAAGGGTAGCATTCAGCCCCAGGTTATCAAAGCGGTTGTTGCGCCAGGAGTAAATCCCTCCGACATTCAGAAATGGCAAAACCTGCAAGTTAGAGGATAGGGCGGCGGCCGGGTAGGTGTTGCCACGATAGCTTTCGCTAAAAATAAGTCCCCCTACAGTCCAGTTTTCGCGCAGGCGCAACGTGGCGCTCAGGTAAAAACGGGTAGGCAGGGTGGTCCGAAAACCTTCTGAACCTTCCTCTATTTCATAAACGGCTTCAAGTGTATCCAGAACGGAACCGAAACTTGTACTATCATCAAAAATCCGCTGTGCAAAGTCAAGCCCCTCATATTCATAGGTGCCCTTAAGACTGTAATTGTTAACCTCCTCATCCCAGTCAATACCCCCAATATCCAATACACTAGCCGCCAGCTCAAGCTTGCCGAGCTTCACATGCGCCCCCAGGTCAAAAGCAAACCCGGTGTTGCCCGTAAACAGGCTCTCTGCAGAGAAAGTCCCAAAATCGAAGTTGGTCTGAATGTCATCAAAGCCATCGTAAGTAAGAGAAGAAGCGCTGTTGACCTGATAATCAGCATTCAGCGTCAACTGGTAAACCTCGCTGTCCGTTCGAAGCCGAAGTTGATTCCGGCTACTGTTGATGCTGCCGGCACCTGAAAGGAGCTTAGCCCGTCCACCGATGACCACCGCATCACTGACTTCAATCATTGCCCCCACCGCAAATTCCTGATAGCCTAGCACATCTATATCGGGGGCGAACTCAATTTCTTCTCCTACAAACTGAGCATTGCCCTGCCAGATGAGCTGCGGCAAGGTCTTTGGGTAATCCATAAATGCGTTGAAACGAAAGGTATGGGAAATGCTGAGCCCTAATGGCCCGAATCGCGCGCCCAGGCTTAGGGTTTCAATATCGAGGTTCTCGCGTATGGCATTGCGGTCCTCCATCCCGAGAATAGCCTGATCGACATTCAGCACCCGGTTCCCATTACCATCCTCAACGAAAAGCGTATTGTAAGTCAGGTTTTCCACCCAAAGGCTGTTGTAAACGCCTGGCAGCCCAATCACCATCTCATATTCCGGGAAAAATGCCGGATTCGTGCGGTTCGCCTGCCAGGTATGCCGCAAAAAGTGCGTACTCAAATCTTGCTGGGCTAGCAGTACAGCCGAAGGCAAAACGGCCAATGCCAAAACGGCCAAAAATAGCTTAATTCTCATGGTAGCTTTTGATTTCAAAGATTCAGGATTGGGTGTGCGGATGGTTGCAAGGGCAAGAACGGTATTTTCGGCCGGAGAATTGTACAAAATTGCCAGCCACTTGCCGACAAACAAGGCGATAGCAACCGTCCAAACAACGAAAGGCAGGACAAAGCAGTAAGTCTTCGGAAGTTTTATGTTAAGCAGAAACAGTAGCCCCGGCACGGGCGCCTTTGACAAAGTACATATCGATCAGGCCTTTATTTTTAGCCTGCACTTTGCCCCGGTACTCGCAGTCAAACTGGTATTTGATCAGGTTGTAAGTTGCTTCTGAAATATTCACCCGACCGGCCTGCCCGTTGGTCTCCATGCGGGAAGCAGTGTTTACCGTATCGCCCCATATATCGTAAGCAAATTTATTCACACCCACCACACCTGCTACGGCAGGGCCAGTATGTATGCCAATCCGAGCCTCGAAGTAGGGCTTGCCCAGGCGCATACGCTCCTGTTTTTGTTCCTCCAGGTACTCCTGCATTTCCAGTGCTGCCTTGATCATACTGCCCGGCATGGTTTTTCGGTTATCCAAACCGGAAGCACACATGTAGGCATCGCCTATCGTTTTTATTTTTTCAATTTCCGGATAGTTGCCGATAATAAAGTCGAAACCCTTGAAACAGCGGTCCAGTTCTTCCACCAGTTCTTCCGGCGAAAGCTGCTCAGATATCCTGGAGAAATTAATGAAGTCACTAAAGAGCACAGTTACCTCGTCGTACTTGCGGGTTTGAGCTTTGCCGTACTCTCGCAGTTCCTCGGCAATATTGGCAGGCAGGATGTTCAGCAGCAGTTCATTGGAGCGCTCCTTCTCCTGCTCGATCATGCGGTTTTTGTCCTTGAGCTGACGGCGGTTGCGGCGGCTGATGAGGAAGAGGACCAGCAAAAGCAAGGTGAGCAGAATGCCTGAGCCAGCCAGGATCATTAATTGGTTACGCTGCTCTTTATTGCGTTCCGCTTCGCGTTGGCTACGCTCCGCTTCCATTGTAGCCTTACTCAATTCAATTTCTTTAGTTTTTAGCACATTATCCTGCTCCAGTCTTTCCCTGGAAAGCTGTTTCACCTTGATTTCCTGAAGCTGGGCCAGAGAATCTGCTTTCGCCTTTGCAGCAGAGACATCAGCCAGGCGCTCCTCCTTTTTATTGACCTCCTGCTCCACTTGCTGTTTTTCCTGCACGAGGCGCTGCTGCTGCTGTTGCAACTGGTCACGGTCGGAAGACAGCAAGTCCTTCTCTTCTGAAAGACGGTCAATTTCAGCCTGCAGACGCTGCCGCTCCTGGTCCAGTGCTTTACGCTGCTGTTCATATTTGCGCTCCAGATCACTGATACTCGTACCGTTCTGGCTAAAGTAGTTGAAGGCTTCCTCCACAATTTGGTAAGCTTTGCGGTAGTTGCGGTCTTTTTCAGCCAGCCGGCTGCGGCGTTCCACGCTTTTGATAATGAGGTCAGAATCCCCGGCATCCTTCGCTTTGGCCAAAGCAGTACGGTACCAGACCTCTGCGTTCCGCTCATCGCGGTCGCGCTCATAGCCCCGACCGGCCAGAAAGGCCGCTTCTGCACCCATACTGGAGTTATTGATTTCCGTAGCTAACCGGTGCGCCAGTTTAGCCTGCTCAATAGAAGCCTCCGTATTGCTGCGCAGGTAAGCCTCAGCCAGATCGTAGTGCAGGTACATTTTTTCTTTGCTGCTACCCGCTTGCTCCAGTTGCTTTTTCAGGTCTTCAATAGAATCCTGGCCAAAAGCAAACCCTACAAATAAGCAACAAGCAAAAATGATCAATAACCTCATAGAAAGAAAAGCAACTGTTTAGATACCGGCAAGTCCCCGGCTGATATCAGGTCAAATAGAGAAAACAAAAATACAAACTCCACGCTAGAAAAGAAGGAAAACCGTATAATGATGAAAATCATAAAACTGCTATGACGGATGTCAACAGCCCTCAACGATGTTTTGCGCATATTAGCAGTGTAAAAGCCAATTGCCTCATTAATACGAAAAAACTAAAGCAATGAACGTCCTAGATCCTGTCAAGAGTATCATGACAACCAAACTCATCACTGTAAGCACCGGTGATAAGCTAACCGCCGTGAAGGAAATTTTCGACAACAACCGCATCCACCATGTTCCGGTAGTCCGCTACAAGGAATTGGTGGGCATCATCAGCAAGACTGACTTCATGCATTTCCTGCGCGGCTTCAACCGCAACCAGGAAGACCGCTTTGTGAATGAAGCACGCATGCGGGCCTACAACGTGGAAGACATTATGACTAAGGGGATTGCCAAGCTTTCTCCAGATGACCGCATCAACGTAGCACTGGAAGTTTTCCTGGAGAACCGCTTCCATGCCGTTCCCGTAGTCAGCGAAAATGGTGAGCTCGAAGGCATTCTAACCACCTTTGACATCATTAAAGCCATTGCCGCTACCAAAGTTACACCGAAAGAAATTCTGGAAAGCAAGAAACAACATTAGCAGTCATTACAGGGGCGCAACAGCTTTGTGCCCTCCTGCGCCCGCCTGAAGCTCACGCGGGCGCAGTGTTTTTTGACCGCTCCTTTATTGATTAAATGCCCTGCCTTATGAGAAAGATACTGGTCCCCACAGATTTTTCCGCCACCGCTGCTAATGCCTGCCAATTTGCACAGGTTGTTGCAGAACGGCAAAACGCGGAGGTAGACATCATGCACGCCTACCACCCTTCCTTCGACTACTCCAACCCCTATCTCGACATGCCCGCTGCCGAGTTTGACAGCATCAAACGGGAGCTGCTCGATCAGTTCATCGAAGGCAATACCCGGGATAGCGGTAGTAGTGTGGCAACGCTGCCTAAACCCATCCTGAATATTGGTTTCGCTTCTGAAGAAATCGTAAGGATGTCAAAAGGGTACGATCTGATTATCATGGGCACTACCGGAGAAGGCAACCTTTTGGAAAAAGCCTTTGGCAGTGTTTCCACCCACGTGGCACGCTTTGCCCACTGCCCGGTCCTGCTTGTTCCCGGTAACTGCAAGTGCGGCAACTTCGAGGAGGTGGTTTACGCCAGCAATTATCAGGCTGCAGATGAAGCAATGGTAAAAAAACTACTCACCATTACCGGCCCCGAAATCAACAATATCCACTTTGTACACATTGATAACGAAACCAAGTCGCCTTACCACGTGGAGCAGGTATTGTACGAACAGGCTCAGCTGTATGGCACAGCGGCCATTGGCTTCAACTCAGTGGAAATTGAATGCCCCAACGTGCAGGAAGGTATCGTACAATACGCCAGTGACACACGGGCTGACCTTATCGTCATGGGCACGATGCACCGGAACTTCCTGGAGCGCCTCTTCCATAAGAGTGTGACTCAGCAGGTTGTTTTCCATACGACAGTCCCCCTCTTGGTCATGCACTACGATGATTAAGACTTAAGCTTCTTTTTGCAATTCGATGAGCGTAACTTCCGGTAGAATACCTACACGGCCAGGGTAGCCGAGGTAGCCTAAACCACGGTTGACGTACAGGAATTGCCGCCCGCTTTGGTACAGACCTGCCCATTGCTTGTAGACGTATTTGATGGGGCTCCACTTAATCCACCCGGGGATTTCCACCCCAAACTGCATACCATGGGTGTGCCCGGAAAAGGTAATGGCGATGTCCTGATAATCATTCGTGACTTCCCCTTCCCAATGCGAGGGGTCATGCGACAGCAGCAACTTGAGGTCAGCCATGCCAAGCCCTTCGGTGGCCTGCTTCAGATCGCCGTATTTGGGGAAGCGCGGATGTGTCGAATAATTTTCCACACCGATAACTGCTACTTTGGCACCGTTCACCTCCAGGGTACGGTGTTCGTTCAGCAGGAGGTCCCAGCCGATACGGCGGTGGGTATCTTTCAGTAAATCCATATTGGCTACTTTCTCTGAATCAGTACCCCATCGCACATAGTCTCCATAGTCATGATTGCCTAGAACCGAATAGGCTCCGTAGCGGGCGTTGATTTTGTCAAACACATCCACAAAGGGCTGGGCTTCCTCTGCTTTATTGTTCACCAGGTCGCCCGTAAAGAAGACCAGGTCCGGCTGCTGTGCATTGATTAGGTCTACGGCGTTACGGACCGGTTCCTTGTGTAGGAAGCTGCCGGAGTGTATATCTGAAATCTGTACAATTTTGAGCCCCTGCAGCGCATCCGGCAAACCAGGAATACGGACTTTCTCCGTAAAGAGGCGGTAGCGGTAAGGATTGCGCACCATACCATATATAAGGCTAAAGAAGGGTACTGCACCAAGCATCAGCCCCAGCTGAGCCAGGAAGCGGGAGCGGTCGGCGCTAAACTCCACACCACTGCCCAACTGAGTTGCCAACCAGCCAATGAGCCGCCGAAGGTCATCGACCACCATTACAGCAGCAACCAGCATTTTGGAAATGTAAACAATGAAAAACAAGGTGCGAACGACAGTTACCGTTGATTTTGGCCAGTTTTCAAACCACCCTGCATCACTGCCCAGCATCCAGGTCAGCAAAAGCACTGGCACTGCCCAGTAAATACCGTATAGCAGGTACCGCAGGCTCGGCTGCCAGCTGTGGGCGAGCGTGCGCACAGCCATAAAGGCATAACCATCAAAAACAAGTAACAAAATGAGCAGGATAAGAAGGCGCATAAACTCCGTATTTCTATGTACAAAGAGGGCAACTTTGATATTGTTTCAGCAAACTGATGAATGTCATGATTTTTTCGGCCACTCTTTGATTTTAGTCAGTGCCCGGCACCTTAATTTGCTTTTCATTAGCAAAAAACAGCCACCCTATACTAAAGTGTAAACGGGGGCCGTTAATAAGCGGAAATAAGGGCAAAAAAATTAGATTTCGATTCTCCCCCCCCTGCCTATTTTTATATCGAAATTTAATTTTGCTAAAAATTAAATCCACTTAATCTCATCCTTTGTTTAATTAAATTTTTTAACAAGGATTAAATCAAGGTTAAATCAAAATAAAATTCTGCCTATTGACTTGACTCCTACACCATTTGCACCTACATTTGCGGCAACAAAACCGCAAAAAGCTAAAAACGAGAATCCGATGAAAAATCTAACCCTTATTTGCACCCTGGTGTTGGCAAGCCTCACTACCCTTTCTGCTCAACTTTCCTTTAAGCCTGGCGATATAGAACTGGCGGCTGGTGTTGGCGTAATTTCCACTTATGCTAAAGACGGCGCGACCACTATCGCTCCTCCGGTCAATCTGCGCATGGACGTCCGCCTGTCTCCCAACTTCAGCCTGGGTGCCTATGCTGCTTATGCCTCCTTTGAGCGCAACGGCCGTATCCTTCCTACCGGTGCGGTACAAGACATTTCCAATGAATCTTTCCAGGCCGGCCTTCGTGCAACTGCGCACGGGCAGGTAGGCGAAAAGTTTAACATCTACGGTGGCGGAATGCTCGGCTACGATATGGCAACCGTAGAAGAATCCATCGACGGGCAGCCTAAGAGCAAAGGCGACGAGCCTTCCTTTATCCGTCCGGAAGCTAATAACAACGCTCTGATCTACAGCGCTTTTATCGGTGCGACTTATTACCCTAAAAGCAACCTGGGCTTCTTTGGCGAGGTTGGCTATGGCAACAGCCTGCTGAACGTAGGCGTTAGTTTCCGTCTGTAGGAACTTTGCGCTGGCATTCCGGGTTTTTAAATGACCCTTTGCTAACAAAACTCCTGCAAGCAACAATAACTATGGAACTGAAGCATATTCCAAAACTGAAATTCACCGACGGGCAGTCTTTTTTTCTAATCGCCGGCCCTTGCGCCATCGAAGGAGAAGATATGGCTTTCGAAATTGCCGGGCGGGTCAATGCCATTTGCGAAAGACTGGAAATTCCTTACATTTTCAAGGGCTCCTACCGCAAAGCCAATCGCTCCCGCATCGATTCCTTTACTGGGATTGGTGACGAAAAAGCGCTTGGCATCCTGAAAGCCGTTGGTGAAAAGTTTCAAATTCCGGTCACTACAGACATCCACTCTGAGCCGGAAGCAGCTTTGGCTGCACAGTATGTGGATGTGCTTCAGATCCCGGCTTTCCTTTGCCGCCAAACCAGCCTGCTGGTCGCAGCGGCTGAGACCGGTAAAGTGGTTAACATTAAAAAAGGCCAGTTTCTGAGCCCTGATGCTATGCAATTTGCTGCTGATAAAGTGCGGGGCGCTGGCAACGAGCGGGTCCTTCTCACGGAACGGGGCACCACTTTTGGCTATCAGGACCTGATCGTTGATTTCCGGGGTATTCCGACTATGCAATCCCTTGGCGCTCCTGTCGTTTTAGACTGTACGCACTCCCTGCAACAGCCCAATCAGACTTCCGGAGCAACCGGAGGCCGCCCGGCTATGATTAGCACCATCGCCAAAGCGGGTATCGCTGCCGGTGTAGACGGCTTGTTCATAGAAACGCACCCCACTCCATCTACTGCGAAGTCTGATGGCGCCAATATGCTACCGCTAGATCAACTCGAGCCTTTGCTTGAACGGCTGGTCAATATCCGAAAAGCTATCATTTAAACCTATCTGGCAGGCAGCGTTTTTGACATAAGCCGGGTCTGTATTGTAAAGCAGTGATTACACTTTGCTGTTGAACGCGATTGCGCTCACAATGAAAATCACAAAATAATACACTACCCAAGCCTTTTTTTTAACAAAAAAATTGTGTATTTTACTCTTAAACCCAAACCAAAAGGAGGAACTATGAGAAAAAGCAATATCTACAATTCCACACTGACCATCCTCCTCCTGTTCGCCACCACCACCCTGATTGGGCAACAGGTGGAGAAGACGTTGGTCAAATCCTTTAATTTAGGCGGGCTGCAAACCGTATCCCTGAATGTTGATGCTCCGGTAGAGGTCGTTGACTGGGATCAGCCCTTCATGCGCGTACAAATGCACATTGAGCTCGACCGAGGCTCGGAAGCCTTGTTGAAGTCACTCGTACGTGCGGGGCGGTACAACCTGAACGCCGACGAAGCCGAAGGTACTTTCAATATCGTAGCGCCCAATCTGGGCCGGGAAATCACAATTGGCGGGCAACCTCTGAATGACCGGATTTCTTTTGTCATAAAGAAGCCGCGCAATGTAGCTTTTTCGCCATTACAGAGCGAAGAAATAACTGAAGAGACTGCCTCCTCACTGTAAACTCAGGCCGAGCAACTTTTGAAAAGAGTTGAACGTTGTAAAAGGTGTGCTGCCGAAAAACCGGAGCACACCTTTTATTTTTGCCAGAGTGATGTTCATATTACCTTTGGCGCTCAAATTTGCAGAATCAATGAGAATCGGTTGGATAATAATAGGGCTGCTCCTCTTGGGCAGTCAGGCTCAGGCACAGCTCAAAAAGACCCTTCACAAGGTTTTTGAAGTACCGGAAACCGCCAACCTGTTGGTGTTCAATATCTATGAAGGCGACTCCTACGATGTGATCCCCTGGGCTGGCAATACTATAATGACGGAAACACAGGTGGAGATGTCCAAGGCTTCCCGTGGCGTGTTTGACTTCTTCCTGGAAGAAGGCCGCTATGATTTCATCACTGCCCCTCAGAGCGACAGCCTGATCATCAGCAGCAAGGACTTGCTTCGCCGGGTGATTAAACTGGAAGATGTGGAAGCTGAGGAGAAGGTGCACAGCCGGATTTTCATCCCCGATTACTTTGTGCAGCAGTCTACCACTGTCTGGGAAAAGCCGGAAGCACACCAGGAGCAGCAGCCCCAGCGCAAAAAACTCAACCGGGAAAAAATGGACGTGGACAAGCAGCTGCACGAGGCGGTACAGCCCAGCCCTGCCGATTCCACCAATACAAGCACTGCACCCCGCACGCAGAACGACGACAATGGTTAAAGAATTAGAACTTAAGCTGAGCCCCTCTGAAGCTCAGGACGAATCAATCATACGCAGCCGGGCTATACAAAAATGCCGCCTGCCCGCCGATACCGTCGAGGAGGTCCACCTGCTCAGGCGGTCAATCGATGCACGGGGTAAGCGGCCAGCTATCCGGTTGCGCGTAGCTGTCTATGCGGGCGAGCGCTATCAGCCGGAACCCGCTATCCTCGACCGCTTTCGGATGGTGGATGAAGCTCCGGAAGTCATTATAGTGGGTGCAGGGCCTGCAGGCTACTTCGCTGCACTTGAGCTTATCGAGCTGGGATTGAAGCCTATCGTATTTGACCGGGGAAAAGATGTCCGTGCGCGGCGCCGGGACCTCCGTGCTATTCAGCAATTCGGTGAGGTAAACCCTGACTCCAATTACTGCTTCGGAGAAGGTGGTGCAGGCACCTATTCGGACGGCAAGCTGTATACCCGTTCTCATAAACGAGGTAATATCGAAAAAGCCATGCGCCTGCTGGTGGAACATGGTGCCAAATCCGATATTCTGATTGATGCTCACCCGCATATTGGTTCCAACAAACTCCCTAAAATTGTCGGCAATATTCGCTCCACTATCGAGCACTATGGCGGGCAGGTACACTTTGACAGCAACGTCACCGATTTCCTCATTGAAGACGGTGCCATCAAAGGCGTAACCGTCAACAATAATTCAGAGCACACCGCAGAAGCTGTCATTCTGGCAACAGGGCACTCTGCGCGGGACATTTACTACCTGCTTCATCAAAAGGGAGTCAGGCTTGAGGCCAAACCTTACGCCCTTGGCGTGAGAATTGAGCATCCCCAGCCACTAATCGACCAGATACAGTATAATCAGCGGCAGCGAGAGGCAGCACTGCCGGCTTCCAGCTACCGGCTGGCCTGCCAGGTGGGCGACCGGGGCGTCTTCTCCTTCTGCATGTGCCCCGGAGGACTGGTGGTCCCGGCAGCAACGGCACCCGGAGAGATCGTCGTCAATGGGATGTCTATGTCCAAACGGGACTCCCCCTATGCCAACTCGGGAACGGTAGTCGCAGTGGAACTGGAAGACCTCGCGCCTTTCCGGCAGCACGGTATTTTCGCCGGGCTGGCTTTCCAGCAAAGCGTTGAGCAAGCCCTTTTCAACCACGGCGATGGCAGCCAAAAAGCCCCGGCACAGCGCCTGACTGATTTTGTAAAGGGCAAAGTGTCCGGTAATCTGAATGGCTCTTCCTATATACCCGGGCTCTATGCTGCCCCACTCCATGAATTGCTGCCACCCTCCATTGCAGATAAATTGCGGCAAGCCGTACAGATTTTCGGTCAGAAAATGAAAGGGTACTACTCTGAAGAAGCGAACGTGATTGGTACAGAAAGCCGGACAAGCTCGCCTATCAGAATCCCCCGGGACCGCGACACTTACATGCATAGCGAAGTCAGGGGGTTTTTCCCTGCCGGTGAAGGTGCAGGCTACGCAGGCGGGATCATCTCTGCAGCAATGGATGGCCAGAATGTAGCCCGTGCTGTAAAAAAATTCCTGGCCCCTGTACTGCGGTAAGCTCATTCATCCCCTAAAATACCCTACCTTGCGGCCGCTAAAAAATAACAGCCGATGAAAGATATTTTGGATTTACTGGGCAGAGGACTATTGGCCTTTATTTTTTTATATGAGGCCTACGACTCCATTTTCTACTACGAAGCCACCAAACAGAAGATGACGGCCTATGGCCTGGAATGGCATCAGGACCTGCAACTGTTGGGCGCCATCGTTTTGCTCACGCTGGGCGGCACCCTGCTGCTTATTGGCTACCGGACCGGCCTTGCGATGTTCATGCTCCTTTGTTACTGGATCCCTGTCACCTTTATTGTACATGCTTTTTGGCTGGATCCGGAACCAGAACGCCGGCTGGAATCTATCATGTTTATGAAAAATATTGCCATCGTGGGCGGGCTCCTCATGGTCTGGGCCAACGGTGTAGGCAAGTATAGTATCAAACGGTTGTTTGCCACCACCCATGTGCCTGGAAACTAATGCGCCACGCTCAATTCACAAAACTACTGGTTTAGAAGTACAATACTTATCCGTGGCTGCTTCTGCACGGGAAGTCCACTGCATGCTATTCACACCGCTTTCTTCTGCACATTTTAAACCTGACTTGATTTTTATTCCGAAATTATCCTATATTGAGAGGGTATTTATACAATGCAATAGAAGTGTATAATTGAGAAAACGTTGCACAATGTACTCAGCCGATTCATTTAAGCCATAGTAATAACCGATGCACATTTCAACCACATCATGCATGACAGTTTAAAAAATTATTCCGCATAATCAGCTATACCTAACATCAACCAGCCTTATTAAGCCAGCCTTCTGTTGACCGCCCATATTTAAAGGCCTCCAATAACTCAAGACTGATGCAATAAGAAGCTTTTCGCACCATATGTGCGCCCGGTATACGAGGGTAGTAAGCCCTGATTTTCATTTTCAACCTTTTCCTAATCACTTTTTCAACTTTTTTGTGATGAATATTTTTGTTGCTAAGCTTAATTTTGATACAGACAGTGACGGTCTGCGCACTGCTTTTGAAGCTTACGGAGAGGTGGACTCCGCCAAAGTCATTAATGATCACTTTACCGGTAAATCCCGGGGCTTTGGCTTTGTAGAAATGCCAGATGACGAGCAGGCTATGAGCGCAATCGAAGCGCTTAACGAGTCTGACCTGGACGGCAACACAATTGTAGTGAAAAAAGCAGAGCCTCGCGAAAAACGTGGTGGTGGCGGACGCGGCGGTTTCGGCGGCGGCGGTGGCCGGAGCCGTGGTGGCTACGGCGGGCGCAGAGATGACTACGGTGGCGGACGCGACCGTGGGGGCTACGGTGGCGGTGGCGGTGGCGGACGCAGAAATGACTATGCCGGCGGGCGTGACCGCGGCGGCTACAGCGGCGGGCGCAGAGATGATTACGGTGGAGGGCGTGACCGACGGGACCGCGATGACTACAGTGGCGGACGGCGCGACGATTACCGAAAGGACAATGACCGGGATAACAATAACCGGTATTAATAGATTTTATTAAAGTAAATTTTGTATGCCC
>ENA-UENT01000313-UENT01000313.1-marine-metagenome-genome-assembly--contig:-NODE-313-length-33764-cov-7.718686_pt1 | contig 33764 bp, 27 predicted proteins | sample MGYA00237879_ERZ529330 | MGnify/ENA primary metagenome ERZ529330 (study PRJEB26372, sample SAMN05368345) | marine metagenome | biome: cultured habitat; feature: ocean water; material: water; isolation... | reverse complement strand
CAACCCCTATCTTTAACTTTGACAGACCACTAGCCTCTTAGACCGCAATGAAGCCCTGCGTAATGGCAAGGAATGGGAAACCGTTCAGAATCAATATGTCAGCCTGCGCGATGCCATCCAAAAAGAAAATGAAGCCGAAGCCCGGATCAAAATGGCACATCTCTTCATTAATGAAGCGCGGGTAACCGGTGAGCACGGGCATTACTATCCGGCGGCTCTGGCGACCCTGGCTGAAATTCCGGCAGACCATCCCGATAAGGATATCCGTTTCCGGAAACTTGCGACTCGGGCAAGCGTGGAGCTGTCGCTGCATGATTTTCGGCAGGCGTTGGAAACAGCAGAAGCAGCTGTAAAGCTTAACCCTTATAATGCTCAGATTTACGGAGCACTCGTAGATGCCAACGTGGAGCTGGGGCGATACGAAGCCGCTGTGGCTATGGCAGACAAAATGGTCAGCATCCGGCCGGACATGCGTTCCTACGCCCGGGTGGCTTACCTGCGGGAAATCCATGGTCAGGTAGAGGGCGCATTTGAAGCCATGCAACTGGCTGTAGAAGCGGGCTACCCCGGTTACGAAGCCACCGCCTGGGCAAGGCTGACGCTGGGCGAAATGTACGAGCGCTACGACAAAACCACTGCCGCCCGGCAGACCTATCAGCAAATACTGGCGGAGCGCCCGAATTATCCTTTTGCCATCGCCGCGCTGGCTAACCTGGAAGCCGAAGCAGGTCATTATGAAAAAGCTGAACAGCTACTGAGAGAAGCCTGTACCGCAATCCCCGAGTTCGGCTTCTACGAACAGCTGGCGGAAATTTACAAGTCCACTGGCCGTGAAGCAGACTATCAGCAAACGATGGACGAGCTATGGGTGATGCTGCAGGAAGATACGGATAGTGGCCATGATATGAGCCTGGAGTACGCCAACCTGTATTCTGATCTGGCAGAGGACCACCAAAAAGCCCTGACCTATGCGCTGGGCGAATATGAGAAGCGCCCCGCCAATATTGATGTCAACCGGGTGCTGGCTAAAATTTACACCCGTATGGGCAACACCCAAAAAGCAGGCCTGCACCTTGAAAAAGCCAAATCTACCCAGGCGCAGTACCCTGAGCTGAAAGCACTCACTCAGCAACTGGCCAGCCGGTAAGGAAAAGAAATAAGGTTGGATGGAATTTGCCCTGAATGGTGTCTCCCACTGTTTGGGGCATTTTTTGGTGGAGTAGGGGAAGATGCCTTATCTTACTGCCTCTGACCAACCGCGACCTGAAATGCCAATCTTCAATTGCCGGACGCTTTGGAATGTTTTGCCCGTTGCTGCCCTATGGATCGGGCTTTCTTTTTTGCTGGTTCCTGTGCAGGCGCAGCCCACAGCCCTTACCCGGGGCGACACCACTAAGCCTCAAATGGCACTGATCTTTACCGGGCATGAATATGCCGATGGTGGCGACCATATAAGGCAGGTACTACGCGAGCAGGAGGTGCCCGGCAGTTTCTTCTTTACAGGTATCTTTTATGAGCGGTACGCGCCATTGGTGCAGCTGCTCAAAGCTGATAGGCATTACCTCGGTGCGCATTCTGATCAACATTTGCTATATGCGCCCTGGTCGGAGCAGGACAGCCTGCTCGTGACCCGTGATAGCTTCCTCCGTGATCTGAATGCCAACTACGCCAAAATGGAAAAGCTGGGCATCGCCCGCCTGGAAGCGCCTTGGTTTCTGCCCCCCTACGAGTGGTACAACGACAGCATCGTGCAGTGGACAGCGGATGCCGGCCTGCAACTTATCAATATGACCTATGGCACCCTCTCGCATGCCGATTACACCACGCCGGAAATGCCTAACTACCGGAGCAGTGCGCAGATTTTCCAAAGTATTCTGGACTATGAGGCAGCGCAGGCGAATGGATTGAATGGCTTTTTATTGCTCCTCCACATTGGCACTGATCCGGACCGGGCTGACAAATTTTACCTACATTTGGAGGCGCTGATTGGTGAGCTGCGGGAGCGTGGCTACCGGTTGGTAACTTTGCAGGAACTCTTTCAAAACGACTGACCCATGTACCGACTTTTCCTCCTTTTGGCCGGGTGGTGCCTGTGCCTGGTTGCCTCTGCTCAGGATTATCATATCCGGATCAACCAAACGGGGTATCTGCCCTCAGAAACCAAGCAGGCGATTGTATTCAGCCATAGTGCGAAGACGCCCGTACTTCAGCTTATCGCGCAGCAGACCGGAGCGGTAATATCAGAGCTGGCTTCCGAGACCGTTGAAGCGGACGGATGGGGCACTTTCCCTTACTACTGGCAAGCCGATTTCACGAAAGTAGAAAAACCCGGCTGGTACTACCTCGCTACAGCAGACGGCAAGGCGCAGTCTGTACCTTTTCAAATTAGTGCGGAAGCTTACGGAAGCTACGCGGATACCCTGCTGATTTTTATGCGGCAGCAGCGGTGCGGTTACAACCCCCATCTGGATATGGTCTGCCATCAGCGCGACGGACGGGCGATGTTCGGGCCCATGCCGGATTCCACTTTCGTAGATGTATCCGGCGGTTGGCACGATGCCGGCGATCAGCTGAAGTACCTCATCACCGGGAGCTACGCCACCGCGCACATGCTCAAAGCCTGGGAATTGTACCCGGAGGCTTTCGCCGATAAGGTAAATGCCCATGGGCAGCCCGGCCCGAACAACATCCCGGATGTGTTGGACGAAGCCCGCTGGGGCCTGGACTGGATACACAAGCTACACCCTGCACCCGATCAGCTGTTCCATCAGGTAGCGGACGACCGCGACCACCGGGGATGGAAGATGCCCGATCAGGACAACTCCGACTACGGCTGGGGCGCCAATAGCTACCGGGTTGCCTATTTCGCCACGGGTGAGCCACAGGGGCTGCGGGAGTACAAAAGTCAGGCTACTGGCGTTGCCAACCTGGCGGGGCGGAGCGCGGCAGCTATGGCGATGGCAGCAAGGCTCTGGCCCAAAGTGTCAGCAGACAGTGCCTATTCCGACAAATGCGCTCAGGCCGCCCGGTCGCTCTACGCCCTGGGGCGGTCAAAAGAAGGCTTTCAGCAGGGTAATTCCTACGGAGCCCCTTACCGCTACAGCGAAGATACCTGGGCCGATGACATGGAGTGGGGGGCTGCTGAACTCTATCGCCTGACTGGCGAGAAAGCCTATTTGGAAGAAGCGAAAGCCTACGCCCGGCAGGCTGGTACCGTATCCTGGATGCCACTGGATACGGCGGCGCATTACCGGTATTACCCTTTCGTCAATATGGGGCACTATGCGCTTTACGACCTGGTGGATGAAGCCTTTCAGGATACGCTGGCAGGCTACTACCGTAGTGGCATAGAGCATACGCTGGAGCGGGCACAATCCAATGCCTATGGGGTAGGGGTGCCTTTCATCTGGTGCTCCAACAACCTGGTGACTGCCCTCATCACCCAAATCATCCTGTACGAAGACATGACAGGCGACTACCGCTACCACGACCTGCTCGTGCAGCAGCGCGACTGGCTGATGGGGCGGAACCCCTGGGGTACTTCCATGTTTACCAGTCTGCCTGCTCATGGAGAGTATCCCTTGGATGTGCACACAAGCGTTTGGGCGCTCACCCGGGAGGAAGTGCCCGGTGGGCTGCTGGACGGGCCGGTCTATGCAACGATTTTCGGATCACTGCGTGGACTGAAGCTCAACGAGCCGGATGAGTTTGCGGCTTTTCAAAACCCTTATGTCGTTTACCACGATGATATCGGGGATTATTCCACTAATGAGCCTACGATGGATGGCACGGCCGGGGCAATTTTGATGATGGCGTATTGGGGGCGGTAACCCTGATCAGTACCAGGTCGCTTCCTGCAGCTGATCAGGGTTGAAAATATCATCGGGCAGCTGCGGCTCTGTATCAATATCCCGGTACATTTCCGTTTGGATCAGCTGATCCGTCGATGTAAAAAACCACATGGCCTATGCAGCAAAATGCAGGGGCGGAAAGGACGAAAACAAAAGCCTTGTGGCTAATTTTTTCATGATCGGATGATTTTACCCAAAACTAGCCTGGCGCTGTTACTTTAGAGGGTAGATTCCTGCAAATCAAAAAGAGCCGTTTGTTATGCTCAAAGCCTGCCTGATTGGATTGACCCTGTTGCTGGGTGTGATACCTGTACTCGGTGCTCAAGATACCCTGACTCCCACTCCTCCCAACATCATCTACATCCTCGCTGACGACCTCGGCTACGGCGAGCTGGGCGCCTACGGGCAGGAAAAAATCGAAACCCCAAATATTGACGCTTTGGCCCGGGAGGGCATGCGTTTCACCGACCACTACAGCAGTGCGCCGGTTTGTGCGCCCGCGCGTTATATGCTGCTCACGGGACAGCATGCGGGCCATGCCTATATTCGCAATAACGATGAAGGCAAAGCCCGTGGCGATGTATGGAATTACCGGGCGATGCTCCGCGATTCCGTACTGGAAGGGCAACGGGCGATGCCTGCGGACACCCGGACTTTGGCCCACTACCTTAAAGCAGAGGGTTATGCGACCGGGATGGTGGGCAAATGGGGGCTGGGCAACCCCGGTTCAGCCAGCACACCCAACAAAATGGGGTTTGACTTCTTCTTCGGCTACAATTGTCAGCGGCAGGCGCATACTTACTATCCGGTGCATTTGTACAAAAATGAGTCGCGCGTATACTTGCGCAATGACACCGTGGCGCCACATACGCCTTTACCGCAAGGTGCCGATCCTTATGATGCATCGAGTTACGCCCCTTATCAGCTTGCAGATTATGCACCGGATGTCATGTTTGAGGAAATGATGGGGTTTGTGCAGCAGCAGGATCAACCCTTCTTTTTGTACTGGGCAACGCCTATTCCGCACGTGGCCCTGCAGGCTCCGCAGCGTTGGGTGGACTACTACGTCGATAAATTTGGAGAAGAGGAGCCCTACACCGGGAAGGGCTATTTTCCCAGCCGCTACCCCCGTGCCACCTACGCTGCCATGATTTCCTACCTGGATGAGAATATAGGCAAGCTCGTAGCCCATCTGAAAGCCACCGGGCAGTACGACAACACCCTGATCGTCTTTACCTCTGACAACGGGCCGACCTTCGCCGGTGGTGCCGACCCGGTTTTCTTCGATAGTGCTGCGCCCTTTGAGGGTACGAAGGGCAGAGGCAAAGCCTATCTGTACGAGGGCGGCATCCGGGTGCCCATGATTGCCACTTGGCCCGGGCATATTCCGGCTGGCACTTCCACTGCGCATTCCTCTGCCCACTACGATTTTCTGGGTACGGTTGCTGATCTGCTGGGTTTTGAAGTGGAAGGCGGGACCGATGGCATCAGCTTGCTGCCTACCCTGCTGCAACAAGGCACCCAAAAAGCGCACGACGCCCTCATCTGGGCATTCCCCGGTTACGGTGGACAAGCGGCGGTACGCATGGGTGACTGGAAGCTGCTGCGCCGGCACCTGATCGGTGAAGAGCCGGCCACGCTGGAGCTTTACCACCTCGGAAAAGACCCTGCTGAGCAGCAAAATGTGGCTAAGGATTACCCTGAGGTCGTACAGCAGTTGGCGGAGCTGTTTGATCAGGCTTACCGCCCGAGTCATTTGGAAAAGCATCGGATTCCGGTCTTGGAGGATGGGCTTTTAAGGGAGTAGCATTTTATTGGAGCAATGGTTTAGGAGCGAGATGTGGGGTGTAGATTTAGACTTGAAGACGGATAAAAGCGCTGAAAGACTTCGTAGAAGTCACATCTTGATATCCAAGGCAGAATCATAGAGTAGCCGACTTCGTAGAACGTCGCATGTAGCCTCCAGCCTGAGAACAGTGCCTCTGATGTTTATGCATTACGGAGCCGATCGGTGAATCAGTATTGATGAATCCAGGCAAATTACTTCATTCGCCATGCGTTGAAGTGTTTTCTGTTAGAGAGAAAAACCTGGAATTGATCTTCATCCATCATTGGCCCCTTCATCAGGAACTCCTGAAAATCAGTCATTCTATCTTCTATCGGATGATCTTCCGTGATTAGGGTCAGCTCATTTTTTAGCTTCCTGATCTGATTAGCGGGGAGTTGTTTAATAAGTTCTACAAGCTCCTGATAATCAATATTGAGCTTAAGTTCCATGTTCTATGCTTTATGTGTGCCACCTCTTTAAAAAAAGAAAGTTCGTTTATGCAATTTCTGCCAGATGGTAGGGCTCGACCCATCAAGTCTATTCATTTGAATTCCTAATTTACTATTTCTAACTCAATAATGCCAGAAAAGCTTATAATGGAGCGTTGTTGTCATTCGGCAACCCGTTGATCCAAGGGAGATGAAACCTTAACCCCGCCTCCTCCGCATCCAAACCGGCCCGGCCGTGAACCAAAGCACCATACCCAGTGCCATGAGCTGCTTTTGCAACGGTGCCTCCATCTGATTGGCAAATACGAGCAGGGCAGGGATGAGCGTCAGCCCCAGCCCGGCAATAGCAATGATCGGAATCAGGATGTTTTTCATGATAGTTTAGGTTGGAGTGAAGCAGAAGGTTTGAGCAGGTAGCTGAAGCCGATGTACAGCAGCACAGCGATAAACCATCCGGGCAGCCCGAGGAAGAAAATCTCTACCCCGAAGTACTGATTAATCAGCAGGCAGGCGGTAAGGGTGATGCCCCATGTGCCCGCTGCCGCCCAGTTGATGTTTTGTCCGGTAGCCAGGGCCCGTTCGCTTGTGAGCTTCAGGCGGGGGAAGAGGTGGTAATCGATGAAAATAATCGCCCCCATCGGCATCAGGATCAGGCCGTAGAGGGCAACAAAATCGAGCAGCTTCATCACCAAAGCCGGAAAGCAGGCCGCAGTGGTCGTGACCAGCCCCACGATGATCGTCACCTTCCAGGTCTGGGATTTGGGGATAACGGCCTGCACGGCCAGCCCGGCCCGGTAAATCGTAGGATTAGCCGTGGTCCAGCCAGCGATAATCACACAAATGGCTCCGGTGATGCCCACTGCGTAGTAGGCTACCGGCCCGGGCGCAAATTCCAGGCTGTTTTGGCTTTGCTGCAGGAATACCGCGTACAAAATGCCGGAAGCCAGCCATGCGATGTAGTGCCCCACGTACATGCCCGCCGCTGAAGTAAAACCCGCTTTCCAACTGCGTGCATACCTGAAGATGGACATATCCGCCATACCGATGTGCATGGCCATATTACAAAACCAGGCAAAGAACAGAATATGCCAGAAGGTGAACTTCGACTGCCCTTCCAGGGGCACGCCCGTCCATATTTTTGTCTCCGCTACCGGCCAGAAATCACCAATACCGTTGACGCCCAGCTCAGGTAGGACTGCCAGTGCCGCAGCCAGGAAGACCAGGATCATCCAGGGGGCAGCGATGTTGGCAAAACGGCTGACCTGTTCGTAGCCCAGGGTCGCGATTAGGGTGGTGACAATGCCAACGGCCACTACGGTGATGACCCAGGACACACTGCCCGGCATCCAGTCGGTGAGCTGTGGCATGGGAATATCGAAGGGGATACCGACGGCAGTAGCAGCCACCGCAATCATAGAGCCCGCCAGGAAGCAGAACATCAGCGCATTGACGAGGTTATAAACGGTGGTCAGGCCTTTACCACAGATTTTTTCCAACTTGTAGTACAAGGTGATCCGCTCTTTCACCGCAATGGGCGCACAGAGGAATGCCCAGCTCAGCACCGCCAGTAAATTGCCCAGCAACAGCCCCCAGATCAGGTCGACTGCACTCGCCCCGTGGGCTACAAACAGCGGGCCGATCACAAATTCCGTACCCGCCGTATGCTCTCCGGCGTACATACCGAGGAAACTGCGGGTGGATTTTAGCTTGGAGGCGGGGATGGACTCCCGTTCGTACTCCTGAACGCTCTTGAGTTTAGCCGTAAATCGTTTTAGCATAAGTCTCAGATTAGGATAATGGTCAGGCTGCGGGCGCCCTGCGCACCGATGACCAGCGATTGTTCAATATCAGCAGTTTTGGAAGGGCCGGCGATGAAGACGCCAAAGCCCGTATCGTCAATCTTAATTTGAGCGTAGGCCTCGTGCATATTGCGGACGATGCGGTCTTCCGGCAGCACCAATACCAGGTGTTGGGCTATAAAAGGCAGCACCCGGTGTACACAATTGGCTTCAGTGACCCATACTGCCCCGTTCTCAGCCACTCCGACCTGACCGCCAATGACCGCAACATCCACATCCACAAGGGCATCAGGTGCACGGTTTTGCAGATTTACCTCACTTGTCAGGTCAGGTAGGGTAGAGGCGATCTTACCTTTCTCAGGGAATAGGGTGCGCACAGCGCTTTCTAAATCAGAAAAGTCTGCTGCATTTACGACGCGGGTCCCATTCTGAGCAGAGGTAGAACCGAAAGCTTGCACAATATCCATGCCCGAGGATTCAAATCCTGGGATATCCGGTAAAGGCCGGGACTCAGGTTTATTGTGCTGTATCGCTTTGAGAATATGGGCTTTGCTCATGATGCAGATCGGTTTTTGCGGTACCACTCCTGGAAACTTTCCTTAGGCGCTTTGGGCAGCTCCCTGGCCTTGCCCCAGGTATTCAGTGAGTTGTAAATCAGGGGGCGGGGCAGCCACCGTGTCACCCAGCGGGCAGACTTGCCTGCCATTTTATACCAGCCGGGTCGGGAGAGGACTTTACCAGCCATGACCATACTCTGCTTTTTAGCTGTTGGCAGGTGCCCCTCTTCGGCAATGATTTGCCGCCATTTGTACAGCTGCTCGTGTATGTCAATCTTGACCGGGCAGACATCGGAGCAGGAGCCGCAGAGCGTAGAGGCAAACGGCAGCCCGCTGTATTTCTTCAGGTCTATACCGGGCGTAAGAATGGAACCAATCGGTCCGGGTACGGTGGAGTCGTAGCTGTGCCCGCCACTGCGCCGGTAGATGGGGCAGGTATTCATGCAGGCCCCGCAGCGGATGCACTTCAGGGAGTTGCGGAAGTCGGGGCGGCCCAACTGCGTGGTGCGGCCATTGTCCACGATGACGATATGCATAGCGCCGCCTTCTTTAGCCTTATGGTAATGGGAAGTAAAAATCGTTGACGGCTGCCCCGTGGCACTGCGCGCCAGCAAACGTGTGAAGACTCCCAGGTGCTCCGCTTTGGGCAGGATTTTCTCAATGCCCATGCAGTGGATTTGCAGGGGGGCGAGGTGGGTGCCCATGTCAGCATTGCCCTCATTGGTGCAGACCACCACACCACCGGTTTCGGCTATGGCAAAGTTGACACCTGTGATGGCGGCGTCGGCTTGCAGAAAAGATTGCCGCAGGTGTTGCCGGGCGGCTTCGGTCAGGTATTGAGGGTCGGTCGCGCCTTTTTGGGTTTGTAATTTTTGATGAAAAAGCTCGCCCACCTCCTCCTTTTTCAAGTGGATGGCGGGCATCACAATGTGGCTGGGCGGCTCTTCCTTCAGTTGGATGATGCGCTCGCCCAGGTCGGTATCGATGACCTCCATATCCTGTTCTTCCAGGAACTCATTCAGCCCGCACTCTTCCGTCAGCATAGACTTACTTTTGACGATGCGGCGGGCGTTATGTTCCTGCAAAATGGAGTGCACGATTCGGTTGTGCTCCGCAGCATCGGCTGCCCAATGCACCGTCACGCCATTTTCCTTTGCTTTGGCTTCAAACGCCTCCAGGTATTCATCGAGGTGGGACAGGGTGTGGTCCTTGATCTGAGACGCCAGCTCCCGCAGTTGTTCCCATTCCGGTATGCCGTGGGCCGCTTTGTCCCGCTTGGAGCGCACAAACCAGAGCGACTCGTCGTGCCAGTCGGTACGGGCTTCGTCTTTGATAAAGGCGGCGGCTTTGGTCGCGTGTTCTTTCATGCTTTGGTGTTCAGGATTTCTGCAATATGCTTCACTTGGATGGGGCTGCCCTGCCGTTTTAGCAGGCCTTCGAGGTGCATCAGGCAGGACATATCGCCGGCGGTGATTACCTCCACGCCCGCCCGGGCATGATCGGCAATGCGGTCTTTACCCATCTTAGCGGAGATGTCGGGCTCATTGATGGCAAAGGTGCCTCCGAAGCCACAGCACTCGTCTGCCCGTTCCAGTTCGGCGATTTCCACGCCTTCCACCATGCTTAGCAAAGTGTGCAGAGCGGAAGGGGCATTGAGGTTTCTTTCACTGCCCGGTCCCAGCCGTAGCCCCCGTAGCCCATGGCAACTTTGGTGTAGCCCTACTTTTGCCGGGAAACAGGCGTCCAGGTGTTCCACTTTCAATACATCGAGCAGGAATTCCGACAGGTCCAGGGTACGCTTTCGCAAGTGCTGAACCGCGCCGGTTTGCTCAATGATGTCGTAATGCTTGCGCACATGGTAGGCGCAGCTGCCCGAGGGCGTAACCACATAATCGTAACCGCTAAAGGTCTTTACATAATGCTCGTAAGTAGGAATGGCATCCCGTTCACAACCGGTATTGGCCATCGGTTGCCCGCAACAGGTCTGACCTTCCGGGAAATGTACGGTACAGCCCAGTTTTTCCAGCAGCTCCAGGGTCGCAATGCCCACCTGAGGGTAGAACTGATCAATGTAGCAGGGGATGAATAAAGCGATCTTCACGTCGTTATCGGCTTTTGTAGCTGTGGCGAAAAATGGTCGAGGATAAATTCCGGATCTACTACCCGGTTGTGTATGGCCATGGCGGCGCCCAGGGCAGAGCCCAAAGGCGACTCGGTTGTTGTGATGGAATACCCCGGCAGCGCTTCTGCGAGATACCTCAGGAAAATAGCATTATCCACAAACCCTCCGTCAATATACAACTTTCGGATATCAGATCGGCCCTGTGCCCGCTTCAGGCTCTGGCATTGGGCCTGTGCCAGCTCCCGCATGAGCTGATGATAGGCGGCCTCGTAGGAGCCGAAGCGAGAGAGGGACGTTTCCATTGAATGTCGGGTTGCTTCTCCGGGGCGGCGGATGCTTTCCCATTGGAAAACCGGCTCGGTAAGGCTTTGCAGCTGTTGGTGAATCCCCGGGTCGAAGGCCACATTCCGGTGCGTTTCGTAGGGCTTGCCATAATGCTGTGCCAGCTTATGGGCCCAGATTTTGTACTCATTGCCTAAAAACAGGCGCGCTGCCCGTACCGGCATGCCATCCACCCGGAGGAAGTTCAGGCAGTCATTGGCCAGGTCGTCCTCGTCCGGCAATTGGGTGCTGAAGGCATTGAGGGCAATACTCCAGGTGCCAGTCGACAACAGCAGGAATGGCTCCTTATTAGCGAGGATATAGGGCAGCAGGGCGGCTGAGCTGTCGTGTATCCCAACACCGACCATCACCTCCTGTTCGCCGAAGCGTACAGCCGTGGCCGTGGTGGTTGGGCAGAGGGGGGGCATCAGGTGGTCCAGGTCTTCTTTGTACACCCAGCTGTGGTAGTCTTTTTCCTTAAAGTGCCACAGTCCGGTATGGCAGCCAAGGCTCGTGTATTCGGTCAGCGCCTTTCCGGAAAAGAGGTAGGCACAGTACTGCGGAAAGTGCAGAGACCAGCGGATTCTGGCAAACTCCTCCGGCTTTTGATACTTCAGCCAGTACAGCTGCAGCCCGGAGTTGAGCATGCCCATCAGGGGAGAGGCGGTCTGTGCCTGCCAGGCTGCTGAGGGGCCGTACTGCTCCATGAATGGTTGCAGCATCTTTTCCGGCATAGGCTTGAGGTAGTTGTACAGTGGGGTGACTGGATTCCCGTCTTCATCAATATGGACAAAGCTGGCGCCGTAGGTTGAGAAGTTGAGGCGGCGGATGTTAAAGCGGGGATCAGCCAGCGCTTCTGCAAAGGTGTCCCTCATCCATTTGGTGAGGCGCTGCAGGTCATCGCAGGCGTCCCCGTCGTCATCTTTGGTTTCTTCAAAACGGGAATAGACGCGGTGGACTTCCCGGAATGGCGAATCAAAAAGGAAGAATTTTTTATTGGTCTTGCCGATGTCGAAAATTGCAGTGACGTCCATAGCAGTGGGTTAAAGTCCGGTAGCTACGGTATGCATGCCGCGCTGCTCAATCAGTTGCTCCCGTATGCCCAGCTCGCGGTAAGCCTGAATAGGGTAGAGGGCGCCTCCATCCTGCCAGCGGGCCTCGCGTACCAGCGGGCGAACGTCAGTCCGGAAGGCATCCTGCAGGATTTCCTGGGCTTCCGTTACGTCCTGACGCGCCTGCGCATCTGCCAGGGCTTCCTGATCCACCAATAGTGCTTGTGCATAGGCGATCCGGATCGCCTCCAGGCTTTGCAGGAGGTCTTCCAGTGGGTCTTTTAGGTTGTGGCTGGCATCGATCATCCAGGCCAGGGGCGGATTATTGGCAGTATTGTTGGCCATGCCATAGACCAATTCGTTGAAAATCAGGAACAGCTGATAAGGCTTGATGCTGCCCACTGTCAGGTCATCGTCCCCGTATTTGCTGTCGTTGAAGTGGAAGCCGCCCAGCTTGCCCTTAATCATCAGGGTGGCGACGATCTGCTCGATATTGGTATTGGGCAGGTGGTGACCGAGGTCGACCAGGGTATAGGCGTTTGGGCCGCAGCCTTCGGCCAGCATCAGGGAAGTGCCCCAGTCGGCGATCACAGTACTGTAAAAGTTGGGCTCGTAAGGCTTGTATTCGATAAACATGCGCCAGTCCTCCGGTAGGTCCCGGTAGATGGCCTGCAGGCTGTCCTGCGTGCGTTGCAGGGCGCCCCTCAGGCTGTGCTGCCCGGGGAAGGAAGCGCCATCAGCCAGCCATACGGTGATGCTTTTGGAGCCCAGGGTTTGCCCTATGCGAATGACTTCCAGGTTGTGCTCAATGGCCTGCGCCCGTACTTCCGCGCTGTGGTGGCAAAGGGAGCCAAATTTATAACTCTGCGCCTGCCCGGGCTGATCCTGAAAGGTATTGGAGTTCACGGCATCAAAGGTTAACTCGTGAATAGCCGCCAGCTCGCGGATGGCGGCAGGATCTTCCGGTATATCCCAGGGGATGTGCAGGGAGATGGACCCGGCCGAGCGGCTAAGGGCGTGCAAAAGCCCCACGTCTGCTATTTTTTGCTCAAGGTTTGCCGGTTCGCCCCCGAAGGAAAATCGGCCAAAGCGGGTGCCGCCTGCCCCCAGGGCCCAGCTGGGGATGGCAATTTGCAAATCACTCAATTGCTGTAGCAAGGCTTTGGTATTCAGGCCCTTGCTTTCCATTTGTTGCCTGAGGATATCCCATGATCGATCATGTGTGTCCAGATAAGGGGCATTCTGTGCTGCCAGTTGTGTCGCTTCCAATTTCATCTTCCCTGCTTTGTCCGTTTGAAAAAGTGGGGAATGCACCTTGAAAACAGGTGCACTCCCACAGCCCTAGCCAAATAAAACCAAATTGTAACTCAAAATTCCTTTTTCCTCTTCCTTTATCGTGTGAAAGCACCTGGCATCCCTCCATCCACATTTAGGGTATTTCCGGTACTTTTATCCAGAATACCCACAAAAGCAAACACGCCGTTGGCAATATCTTCCGGACGGATAATCTGCTTCAGCAGGTTGCGGTTGGCGTAGTGGGCAGGTAAGTCTTCCACCTTAATACCGTAGGCTTTGGCGCGGCCCTCTGCCCAGTCGCCTTCCCATATTTTACTGCCGACGATGACGCCATCGGGGTTGACCGTATTGACGCGGATGCCATCGGCAGCCAGTTCAGCAGCAGCGAGGCGGCTCATGTGCTGTTGTGCAGCTTTGGCAGTGCCGTAGGCGATGTTTTTGGGCCCGGAGACCAATCCGTTCTTGCTGGCGATGTTGATGATATCACCGCCGAAGCCCTGGGTTTTCATGACTTTCGCGCCGGCTTTGGTCAGCAGGAACTGCCCTTTAGCCAGCACGTTTTGCAACAGGTCCCAGTCTGCAAGTTCTGTTTCTTCTATAGATTTGGAAATTGCCAGCCCGGCGCTATGTACCACGATGTCTACCCCGCCAAAGGCCAGGCAGGCCTCGTCAAAGGCTTCCGCTACGGAATCGGCATCGGCTACATCACAGGTTGCGATAGCGGAAATATCCCGCCCGAAGACCTGATTGGCTTCTTCCAAACGGTCTTTTTTCAGGTCAGTCAGCACTACATTGGCACCCTCAGCAGCCAGCTTCTCTGCAATGGCCCGCCCGATGCCACCGCCGCCGCCGGTGATGAGGGCTACCCGGCGGGAAAGGGGTTGTTCCGGCGGTTGCCGCTTTAGCTTATCCTCTTCAAGCAGCCAGTATTCGATATTGAAGGCTTCCTGACGGGGCAGTGCGGTGTAGGAGGAAATCGCCTCCGCTCCCCGCATCACATTGATGGCATTGATGTAGAATTCGCTGGCCACCCGGGCAGTCTGTTTGTTTTTGGCAAAAGTAAACATACCCACGCCCGGATAAAGAATGACGACCGGGTTGGGGTCGCGCATCGCAGGGCTGTCGGGGTGTTTGCAGCTTTCGTAGTATTCAGCGTAGTCTTTTCGGTACTGTTCGAATGCCGGTTCCAGTTGTGTCTTGATCGCCTCCGGGTTGCTGAGGTCGGCATCGGCAGGCATTTCCAGCACCAGTGGTTTGATCTTGGTACGCAGGAAGTGATCGGGGCAGGAGGTGCCCAGCGGTGCCAGTTTGTCCAGGTCATGGCTGTTGATGAATTGCAGCACCCGCTCATCATCCGTGAAGTGCCCGATCATACGCTTATGGCTGGAGCACAGCCCCCGCAGGATGGGCGCCATTTTTGCGGCCTGTTTCTTCCGTCCGGCATCAGGCAGGCTTTCCATACGGGCACCGCCAAATACCGGGCGGTCTTTGCCCTCGCGCTCGGCGATGTAGCGGGAGGCCTGTTCAATAACTTCCAGGCTGTTCATGTAGCATTCGTAGGAGGTGTCTCCCCAGGTGAACAAGCCGTGGCTGCCGAGTACGATGCCCCGGATGCCGGGGTTCTCATTCAGGCACTTTTCCAGTTGCAGCCCGAGGTCGAACCCGGGGCGCTGCCAGGGCACCCAGCCCATGGTGTCGCCCCATATTTCTTTGGTAACGGCTTCACTGTCTTCCGCAGCAGCTACTGCGATCAGGGCATCGGGGTGCAGGTGGTCGATGTGCTTGAAAGGCAGTAGCCCGTGCAGAGGCGTATCAATAGACGGGGCCCGGCTATCGAGGTCGTACAGGCAGTGGTAAAACAGCCCGACCATCTCATCTTCATGCTCAATGCCCCGGTAAACGTTCTTTAAGTCACGCAGGCGGCTCGTATACAGGCCGGCAATGCCTGAGCGGGTCAGGGTGCCAATATCACCACCGGAACCTTTTACCCACATCACCTCTACCTCTTCACCGGTCAGCGGGTCTTTTTCGATGGTTTTGCAGCTGGTATTGCCCCCTCCGAAGTTGGTGATCCGCAAGTCTGCACCAAGAATATTAGAGCGGTAGAGGAATAAGCCTACTTCGTCGCCTTCCAGCGCTGCGGCTTTTTGTTCATCCCACAGATAATCAACATGGGAGAATTGATCGGTGGCTGTCATGTTCAGGTTTTTTCTGTTTTCGATAAATGGATGATTTGAAAGTACGGTTGTAACGCCGTTGGGGTGTCCTGTGCTTTCCGGTAAGAATGGCACGGAGCGGCCCTGTTGGCCTCCGCCATCAATTTACAGGAAAAGGGGCAATAGCCAAAGTGTAGCATAACGTCCATGCTACCCGGCAGTGGGCAAGCCTCCTCAGTTCGCTGGAGCGGCCATCTTCCTGGCAACCCTTACGGACATACTGTTCAAATACGGCTTCTGTCAGGGTTCGGGAATAGCCATTTGCGCCAGTAGTCTTCTATCGGGTTTGCCTTGATTTTGCTGGTGGCAGGAGGGTATATCTGGTGGCAGATGTAGTTTTAAAGTCTAAATTTTTATTTTACTCATTCAGAAAATTCTTAAGTTTTTAAAATTACTAAAATACTGTGATCATTTTGGCCGGTAGCCCGGCGGGGCTTGGGTGCCGTTTCCGGAAAGGCAGGGGGGAGGTGCACAACAAATTGCACTTTTTGATTAGCCTGGCAGCATTTGCTGTTTGCCTACTTTGGTGCATTGCCCAAAAATCTTGGATAAGCTGGAGCAGAGCGGGAAGCTCTACCCCAGCAGCCTTTGTCATACACACTGGCAGGGGAGGGGGGTGTCCCAATGTTTAGTATTTTCGTAGCTTTAGGCGGCAGCCTCAAAAGCGGGTGCCAAAATTCAAAGATCATCGAACCGAACAAAACATAGACCATGAACCAGCGGATTTTAATCAAAGGCTCAACTATCGTAAACGAAGGAAAAACAGTTATTGCGGATGTACTCTTATCAGAGGGGCGCATTGCTGAAATAGGGAAGATAGAAGCAGAGCCGGACGATAAAGTTATCGATGGCACCGGCAAGCACCTCTTCCCGGGCATTATCGACGGGCAGGTACACTTCCGGGACCCGGGCGCCACCCATAAAGCCGACCTGCATACCGAAAGCAAGGCAGCAGTGGCCGGCGGGGTCACTTCCTTCATCGATATGCCTAACACTATCCCCAATACCCTGACGATGGAGCGCCTGAACGAGAAGTACGAGATCGCTTCCAAAAAATCCCTGGCCAATTACTCCTTCTTCCTGGGCGTCAACGGTGACAACCTGGATGAAGTGATTAAAACCGATACCACCAAGCTGATGGGCGTTTCCGACGACGGGCTGTACTTCACCAAAAAGGGCAACCTGCTGGCGGACAACCCGGAGACGATGGAGAAGCTGTTTGCGAATTGCAAGTCCATCATCGCTATCCACTCGGAGAAAGAGCAGATCGTGGAGCAAAACGAGGAAAAGTACCGCGAAATGTACGGTGATGACGTACCGGTGAAGTTCCACCCCATCATCCGCAGCACACAAGCCTGCTACGAAGCCACCGAGCGCGCCATCGGCCTGGCGGAGAAGCACGGTGCCCGCCTGCACATCCTGCACCTGACCACCGAGGCAGAAACCCACCTGTTCCGCAACGACATCCCGCTGGAAGAGAAGAAAATCACCACGGAAGTCTCCGTGCACCACCTCTGGTTTTCCGATGAGGACTACGAGCGCCTCGGTGTTCTCATCAAGTGGAACCCGGCCATCAAGACCAAAAAAGATAAGGAAGGCCTGCTGCAGGCCCTGCTCGACGACCGAATCGACCTCATAACCACCGACCACGCGCCTCATACCCTGGAAGAAAAGCAGAAGCCCTATTTCCAGTCTATGTCAGGTGCGCCCATGGTACAGCACACCCTCAACTGCATGCTGGAGTTCCACCATCAGGGCAAGATTTCGCTGGAGAAAATCGCGGAGAAGATGTGCCACAGCCCGGCCCGCCTCTACCGGATGTCGAAGCGCGGCTACATCCGCGAAGGCTACTACGCCGACCTGACGCTAGTGGACCTGAACCAATCCTGGACGGTCGCTAAAGACAACATCCTGTACAAATGCGGCTGGTCGCCTCTGGAAGGCACCACTTTCCACAATAAGGTCCTCAAGACTTTCGTCAATGGCAATCTGGTGTACGACGAGGGCACCTTTGCGGAGGATACTTTTGGGATGGCTATTGAGGTGGGGGAGTAAGGGCGGAGAAGGCTTTGTTTGATAGCAATCAATTATGCTAAAGGGTAATAGATGAAGTAGCCGTTGAATCGGGGGAGAAAAAACGTGTAAAAGCGGTTCAACTCCCTCTTTTTAGTGCTTCAACCAGCTTTTCGAAATCTTCAAATGCCTCCATCAATTGTGAACCATCTAGTGATTGTAGTAGTGCAGTACCATCTTTCACTTTGTGGTACTTACCCTTTTGAGTATTGCTGGTAGCTTGTTCAAGTTTCCTGGCAGGCTCAGGAATTTCCTGTGCTGGGCGGCTGGGCAGCTTTCTGGTAATCTCGGTATTATAGTAGTTGTCGAGTACTGCTGATTGAGAAATGAACCATGCTTCCATCTCCTGTACCATGTAAAAGACACGATCCGCTTCTCCATTTAAGCCATGTTCCTGCAAATCCCGATATCTTTCTGCGGAGGGAGCATCAAGGTCTATTATTAACAGGCAGGCGTCTTCCTTTGCTTTTTTAAACTTGTTGACAGCCTGCGATTTGCCACCGCCCATGATAATCTGAAACCTGATCCCTGGAAGTAATGGTGCTAATAACTTCCGGAAGCCCTGTCGCAGATCCCCGTTTGATTTGTCGCTGCTGCCTTCAATAAAAAGCTTGATTTTCATAGGTTAGACATTTACCAGCGCGTTCCGCCTAAGTCACCTTCCCGCCACATTTGGCCGGGGTTAAAGTGTTCATACCAGCCCTCAAACTCAGTTTCAGAGAACCGGCGGACGGTGGTCGTATTGTCTTCTGCTTTTTCGAAAACAAGCACGTCCTCCACCCTGAAATGATTGAGCAATTGTTCCGAATGCGTGGCAATGAGCATAGTAGAACTAGCAGAAGCCTCTTTAATAGCTGTCGAAATATTAAAAATCATATCCGGATGAAGCCCTACTTCTGGTTCGTCTATGCAGATGAACTTCCCACGCTGCAGATTGTAGAAGATGGCCAGCATACAGAGATAACGAAGCGTGCCATCTGAAATATGAGTGACGTGGACGGAAGATCGCAGTTGGTCTTCACCAAGCATCAACTCAAACTGCCCGCCGCCCAACATATTGAAGTCAATCTCCGAAAAGAAAGCATTAACATCCTGAAGCTTTGACTGTATCAGCCGGAACTGGGGCTTTTCGCTGATCTTGATTGTATTAAGTATCTGTGGCAGATTACTGCCATCAAAGCGTAGTTTGCGTTCTTTTGCCGTTGCGCTCATGCCGCTGCGGAGCTTGCTCGCAGGTGTAGTGTCGAAGTAGTTGTAGACAGACAGGTCCTTGATGGCGCGCTTAATGATCACAAGCGGAAGGTACCGGTCTTTGTCAAATTCAGAAATTTTAGAAAGTGCCAGTTCCTGCGGGTCATAATCATCGTAAGGGACAAAAGGAATGCCATTCCCCTCTTTCTGCCGTTCTCTCACCTTACCGCTGCCATTAATGAAGTTGAGGTAGGAGTACCCCCTTTCCGTAGCTATTTCCTCGCTGAGGTAGTAGTTGTCTATGGCTGGTTTCCGGATCAGTCGTATAGTGTAGATGATGTCTTCTCTGAATACCTCCTGCTTTCCTTCGTTGTATTGGTTGAGTACATTGGCATTTAGGCGAAACTCAAGGCCTATGGAGTCCTTAAAATCGGAGGGATTCATGGATTGGCAGTAAATATTGTCAAAACCACCCCATTGCTGCGTAATGAGCTCAAGCAGGGCATTGTCGGTAGCATTGCCTTCCACGCCGGCTTTCAGTAGCTGTACGGCTTTGAGCAGATTGGTCTTTCCAGACCCATTGATGCCAACGAGCAGGTTGACCTGCTCGTTGAATGTTACCCTCTCGTCCCGAAAGCTAAAGAAATTTATCAACCTTATCGACCGGATCATGCCTTTCTGTTTTGGACAAACTCAAATATACGTATTTCAACGCTCTAAAACATTATATCGAAGTTTCGTACGAGAAGCTATTGCTTGCCATTGGACTTACCCCGCCTCCGCATTCCGGTTGATCGCATCGATAATGCTGATGATTTTCGCCCGCTCCGCATCATCATCAAAAATGCCGAAGATGCCCATGTCGTGCAGGTCGGTAAAGGGTGGCCGCGCCAGCATCCGTTTTTGGATCGTGCCGTTGACCGCCAGGTAGTCGATCAGGCGGTTGAGGAAGGTCATTTGATCCGCGCGGAGTTGGCTTTGGTGGAGCAAATCTGCGAAGGCTTCCTTGGCAGCCCTGGTGTCGAGCCCCACGAGGCTGCGGATGAATGCGCCAAGGGGTTGGTCGCCCAGCTCCTTCTCGAGCGCTTCCCGGGCCACCGGGTCGTCTTCAAAGAGCAGACGCTCCAGCTCCTGTAGCTCAGCGGCTGTGATCGGTTGATTGGTGCGGAGTTTTTGGATGGCAATGTGTTCCTTGTTTTCTCTGACATAGCGTTCCACGCGCTGCCGGTAGTTGTCCATGGATTCGATACCCCGCAGCACTTCTGCCGCCTCTGTTCCGTCGATCTGATCCTTAAAGTTCGTTTCGTAGACCTTCCGTTCCCGCCGGGGGATGATGTGCAGCAGCCCGCGCAGGGCTTTGCGTATGCTTTCCAGCTCCGGCAGCGTGGCTTCCTGTAAAAAGGCAGCATCCTGCGCCCGCTGAATGTGGGGCATGGCCTTTTGTATGGCAGGGATATTGTGCATGCCGGCCAGTTGACCGGCCAGGCGCTGTATTTTGCGCAGGTAGGGTTCCTGTGCCTCATCGCCACTGATGCGCAGGGCATAAAGCTCATGCATCAGCAGGTCAAAGCGTTTGGCGGCTTCATCCGGGTCGTCCAGTTCAATGAGCGGACCAAGGGAGTTAGTAATCTGCTCAATCTCGCTGTCGCCCAGATCATTCCATTGGGCGCGGTCACGCAGCGGGTCGATTTCGCCCAGCTTCATCTGTATGCGGAAGTGGTCCCGTTGCGCATAGAGTGCGCTCACGGCACTATGGCAAAAGTCAAGTTGTTCCTGCCGGAAAGCATCGGCAGGATCCTGCTGTTTGATCAGCTGTGCCAGTTGCAAACGGGCCTGGAAAATACGGTGGGAGAGGCGCAGCGGCACTTTGGTTTGCAGCCCGTCCGGATTGTGCTCAAAGAACTCCAGGTTGCCACAAAAGTCGAAAATGTAGAAAAACGCCTTGTCCTCACCGGGCGCAAACAAATCAGGACACAGGCGGGTACCTCGGCCCACCATCTGCCAGTACTTGGCGCGGGAGTAGACCGGCTTGAAAAAGACCAGATTGAGCAGCTCGGGGATGTCGATGCCGGTATCGAGCATATCCACCGAAACGGCAATTTGCGGGTACTTGTTGATGTCCGAGAGGTCTTCGATAAGCTGCTGCGCAAAGCGGTCGTAATTGTCAATCACCCGGCAAAATTTGCTGCCGTACTGTGGGTATAGTTTGTCAAATCGCTGCTCGATGAGCTTGGCGTGTTTGTGGTTCTTGGCGAAAATGATACTCTTGCCCATCTTGTCCCCACCGGCTACCCGTTGCCCCTTCTGCATGAGGTGGTCAATGACTTTATCAATGGTGTCATGGTTGTACAGCCAGCTGTTGATGGCGGAAGCGTCGATGTGCTCCGGGACTTCCCCGGCCTCATCCCGAAAAGTGGACTCGTATTCAGCTTGTTCTTCTTCGGAAAGGTCATTGTAGTGGATGCCCCGGCGGACAAATCCGAGGTTAACCTTTTCGCCCCGGGGCGGCACCAGATAGCCATCGCGGACGGCTTCCTCGATATCGTAGGAGAAGGTGGGGTTGCGCACTTCGCAGTCAAACAGCTCATAGGTGTCTTTATCTGCCTGATCTTTGGGCGTGGCGGTCAGGCCCAGCAGCAGCGCGTCGAAGTACTCAAAGATTGCATTGTATTTCTGGTAAACCGAGCGGTGGGCCTCATCCACGATAATGAGGTCGAAGTGGCCGGGCGTAAACAAACGGGCGTCTCCGCTGCGGGCACCATCTATACGGTTCATCATCGTAGGGTAGGTGGAGAAAACAAGACGGGTGTCCGTTTCTTCCTTTTCCTGCGTAAGGTCGATGGCGCTGAGGTGGGGGGTATGCTGTTTAAAAGCTTTCTTCGCCTGTTTGACCAGCGCACTGCGGTCGGCCAGGAAGAGTACCCGTTTGACCCAGTTGGCTTTGGATAGCAGCTCTACGATTGCCGCCGCCGTCCTGGTTTTGCCCGCTCCGGTTGCCATCACGATCAGCGCAGAACGTTTGCCGCCCCGCAGTTGGCCATCGGCTTCCTTCGCAAAGGTTTCCATAACGCGCTGAATGCCTTCCATCTGATAATGGCGCCCGGCAATTTCGGTATTGGGCCTGAGTGTACGTATATCCTGTCGGCTTTGCCGCCGGTCTATAAGAAGTTGCAGTTCCTCCCGGGTCAGAAAGCCGGAAATTGGGCGGGCACTGTAGAAGGTGTCGTCCCAGATCCAGGCATCGTAGCCATTGGTGAAAAAGATGATCGGGCGCTGCCCATGCATGCGCTCCAGGCAATCGGCATAAAGCTCCGCCTGATGCTGCCCCTGATAGGCCTCTTTGCTCGTGCGCTTGGCCTCAATGACCGCCAGTGGCTTACCATTTTGGCCCCAGAGGACATAGTCGGCATTGCCCCGCCCTGTTTTGTTGACCGCCACGGGCAGGCCCTCTACCGGGTACTCCCGCACATTCGGTGCATCAATATCCCAGCCGGCTTCCCGGAGCAGCACATCGATGAAGATTTCACGGGTTTCCTTTTCGCTCATTGGCGGTGGCGGCAGCACGTTGCCCGCGGCTTTATTCTGGGATTTGACTGCCTGCAGGGCTTCCAGCTGCGCTTTCAGGCGGGCGGCTTCCTCTTCGGCCTGCAGCCGGCGGCGGCGTTCCTTTTGCAGCTCCTCCACCCGTTCCTCCACCTGCAGTTGCATGCGCTCCAACTGTGCCTTACTTTTCTCTGCCGTGCCTTTGGCGGGTATAAAGTGGTCTTCGAAGGTCGGTACCTCAGGCCGCTCTTCGCTGTACAGGCGGGCGCACCAGCCCAGGAAGCGGTGCAGGTACTTAAGCATCGCCAGCGCTTTGTACTGAGAGGTTTTGCCGGTATGCACGGCATTATTACCCTCTTTGCGAATGATGTGCAGCTCTTTGTACATGCTCGGTGGCAAAATCTCCCGAAAGGTCCGCTCGTACATACGGGAGGAGAGGGCCGTATCATAAGGCGCTTCCAACTCCCCGTCATTTTCGTACAGCCAGTTGACCATCAGCTCCAGCGTCAGGCGGCTGTAGAAGACAGAGGTAACGGGCGCGGTGATGCCGTGGGCTTCGGCCTGCTGTGCGTTTTGGAATACTTCGGGCCAGCCCGCACGGAGGAATTGGAAGTTGGAGTCCATAGATGTCCTGCTGTTTAGAGACGGGAATATAAATAAAAGTAATGGGTTGAAGAATAAAAGCCGGGAAAATGAAAGCTACGAGCGCAACTACATCAAAGGGAAGTATGGCGCTATACCATTCCTGGGCGATTTTGAGGACCCTTTTCCTGAACATTTAGCGTTATCCGGTCATGAAAATGAAGGATAAAAAGGCGGAGCAGAAAAAGAAAAAAGAAGCGCATAAAAAACAGATATGAGGCTATACATTAATTTTATTGACAATGCTCAAGCGAAAACCTGTTTCGTTGAAAAATGACTGCATCTCTTGTTTGTGAGAATACTTAAATTGAGGGTGTTTACTATTGGCCAGAAAGGCTCTCTTGCGAGAAAAATCAGCCCCATCATCATTATTAGCTTTGAAGTGGGCGATGGTTGTCTTCAATTGTTCAATACCATCCTTTACCCAGTTTTTTCGGATGCGCTTCAGTTCGACAAAAACAAGGTTTTGTTCGTATATCAGTAAGCCATCACAGCGTTTTGCCATATCACCGTTTTCTTCAAGTACTTCGATACAGTTATCTACCGCGACGAATTCAACCGTTTTCTTCTCTTTATTGATAACTTCAGCTATCCAGGTGTCTTGATTTTCAGTGTCAATATAAGCTGGTCTGCCACTTTCTTCATCACACAAACCAAAAAGGGAAGCTGAGGTCTCTTCGGTACAATCTTCATTAAAAAAGTTGATCATACCAGTGCTTCTTCTATCTCCAGCAGCTCATCAAAAAGCTGGTTCGTATCAAACAGGAACTGGTTGAGGTAATTCTCATCTGAGGGCAGCCCCTCAAAATCAGGCAACCGGCGGATGCTCCCGTCTTCCAGGAATTCATACACAATTGCTTCTCCGGGCTTTATGCAGGATTCTATTGGGACAATAGCAGCTATTTTGGCTCTAATGGAATCGATATCTCCCATTTCATAAGCTTTATGCAAAAGCTGACCGCCCTTAATAGCAATAGTAAGGTAATTTAAAATGTAGGGGCTATGCGTAGTAAGCAAAAGCTGATTGCAGGAAGTCAGATTGTTGAACCGAAGCAGCTCATTCAGCAAACTGCGCTGTGAGGTTGGAAACAGGTTCTGTTCAATTTCTTCAACAATATTGACAAAGCAGGTATTGCGATAGCTCATAGATAATCGCTCCAATGCTGCTGAGCGTACCTCTTCCGTCAAATTGGGGTTGTTGAGGATTTTGTCGATTTCCTCTTTGAGTTGCTGTGTTTGTTCCAGACTCATTCTGTGTGCTCCGCTATTAGAGTCCACCCGTTCTATGGCTACTGAGTAAGCCAGGTTTCGAGATACCAGATAAAGGGGGAGTAAAGATTGGATTCCACTCGATGCCTCATGTAGTTTTAGCCTGAACCCCTCTCCTTTGATAAAAGACTCCCGCCCCTCTCTACGAAATTCATAAGCAACATCATTTACCGGCAATTCCAAACTTCCTTCTAGTACGGTTTTAGCCCGCTCAAATTCATCCAGAAAGGTATATATTGGCGAAGGAAGATCCTGTATTTTCTCCGGGCGCTCCACCACACTCAGGAAGTTGCGCTCAGCGGGTACGTACATGATTTTGGGAGGCTGATAATCCGCCCCATCCGATACCGCTTCTGCTTTAAGTTGCCCGTTCGTATAATGGATCCGAAAGTAGGCTCCAATGAACTCTACTTCTGTCTCCGACCGGAAATAGTTTTTTATCCCCTGGTAGGCGCAGTGCTTATTGACGAAATGCCCGGGCTTTTCCAGTTCATTGACCTTTAACTGCCCCCGAAAAAGGCTCTTTTCAACCCAAGTACAGGTAGAAATTAGCTTGGCTACGCTGCTCTTGCCAGTAGCCTGATTGCCCAAAAATAAGCTTATCTTGCCAATGTCAAGGTACTCCTCCTCCGTTAAGCCTTCTTTTATCGGACCAAAAGCCCTGATTTTTATCTTGCTCATTTTTTTCGGTTGGTGCCTCTACAAATTTATAAAAAAGCAAGCAACTCCATCACCTGTCCTTTTTTTACAGAAGGGAAGTCATGCAAAAACGCCTCCAGCGTATCGCCTGCCTTCAGATAGTCAAACAGGTTTTTGACCGGCACCCGGGTGTGCGTAAATACCGGCTCCCCACTTTGGATGTCCGGCGCAATCGTAATGATCTGTGAAATATTCATGTGTTCCTGATTTGCTTTCAAGTTATGGCTTTACAGTCAATAATGCCAACAGCCGCTTTTCTTTGAACGTGCTGCCTAATTGCATGGTTCCGCCACCCTTTACCTTTCACCCCGCCCGAGCCATGCCCCAATCGCACTTTTACATTTCGCCTTTTACATTTTACATTCTACATTTTACCTTTCACCCCGCCCGAGCCATGACCTAAATGGCTTCTACATTTTCCATTCTACATTTTACATTTTACCTTTCAAACGTGCCCTGCAACACCCCACCAAACACCGCCTCCGCCGCCTCCAACTGCCGCTCCGCCAACCGCCGCTGTGCCTCTATGTTGGCCACCATGGCCGCAAAACGGGCTTGGAGGTCAAGGGGCGGGAGTGGGATTTGGAGAGATTTAATCATGGTAAGATTCATGTTTTTCTGTCTTACTCCTCTTTGCATCCTTTTGTAGTGATCCTTACCCAGTTGAATAGTGAAATATACATACAGTGTATTAGCAAGTTCACTATTGATTTTACCAAATGCTATGGCTTGATTACAAGAGCAGGGAACAGTTGTAATGCTTGATTTCAAAGCAGCAGTATCATACATGCCCAGTAGAAGGCTACCGGGCTCAATCTGCTTTGCAGCAGAGTTTTGAAGAGCATTTTCTGTGATACATTCTTTCGAGTTAGCTACATACATCGCTTCCAGTTCACCAGAGGAATACCAAGGAATATTTCCATTAAAGAAGCCTTTGTTGCTTCTTGATGGGGTGCCGCCACTTTTCCAAGTAGCAAGTTTCCCCAACTCCACCACCTCCCAACCCCGCTCATTCCGCACCGGGTCCCCAAACACCTCCAAAAACACCGAGCGCCCCAGCTCCGCATACGCATCCACCAGCGCGCGGCTCTTTTGGCGCACGGCATCGGCCTTGTCGAGGCGGGCGGCCAGGCGGCGCTGCTCGGAGAGGGGCGGGAGGGGGATTTGGGTTTCTTTCACAATTTTATCTGAAACAGCAGGATAGCTAGCGCCTGTAGCTCTCTGCATGAGTTGGTTAATAAAATATTCCGATTGTACGAAATAGAGCAAGTACTTGCTAAGTAATTTTCCATGTAAAGGTCTTAAGACTGAAAAACCAGTAGATCCAATAGAACCGTCTAAGCTATCTGGGATTGCAGCAACTGCATTAAGATTTGGCCTGACTGTAGAAACTAGAATATCGTTAGGCTTAAGTACTTGTCGCGCTCGTGAGGGAGCTTCTGTACCTAAAATAGATTGAATAGAATGCCGATCGACTGATTTTGAAATTCTATCAATCGAAGAAATGTCAACGTATTTTATGTTGGTATTTGGAGTTTCTTTTTCGGGGAGGCACTTTTTGACTTTTTCGACTAGTGTGCCCAGTTCCACCCTTTCCCATTTCATATTGCTGTTGTTTTGGTCCACAGATGTTCACGAATTTTTGGCACTAATGGGCGCAAATGCGGGCTAATCCAGCATTTGTTCCAGTTCCTGCATCAGCTGTGCGCGCTCGGCTTCCATTTTGCGGATGCGGGCCAGCAGTTCCTGAGGCGGGTCGTAGGCCACGGTTTGGTACTCGATCTCCTTGTAGCGGTTGATGCTGAGGTCGTAGGCGTTGTCGCGTATCTCCTGCACGGGCACGTAGAAGGATTGGGCGGTGCGGGGGCGTTCGGCTTCGCCTTCGGGGGTGCGCCAGCGGTGGAGGATGTCGGGGATGTTGTTCTCTCCGTGCTTTTGCACCCGGTACTCGATCACCTGCCCGTGGGGGTCGGTGAGGGTGGAGAGGTGCTCGTCTTTGGCCAGTTGCTCGGGCTGTTCCGGCATGCGCCGGCCCAGCTCGCTGCGCTTGTCGTCCAGGCTGTAGCCGTCGGCCTGCATATCGTAAAACCAGACCTGATCCGTACCTCCAGAGTTAGTCTTGGTGAACAGCAGTATGGCGGTGCTCACCCCGGCGTAGGGCTTGAACACTCCGGAGGGCATGCTCACCACGCCCTGCAGTTGGTGCTCCTCCACAATGGCTTCCCGTATGGCCTTATGGGCGCGGCTCGAGCCAAAGAGCACCCCGTCGGGCACAATCACGGCGGCCCGCCCGCCCGGGCGCATCATCCGCAGCATTAGGGCCAGGAAGAGCAGCTCGGTCTTTTTGGTCTTGGCCACCTTGAGCAGGCTGGGCTCCACAAAGTCGTAGTCGAGGCTGCCCTTGAAGGGCGGATTGGCCAGCATCAGGCTGTAGCGGTCGGTAATGCCGGCGTTCTGTTCGCTCAGGGCATCCACGTGCAGCAGGTTGGGGCGCTCAATGCCGTGAAGCATCAGGTTCATCGCGCCTATGCGCATCATGCTGCTGTCGAATTCCAGCCCGTTGAACATCGCGCTGTTGTAGTGGGCGCGGAAGTCCTTTTTGTAGAATGCATCCCGGTGCTCCCGCCTCAGGTACTCATCGGCAGCCACGAGGAAGCCGCAGGTGCCGGCCGAGGGGTCGCAAATGGTATCAGTAGGCGTGGGCAGGGTCATGTCCACCATCAGCTGTATGATGTGGCGGGGCGTTCGGAACTGCCCGTTTTGCCCGGCCGAGGCGATCTTGGACAGCAGGTACTCGTACAGGTCGCCCTTGGTATCGCGGTCGTCCATATCGAGCTTATCGATGAGCTGCACCGCCCGGTCGAGCAGGCGGGGCGTGGAGATCATAAAGGTCGCTCCCTTCATGTGGTTGGCGAAAGCCGTATCCTCCGGGGCCAGCTGCTTCATATAGTCGAAGACATTGGTCTGCTCCCCATTGAGTGTAATGCCGCGGGTAAAGCGGTCGATCATGGCCTCCGGGTCCAGGTTTTTGAAGCTGCTCCAGCGCAGGGGCGTGGCTTCTTCCGGGTAGATGGGGTCGGTGATCGGCATGTCGAGTTCGCTCGCCTGTTTTTCCTTGAGCAGCTGCTGTTGGTCGAGCCGCCGCAGGAAGAGCAGGTAGGTGATCTGCTCGATGACGGTGAGGGGGTTGGTGATGCCTCCGGTCCAGAAGGTTTCCCAGAGTTTGTCGACTTCGTTGCGGAGTTGTCCGGTGAGCATGCGCGGTGTTTTGGTTTGGGTGGGAAGATAGGGAATTTTGGGAAATGGGTGGAGATTGAGGTTGAGGTTGAGGTCAAGGTTGAGGTTGCCCGAGCTACTTTCCTGAGAGCGACAGCAAGCTGTTGGCGCTGCGTATGCTAATGCAATGGAATAATCTTTGGTGACTGACGGTAAGCACCGGCGCGGCTCAGTTTTTTTACGTGGTAATCCAATTGTCTCCTGGCTTCCGATTGATCATGGACAGGCAGACCGATCTGAATCGTCCATATTGATGCTTCCGCACCAGTGCAAGGTAGCCATAGTGGCCGGCATTCAGCCAGTCGGAGGCTTTCAAGGTCAGTAGCGCGTTGGCTGGCTTCAGCAGCAGATTGATACTGACCTTCAATGATCAGGTATCCTTGTGTGGGCAGGTTGCAGGTGGTATCGGCTGTTGTTGCGGGTGGCGTAGGAGTGGGCTCCACTGAATTACCTTCGGGTGTAGGTGCGTTTTGTGGGGGTTCGGTAGGTACAATTTCGGGGTTGGCTACCTTGGGTTGATGACTTCGGCTTTCTTTTTGGGCACCGAGTACAAATACGAAAACCAGGAAAACCAGGGTGACGGATAGCATTATTTTGGAATAGTATTTTCTCTGGGCAGGTGTTTTACGGAACCACCATATTGGCCGGTGCTTTTTGGATTGGATATGCTGGGCAATGCTACTTTCTTCCAGGTATTTTTTTAGGATTTGTTTTCCGGGGCTGTTGTTGTACCGGGGTTCGACCTCCTTTTCGATCCGCCAGCCTTTATCAGGGCGCATCACGATTAAGCCTGCACCTTCCTGTCTGCAGGCAAGGATAACCTGCTTTAGTTTATCCCTCGAGTGAATCCGGCTATCATAGGCAAAGGCAAGCCAGCGCTCATTGGCAGGATAATTGGCTAGCTGCTGCAGGGCTCTGATTCGTTGAGTGAAGAAGAGTTTCTTTTGCTTTAGTATTTGGTAGAAAATGTAACCAAGAGTGGCCGTTGTTAGCACGTGTGCTATATACCACAGTGGTTCCAGAAGCAAAGGTCTCCACAATTTGAAGAGCAATATGGAGGCGAGTAATCCGATCAGGGAAGAAACTATATAAGCAGTGGTACGGGCCCGGCCATAGTCAATGGACTTATTGAGGTCCCCTTTGCCCAGGTCGCGTTTGACTTCCAGAGAGGCCGTAACTATTTTGGAGGGTCGCTGATGGAAAACGATCAGACCATCGGCCCGGAAGGCTTTATTTTGAGTAAAGGCTTCTGATCCGGCATAAACTATTCCATTACTGCTTCGGCTTTCGTAATACTGTTTTAGGTAATTGATGACCTGTTCCTGCACGAAAGCCTCTGAGAAACTCAATTGTGGGGTCATAGGTTTGGATCGTGTTTGAACCGTTAAGATAATAAAGTAGCTGCCAGCCAACCGCCGGCAGCCATAGAAAATTGCGTGTTACATACGCAAAGATTACTGTTGGAATTCGGGGTAGTTTTCCAGAAGGGTATGTAGCCGTTCCGCCTCTTCTGCTCCGAACTCCAGGGTGGAATAGAGGGCTTCCCCGTCTGGCCCGTCAATTTGGAGGACTTCCGGTTTTTCCTCGCTGGAGCCATCAATAGAAGGGGTACAGGAGACGATCATCAGCAGCGCAAACAGCGCAAAAACAGAGTGAATGATACGCATGTCTTTTTATTTTTCCACAAACCTACCCTGGCCCTGCGTACTGTAGGTACGCGGGATGCAATGGTCTGCGAAAAAAGTGTTAAGTTATCGACCCAAATAAGAATATATGGCAACCAATCGGCACGCAATGATCCGCTACCGGACAATCGACCGGTGCCTGAGCCGCCGCAATAAGCGCTACTGGACCTGGCAAGAGCTGGCACAAGCTTGTGGGGAGGAACTGCGGGAGTACGAAGGCGAAGACCGCGCCGCTCCATCGAGAGATACCATCAAAAAGGATATTCGAAATATGCGAAGTGGCATGCTCGGATACCGGGCTCCCATACAATGGGATCCGAAAGAGGCAGGCTATGCGTACAGCGACCCGGGCTTTTCCATCACACAAATGCCCCTGAGCACGGCTGATGTGGAAGCCCTGCGCGAAGCCATGAGTTTGCTGCGGCAGTTCCGGGGCTTCCCACAGGTACAGGGGGTAGAGCAGGTGGTTGCGAAAGTCTCGGAGGCCCTGCGGGTCCGGCCGGCATCGGAGCGCACCGTTCTGCAGTTGGAAGACAACATGGTGGGGCTTGGACTGGAATGGCTTGATCTGCTGTACCGCGCCTGCCGCGATCAGCGCTGCCTGTTGCTCGACTATCACCCGTTTAAGGTGCCGGAAGGGTATAAGTTTCGCCGTATCGTCAGCCCGCACCTGGTCAAGGAGTACAACAACCGCTGGTTTTTGTTTGCCCACGACCATGAGGCGCACTGCATCCGGACCTACGCCTTTGACCGTATCCGGCAGGCGGAGGTATACCTGCTCGCTGATTTTGTTGAAAATCCGGGTTTTCAGCCACAGCAATTCTTCGAGGCGGTCATTGGAGTGTCCGTTCCTACCGGTCGGCAACCGGAGCCTGTACTGCTCAAGGCGACTCCGGAGCGGGCTCGTTACATCGAAACCAAGCCGCTCCACCCATCCCAGCGTGTGCACGAACGGGCTGCTGATGGAAGCGTGATCTTTGCTTACCACCTCGTACATAATGTAGAGCTGGAAAATCAGCTCCTATCCTTCGGTGAAACGGTGGAGGTGCTTTTCCCACTGTCCCTGCGTAAGGCGATTACCCTTAGGGTACAGGCACTCTGCCGCCTTTATGCTGCAATTTGGGCAGACAAAACAAGATGATGAAACAAAAAAGATAAAATTCCGTATTAACTTAGCGTTACAGGTTTGCGAAGCACTACAATGGGGTTTGTGGCTTATCTGTCTTTTCCTTTTACCTTGAGCGCTGCTATTGAATTAGCATCTATCCCGCTGGTTTCAAAAGCGCAGTTGGGACTGATACGAAATTTCCATAAAGTTAGACATTTATGCACATCCAAATCGCCAAATCAGGAGGAGCTGGTATTCGTTATTTCGATAACCATACAGTTCTGGAAATTCCACTTGAGATTTCCACGCTCAGAGAGGATCCTTCCTATTATCTGAAGCGGATGGTGATCCATTTCGGTAAGAAAGCGGAGTCAGTCGATATCCCCGCTCAGCTAATGGATGAAGACCGCTCGAGTAGCGGTACGGGACAAGTACTGGATCCGGGCATTCGGCGTACGTATCGCCTGCAGTGCGATCTTCCCCTTCAATATGCAGATCATGTGGGGATTCGGGCACTCAAGTCATTTTCCTTTGTAATCAAACCTGAAGAGGGCCAGGATTTAGAATATGCCTTTAGTTATCAATTTCCTGCCATTGATTACCTGGGTAAGGCTCATAATGGGCAGCGAAAATTACGGTTTAAGAAACAAACCCTGAAAAAGACAGAGTCCAATGGGTGGGCGATTGGTTTCATATCAGCTATCGCAGTGATGACATTGATGGGTCGGCACTGGCTTAACGCTTCACAGGGTATGAATGGAAGTGGAGCCTTTTTTTCCTGGATGCAATATGCTGCAGAAGGCATAGTAGCAGCGGGTATGGGGTTTTTAGGCGTAAGCCTGGCGAAGGTCTGGAAGTTAGCTTCTTTGTCCAACTGGTTTAATACCAAGGATATATGGTTTGCCCCTACCCTGTATATTGCCCCCAAGACCTGGCATTTTATCCGAAATGGAAAGGTCGCAGCAGGGGCTATGACACTGTGTGGTCTGGTCATGGCAGGCGTATATCAGTATTATCCCGTCACTTTGGAGTTGCCCAAATCTTTACAGCAAGAAGAGATTGGGGTGACTTTGATACATAACGATGGTAGGCAATGGGAAGCCACAGACCGCTCAAAGTGCTTCTTCCGGGACCTACCTGATTACGCTCTGGGAGACACCAACGGCAAAGGACAGTATGTACCGGTCAGGAGATTTGTTCTGGGCAGCAAAGGTCCCATGAGTGAAAATAATGTTTCCGGTACGGGCTTTTCCGAACTCACCCGGCAGCTCAATGGATTGCTGAGTAATAATGTAGGCTATGCCATGTATGATTACCATTCGATTGAGAAGACGAAGCAACGAATTGACGGCAGTGATGACTTAAAGCAGCTGTTGCCCAAACTAATTTGGAAAAGGGGGAAATTGATAGAAGATCCTAATAGCATCAACCTGATGCATATCTGCGATACCCCAAAGCAGAGTCTGGTTCAGCTTTATAAAGAACAAATCTGGACGGAGACCATGGACTCCTGGAAGGCTATTTTAGAAGGTAAGCCTGGTGCAGGCCGCTGTGGTTTGGATCAGGAAATAGATGCTGTCAACCAGTTCCTTCGGTCAGCATTAGAGGAGCCTGCTTTGTTTAATGAGGGGGATACGACCATGGTAAATCGGGCAGCCGCCCTTTACGATGACTTTTTTAGGAGTGATAAGCTTGACTTAGAGAGCGAAGCCCGCAATTCAGGGCCGGATAGCAGAAAGCGTTATTACCAGCTGGAGATCAGAAACTACCTTTTCATGGCGTCTGTTGTGAATAAGAAGGGAAAGACCGACCTCGTGAGGTCTGCCTTATTCTCAGACGTAACAGAAGAAGATTTCCCGGAACTGGTTTTTGGTGCTATGGTTGAGGTTTACAAAGAAGGGCTCAATTACAAATATCTTGATGAACTGTTAGAATTATACGCTTATTGTCTTAAGAAAGAGCTGTTAACTACTGATGCCCGTAAGGAAGGGCTTCGGAGGTTGGGGGCGCTTAACTATTATGATTACCATGAAGTAAGGTCGAAGAGATCCCGTGATATTTTCTATGAAGTATTGAAAGCCATCAGAAACGATAAGATCTTTCAGAGTTATATTGGCACCCCCGAAAGAGATTTTCTCTTAGGAATATTGGAAGCATCCCTGAAGGAGGGTGCGAATAGCATGGACAGGTTTTGCGCAGCCGTGCGTTTTATCGCAGACAGGAGCGAGAAAAACGGAAGGGTTAATGAGCCTTCCTTTAATTTTAATGAAGGGGCGAGAGCCGCATTTACAAGGGTTCTCCATGCACACCAGCTTCCATATGAGCAATTTAGTTGCATTGGTGGTACTATTGAGGACCCGGTTTCATTTGGTCCCAGAGTGGGGGAATACGAAAAATCGCACATAGATACTCTACCGAAAGAAATCAGTCAGCAGGTGCATTCTTACACCGAACACGGTCAGTAACAGTACCTATGATTCTTAGAACTATTAATGCTCTGGAGGGGGCATTAACAAAGGAGAAAAAACCGGCGATCAGTGTTACCCGATACATGCAGCAAGGATTTAGCAGAGGAATTTAACTGAGTGCTGGGTAGAATCAGCTGTTCTGCGACTTTTGCAATATTGCTGAGTGAGAACAGCAGTCAAGTGTAACATCTGATCGACCGGATTGACCAAACTAGGGCAAATAGGTGTAAATAGCTTAGCAGCGAAAAATGAATGGAAAACTGAAATCGCTTGATAAACAAACGTTATTTCATTGCCGTACACTTTTATTTTACGGGAA
>ENA-UENT01000312-UENT01000312.1-marine-metagenome-genome-assembly--contig:-NODE-312-length-33802-cov-3.147976_pt1 | contig 33802 bp, 24 predicted proteins | sample MGYA00237879_ERZ529330 | MGnify/ENA primary metagenome ERZ529330 (study PRJEB26372, sample SAMN05368345) | marine metagenome | biome: cultured habitat; feature: ocean water; material: water; isolation... | reverse complement strand
CAGAGGCGCGATTCGAGGTGATTGGCACGACATGCTTGAACGAACCAATTACACTTGAAAATAGCTCTGTAGGCGTTTGTTCGTATGAATGGGACTTTGGTGATGGCGCCACCTCAACGGATGAAGTTCCCACCCACACCTACACGGTAATTGGGGACTATACTATTACTTTGAGAATTACTTCCTGCGATGGCTGTGTAGATGTTTTTCAGAGAGATGTTTCCGTCACTATTCCTCCAACTGCCGCTTTTACGCCTGATGTACGCGAGGGCTGTGCTGTACTTGAAGTAAATTTTGACAATGAGAGCCTTGGAGTAGGAGTAACCTATAACTGGGATTTCGGCGACGGCCAATTGAGTGATGCGGCAGATCCTGGAACGATTTTATTTGAACAGGGTAGAGATGACACCACTTATGTAGTGACTTTAACGGCAATTAATGGCTGTGGCTCCGTGCAAGATGTAGACTCCATTACGGTCTTTCCAAAACCGATTGTGGATTTCGGAACGGACATTGACGATGGCTGTTCTCCCTTACCGATACGATTTGCCAACATCACGGCAGGAAATCCAGATAATTTTTTCTGGGATCTCGGTAATGGGGTAATGTCTAGAGATTCAATTCCTCCAGATCAAAAATATACGACAAACGACTCCACCTTCACGGTATATACCGTCACTTTGATCGCCACCAATGCATGTGGAGCAGATACACTGAATCGAGAGATCGTCGTAAATCCAAATGACGTAGATCCATTTTTTAATATTGACACCACAAGTGGTTGTCAGCCCTTAGAGGTGAACTTCACCAATTTCTCCACACCAGGCTCCACCGTCACCTGGAATTTCGGAGATGGGAATTTCTCTAACCAGGCTAGTCCAACGCATATTTACGATACACTGGGCACCTTTACCGTGTATCAATATGTGACCAATGGTTGTAGTTTTGACACAGCTAGTATTGATGTCAGAGTATTCCCTGCTCCTGAAGTTTCTTTTACCCACCAACCTACGGCTTGCATCGGAGAAGCGGTGTTGTTCCAGAATACCTCGCCAGATGTAGGTGCTGCTGAATGGGATTTCGGTGACGGAGAAGTTTCGCTTCTCGTCAATCCGGAGCACTCCTTCGATTCGGCGGGGATCTATGAAGTGGTCTTGACCGTTTTCTCGTCGACGGATAACTGCCCAGCTAGTATTAGCAGTACAATAGAAATATTGCCTAATCCTGTCGCCAGTTTTGCCCCGTCGGATACAGATGGCTGTCTACCCTTTACGGTTTGTTTTACCAATACCAGTCAAGGAGCTGCCTACTATGAATGGGATTTTGGAGATGGCGAAGGAAGTGTAGATCAAAACCCCTGTCACACCTATTATGAGGCGGGCAACTTCTCCGTAACACTCAAGAGCACGGATGCCAATGGTTGCTTCACAGACATTGCGGTTTTCAATGTGCAGGCCTATGCTCCGCCTACCAGTGCGTTTTCTCCAGCCCAGCTGCAATACTGCGATATTGATGAGCCTATTGTCCTGACCAATCAATCTGAGGGGGCAGCGGCTTTTGAATGGGATTTTGGAGATGGTAACACTGGAAACCAGAATAGCCCGATCATTTTCTATGCGGATACGGGCCGTTACGATATCACCTTGATTGCCTTGAATGCTTTTGGCTGCAGCGATACGACTACCCAGCAGATTGGCGTAAATTTTAGGCCCGTGGCTTCCTTCGGTCCAAGGCGACTGGAGATTTGTGAGCGAAACACCTTTATCCTTGAAAATACTTCCTTGAACGCAGATCGCTTCTTGTGGGATTACGGAGATGGTAATACCTCGACCGAATTTCAACCTGCCTACGAATATGAGACTCAGGGTGCATACGATCTAAAGTTGGTCGTCAGCTATAGTGATGTCTGCTTTGATAGCCTGGAAATACCCAATGCTGTTCGTGTTATACGTGGCCCGATCGCTGATTTTACCTGGCAGGAAGATCCTACCTTTGGCCCCGGAGGCTTAGTGCGCTTCATGAATCGATCCATCGATGCCTCAGCCTATTTCTGGGATTTTGGAGATGGAGAGGTATCGGAGGAGTCGGATCCCCGGCACGAATACGAGGACAACGGAGACTGGGAAGCCATCTTGGTCGCTTTTCACCCGAATGGTTGTACCGACACTACCTCGGCCATAGTCTCACCTGGCCTCTTTTTCAACTTCTCTGCGCCTAATGCCTTTTCTCCTGAAAGTGGCATTGGCGATGTAAGGTATTGGAAACCAGCAGGTATTGGAATTGAGGAACTCCATTTGCAAATCTTCTCTCCTTGGGGAGAATTGTTGTGGGAGTCTAAAGAATTGGACGGCGAGCAACCCGGTGGCTATTGGGATGGCTTCTACAAAGGAGAGATTGCTCCGCAAGGAGCCTATGCCTGGAAGGCGTCGATAAAATACCTCAATGGTTTACGGGAAGTAAAAATGGGATCGGTGATTTTGCTACGCTAACAATTGTAATTAATAGTTAATAATGTTGAATGTTGAATGTTGAATGTTGAATGTTGAATACTTAAGTTTCAATATCCCTGATAATTATTCATTAAACATTTATCATTCAACATTATAAATTACAATTCCAATAAGTACCGCTGCAGAAACATAATGACGGTCTGCGTAAAATAATCTCGATTTCTTTTCTTCTTGAATCCGTGGCCTTCGTCTTTGGCCAATAAATACCAAGCTTCTCCCCCATTGTTACGAATGGCATCTAACATTTGTTCTGCCTCACTAGCTGGAACTCTCGGATCATTTTGTCCTTGCACAATGAAGATGGGTTTATTAATCTTATGGGCATTGGTAGTAGGTGAGATCTTTTCCAGGTGTTGACGCATTTTTGGATCACGTTCATCTCCGTATTCCACCCTACGTAATCGTCTGCGATAAGACTTAGTATTTTTCAGGAAAGTAATGAAATTACTGATCCCCACTATGTCGATACCACAACGAAGCCGATGATTAAAATGCGCCATTGACGCCAATACCATATAACCTCCATAGGATCCTCCCATCACGGCAATTCGTTCATGATCCAATTCTTCTTGATCCTCTATCCAATCAATGAGTTTGCCAATGTCATGCACAGAATCCTCTCGCTTATAGCCATTATCTAAGGCTAAAAAGGCCTTTCCGTAACCCGAAGAACCCCGGACGTTTGGAGCAATGATAGCTACCCCAAGCTCCTGCAAATAGAATTGAAATACCGGGGAGAAGAAGGGTCTAAATTGACTTTCTGGCCCGCCATGTATATAGACAAGTACTGGATAACTTTCTCGCTGAACGGGTGGCTTAAAATAGAAAGCAGAGATGGTTCTAGGCTTACCATTTACTTCATCAAAAGTAGGATAATTGATCAACCGAGGAGCAACCAATCTATCCGAAGATAAATCTCCCATCTCGCTATATGTCCACTGTTGTAACTCTTTTGTCGTTACATCCCAAACAAAAACGTCTGAGGGAGCAGTGGCAGTATTCAATGAAAAGGCTAGCTGTCCATTTTGTGGGTGCCAGTTTAAGCCGGAAATAAGGCCTGCAGGCACATCTTCGACTCTACTCACACTATAATCTCCGGTATCCATTACATACAAAGAACTGTATCCTTCCTCATTAACGGTGAAAGCCAAAGACACTCCATCTCGGGATAAACTCAAGGATTCAATATCCCATTGTAAATCAGGCAGTAAGGCCTTACGCTCTCCTGTTGACCAATCCCAGCAGTACAATTGAAGGAATTGACTGCTAACATTACAAGTATAAAAGAGGCAATTGGAGCGAGTTGACCAGATCGCATGTCGACAGCTAATCTGTTCTTGATCGGGATAGGCAGCGATTAGCTTTTCTTCCTGGAGATCGTAAATATATAATTGACTATCCTCGATGGAAATATAGCGGATCATAGCCAGAAAGCGATCATCTTTAGACCAGCTCAATGGATACCAATATCCTTCTTTCTTAAACAATATCCGGTCCTCTTTCTCTTCTCCGGGAAAGCACAAAACCGGATTCATATCTACACCGTTATCTGCCGTAGTGGTGTAGACCAAACAATTACCTTGATTGCTCCATAAGGGATAGTCGCTTTTCGACTCTCCATCTGTCAATAATTGGTAGCTATTTTGATCAATATCAAAGAGATAAAGCTGGAAAGCTTCATCTCCTCCTTTATCTTTCGAAAAAATAAATTGATTCCCAGAAGATTGGGGGCGAACCTTGGCGTTCACGATGGGTTCTGCAAAGAAGGTCAACTGCTGCAAAGCAGCTCCAGGGCGTCGAACCGCATGAATCTGGGCACTATCTTCAGAGCGCGTACTGATCAAAAGCCCCTCCTCTCGATCCAACCAATCTAAGAACTGGGCTTCCTTGGTGTTGCGGTACTCCTCTAGTCTTTCTTTTACTTTAAGCGGAATTTCGGGGATCCCTTCTGTCACGAGGTTCCCCATTTTCCGCTTTTCCATCTTAACCGTCATTGGGCATTAACGTTTAATTGTACAATTGTACTTAGTCCTGGCTCAACCTTCTTACCGGGCTTAGAATTGACCCTGAACTTTATTCTTTAACAAGTTTAATGTTCTGGTATAAACGTCCTGTAAAAAGTTGTAATATATATATACCTTTTGCTAATTCATATACTGGGAGTTCTTTTTTGTCCCAATTTCCTGGCAAATCTCCCCATTTTCCGGCAATTATTTCTCTTCCATCAATAGAAATTAGCTTAAAGTTACTCGGCTGAGCATTGGGATCCTTGATTTCCACCACTAAATTGGCTTGAAATGGATTGGGATATACCCTGGCAAAATCCTCCTTAAAACCTTCCTGATTCGACGATACGCAGTTTGGGAAATTAGGATCGTACGTTACCATTTGACTAAAAGTGGCAAAACAACCAGTTTCCTCATCCGTCACGCTCAAAGTGTAGGTAGCAGAACTATCTACACAAAACTCGACCCCATCTGCTCCTGGAATCATTTCGCCATCTGCCTCCCAACCTATACTACTATTAACGGGTAAGTCCTCTGGTTGAAAAACACTCAAGAGGTTATTCTCCACCTCAAATGCAATCCCACTCGGAATCTCCCCAAAACTAGCAGATACGGGAGCCGATTCGCTGGAACAGCCATCTGGGGAGATGTACCTCAGCCAGTAAGTTCCGTTTTCACTAATCTTTAAGATCGGAGCTGTTTCTCCAAAAAGAGAAGCGCTGTCTCTAACCCATTGCAACCCCTCCTGATAGTTCAACGCCATCGCTTCGATGGTATCTCCTACGCACAAAGGAAATTGTTGTTCGAGATCTAGTTCCGGAATATCAGGCTGTGCGAAAACAAACACAGTATCCTTTGAGCTGATAGTTTCAACCGGATGCGTGATGGTTAAGGTCACTTTTAGGTCGTCCCCATCCGTCAAACTTCCTTCCGTTAGCTGTGTGAAATTGACGACACCACATACATCATCAGCTCCCCCGATACCATTATCATCATCCGTTACTCGAAGGCTGTAATTGCCAATATCTTCAATCGGTACCAGCAGCTCAAAAGTTAACGGCAGCGTAGCATTGGTTATAATATCCGAGGTGTAAATGGTTTCACCACTTGGCTCTATAACGTCTACTTTGAGATCTGGTCTTCCCCCAAGAATGTCATTGCAGGTAGTTTCCTCAATCAACACTTTAGTTAGGAAAAAGCCAGCTGTATCGATGACGGCTTCATAGTTAACTTCGTAAATACCCGGTTCATCATACGTCAAAGGCAAGGGATTTTCCTCTTCGCTGACCAAACCATTGCCAAAATCCCATCGATAGGAAAAGCCTTCATTTTCATTTGAGGGTATCGTATTAATAAAAGTGACGTCTACATCTCCACAACCAACGTTGTTGATCATTCTGAATCCATCGGTTGCGGTGACGCCCGGCTGGATAAGTAAAGGAAAAGAAAAAGAAGTTCGACGAGATATAATCACCACTTGCGCGTCAAGAACTACCTCTACATTGTAAAGGCCTGGGATTAAAGGAGTTCCACAAATCTTAACACAGCCATCCGTTTCATCACTAGTATTGAACTCTCGTTGGTTCGCCTCCCAGGTCAAACCAGGAGGAAGACCACTGACGGAAACGATTTCAAAACTTGAAATATTTAGGTTGGGCGGAGTTGAACTATCGATCGAGTTGACCGGAGTGGTTGTCCTAGGCAAGCGAAAACTAAGATCCCGATCGTAATAAACATTGGCCTGGCCTGCTGGGGCATCCGCCAAAAACAGTGTGTCTTCTGGCAGATCTGCCGGTAGGTTGATCTCACAACCAGGACACCCATTCTGAGCCTGGATACCTACCGAAAGCCAAATCAGAGAGAAAAATAGAAGGAATTTTTTCATAAAAACAATAAACTGGGAAATGAGAACAGACGCCTAATCACAATTAGGCGTCTGTCCATGAGATATTATGTAAGTACTTGACAATCATCCCTAAGGATGATAATATCTAGCGTCTAATCATCATTTTTTGACTGGTCCGGGCCTGGCCATCGCTTAGTGTGTAGATGTACATGCCTTCAGCCAAATGGCTAGCGTCAAAATCAAACTGATTCGTACCAGCTATAACGTCGATGGGCTGATAATGCAATTGCCGCCCCAGCATATCTGAGACCGTCAGCAGAAATTGCCCACTCTCCATCGACTCAATGACAATTTCGGTGAATCCCGAAGTTGGATTGGGTCGATTATACATTCGTGCTACCCGGTCACTGAGGTCATTATTATCAGCTAGCAGAAATTCACAATTTGGCGTTTCAGCACTAGCCTTCACACACAAAAAGTAGTTCCCTGGAAATAGGGTATTCGGGAAAGTGAAGGGTACATCGACCAGTGTTGTGCGCACCACCGTTGTAACTCCAATATCATAAACAGTGCTAGCGTCTCCCGCTTCATCCATGGTAGGGGTACCGAAGACAACCACACAACCGATTGAATCTTTTTCAAAGACACAATTCGGAGGATTACAGGCGTAATCCATAGAGGCTGGCAAGTTAGAAAGTGCACCTTCCGTAGCTAAATCAATAGAATTTACATCAAAGGTTCCCAAGCCTGCCACATCGAAGGTTGCAGGTGTGGCGAAAGTCAAAACGAATTCAAAGGGTTGCCCAACAATGGCCGGCGTGTCAATGCCTCCAGTTGGATTTGTTTCCGCAATAAAAGGCAGGGGATCAATGAGAAAACCTTCCGCTAGTCCAGTTGTATCCGGATCACAAGTTTGTGCGTTTAGCGCACCTAATCCCAAAATAAAAACAAATAGGAGTAAAAAATTTTGCTTCATATCTATAGGCGATTTTGAATGGCGAGTTAGTGTGGATAAGATACTGCAACGAATCTGAAGTTTGGCACTGTGTAGTCACCGAGCTTCGATTCGCTCCTGATTTATACAAGCTTATCCAAGGACAACAGCGCCGATTTTAGTGATTCAAAGTGATTTTACAATAGTCCTTGCTGAGGTTAGAACCTAGAATACATAGGGCCTTCCCAGCAAAAAATTAATACCAAGGCATCTTATGCAAGATATAATATCTCTTGTTTTTAGATGACATTATTGGCAATAATAATCCGTGTAAAGTTAGCGGTTTACCAATAATCTATACTTGAAAATTATTTTTTAACACTTCTGAGCGGAGTCTTCGTCAGCCAACTTACAAGTCCATCTTTTTTTCACAACAGTATACACCCACAACATAAGTACCTGTTTATCAAAAAAATGCAATTGCTTACAGGCAATTACAAATGGCATTGGATGAGGGTCACATTTTTTTCTGAAGAAGAAAAAGTAAGCAGCTAAGGGTGCTTTCTCCCTCTCTATTTTGCAGAAATGTACTACATTTGCTGCGTAGAACACCTTTCCTAAGACCACATATTCGACTTTACGATCGTCAATAGCAGCACTCATTTCTTCAAGCTACCCATCTGAGCATAATTCATTGTTAATTCCAAAACAAACTCCGGAATATATGAACAAAAGGCATCTATTCACCATCCCGTTTTTGCTAATGGGAGGGATTTTAATGGGGCAACAATTAGCAACGCTCACAGGACAAATTACGGATAATGCAACGCAAGAACCGCTCATCGCAGCTACCATTCAGATAGGTCAAAAAGGTACCTTGACGGATTTCGATGGGAACTATTCAATCAGTATCAATGAGGGCACACATCAACTCACCATTCGGTACGTAGGCTATGAAACTTCCACTCAAACCATAGAAGTTAAAGCCGGTGAGACGCTATCCCTCAACCTGGCTTTAGAGCCAGTAACGAACCTCTTACAGACTGCTACCGTAACAACAGGTAAATTTGATAAGCCGCTAGGTGAAGTAACCGTATCACTCGAAGTATTACAGCCAGATCTCATTCAAAGCACCAACAAACCGGCCCTTGACGATGCTTTACAAAAAGTACCAGGGGTAACGGTTATCGATGGCCAAGCCAACATTAGAGGAGGCTCCGGTTTTTCTCAAGGAGCAGGTAGTCGGGTACTACTCTTAGTAGATGATATTCCTATACTAAATGCTGATGCTGGATTCCCTAACTGGGATGATGTCCCAGTAGAAAATGTCGAGCAGATAGAGGTGGTAAAAGGTGCGGCCTCCGCGCTTTATGGTTCAGCGGCTTTGAACGGCATCGTAAATGTGCGTACCACCTTTCCTAGCCTGGAACCTGAGACCAAAGCATCCATTGCATACACCAACTACTTTTCCCCTAAGGATAAACGCCTGAAGTGGTGGGATTCTGCCCCGTATCACCTCATTGCCAGTCTGTCTCATAAGCAGAAATTTAACAAGTTTGATCTAGTTCTAGGAGGATTTTACAACAAGGAAGAAAGCTTTAATAAAGATAATTACAACCGATATGGGCGATTCAATATTGGTACACGATATCGGATCAGCGATCGGTTATCCGTTGGGCTAAACGCAAATGTCAATGCAGGTGAATCGGCTGCCTTTTTCTACTGGTCAGCGGATACCACAGCGTATATTGGCAGTGCTAGTACGGCTACCGCAAGATCGCGAGTTCGATACAACATCGACCCCTACCTAGTATATTTTGAGAAGGGAGGTGCTAGACACAGAATCTTGACCCGCTACCATGAAGTGAACAATGATAATGACAACAACCAATCCAATTACTCCTACACCTTATATGGAGAATATCAGTACCAAAAGCGTTTTCAAGCTGCTGATCTAGTATTGACAGGTGGTTTGGTAGCTAGGGCCACGCGAGTCGAAGCAGAACTGTATGGCGATACGACATTTACTTCACAAAATCTCGCAGCTTACCTGCAGTTCGACAAAAAGTTCTTCGATCGTTTGAATGTGTCGTTGGGATTGAGGTATGAGGATAATGTGCTAAATAATCCCGGATTCACCTATTCAGATGGTGCGTTCCTGGGCGGTGTAGTAGAACCTTCGGAGGAACGCGAATCCAAACCGGTATTACGTGTTGGATTAAATTACCAGCTAGCAGATTTCACCTATCTCCGAGGTTCTTGGGGGCAAGGTTACCGTTTTCCTACGATTGCGGAGAAATTTATTTTCACCAATGCGGGCTTTCCCGTCGTTCCCAACCCTACTTTAGGTTCGGAGACGGGCTGGTCCGGGGAGCTGGGTATCAAACAAGGATTTCGTTTGGGAGGATTTGAAGGCTTTGTGGATTTGGCGGCTTTCACGATGCGCTATCAAGATATGATCGAATTCAATGTGAATAGCCAATTGGCCTTTAATGCCATTAATGTAGGGGGTACCAATATTTCTGGAGCGGAAGTATCCATTGCTGGGAAAGGTGATCTCTTTGGCGCTCCCACTACCATTTTGGCAGGTTACTCCTATGTCGACCCACGCTTCGAAGAATTTGATCCAACTCCACTACCAGCTGACGGTGGTACGCTTGCCCAAAGAAATGCTAATAATTCATCCAGCTCGGAAAATATCTTGAAATATAGATCCCGACATACGATCAAGTTTGATATGGAAACTCAAATCAAACAATTCAACATTGGCTTGGAGAGCTTTTACAACAGTAAATTAGTAGCCATTGATGCCATTTTCTTCTTGATCGTACCTGGCCTTAAAGACTTCCGAGACAATATTGGCAACGGCTTTTGGCGCCACAACATACGTGCTGCCTATCGCTTTAACGAAGATTTCAAGGCTTCTGTGATTTTGGGGAACGTGACCAATATTGCCTACACCTTCAGACCAGGGCTCCTAGAAGAACCACGCAATTTGACAGTCCGCTTGGATTACAAATTTTAACTGACATTTTGTCACTTTAGTACTGAAAAATGATTACTTTTGCACCCCAATTGGGTGCAGTGTAAAGAAAAAAATGAGTGCATCCGGAACCAATTGGTGTTCAGATGCACTCATTTTTTGGACTATACTGATTCAGTTGTTCAAAATTGCAAAGTATGTACAATGATAATCCGACCCTGACGGGCATCAAGAAGGAGATAGACGAAAGCAAGCAAGGTGAGGTATTCTTCCAAGAAGCCGGACAGATGGGGGCTGCCGCCAATCAGAAGCATTTCTATATAGAGAGCTATGGCTGTCAAATGAACTTTAGCGATAGCGAAATTGTAGCCTCTATCCTTGCTGAAGTCGGGTTTCAGCCCACTCGCAACATGGAGGTAGCTGATCTGATTATGATCAACACTTGCTCAATTCGAGAAAAAGCAGAGGATACCGTACGTAAACGCTTGCGGGTTTTCGATAAGGTAAAGCAGCAAAGGCCAGGTACTTTAGTAGGTGTATTGGGTTGTATGGCGGAGCGCTTGAAGAGCAAGTTCCTAGAACAGGAAAAATTGGTAGATCTAGTCGTCGGTCCTGATGCCTATCGTGACCTCCCCAACTTGGTTTCCAATGCGGAGGAAGGAGATAAAGGCGTAAATGTCTTTTTGTCACGGGAAGAAACTTATGCAGATATTAGTCCACTGCGCTTAGGCACTAATGGCGTTTCAGCTTTCATATCTATTATGCGTGGCTGCGACAACATGTGCTCCTTCTGTGTGGTGCCGTTTACCAGAGGAAGAGAAAGAAGTCGTAATGCCTTTAGCATCGTGGCAGAAGCCACTGACTTGTACGAGAAGGGGTACAGAGAAGTAACACTATTAGGTCAGAATGTAGATTCCTACAAATGGGAAAATCCAGAGACTCAGGAAATCGTGAGTTTTGCAGGTTTGCTCGCTCAAGTGGCAGACGTACATCCCGATCTTAGAGTGCGGTTCTCCACTTCTCATCCCAAGGATATTACAGATGAGGTACTGTACACGATGGCGAAATACGAGAACATTTGCAACTATATCCACCTGCCTGTGCAATCCGGGAATAGCCGAATCCTAGACCTTATGAATCGGACCTATGACCGCGAATGGTATATCAATAAGATCAATCGCATCTACGAAATCATCCCAGAATGTGCCATTTCTTCGGACATCATCGCTGGCTTTTGCACGGAGACTGAAGAGGAGCATCAGGATACTTTGAGTATGATCGAACTAGCAGGCTACAGCATGTCCTACATGTTCTTTTACTCCGAACGTCCAGGAACCTTGGCAGCCAGAAAGTACGAGGATGACATTCCATTAGCTACGAAGAAGAAACGCTTGCAAGAGATCATTCAGTTGCAAACTAAAGTCTCGCAAGCCCACAACCAACGTGATATTGGCAAAACGTTCAAAGTTTTGATCGAGGGGACTTCTAAGAAATCAGATCAAGATTTCAAGGGTAGGAATTCTCAGAACAAGATGATCGTTTTTCCAAAAGTTGAAGGATACCAGGCTGGAGATTATGTCGAAGTCAAAGTAAATCAGGCCACTAGCGCGACTTTGATCGGAGAGATGATTGCTCAGTAGAGTTCGCGCGAAGGTTAAAACGCTCTTTATTATTAGTCAAAAACCGTTTATGGAAAAGCTACAATCCGTCAAACAACGCTATGGTATTATTGGTCGATCCCCTTTGTTGGATCGAGCCTTAGGTACTGCAATTCGAGTTGCGAAGACGGATTTATCGGTTTTGATTACTGGTGAAAGTGGCACAGGTAAGGAAGCCTTTTCGCGTATCATTCACGAAAATAGTCCTCGAAAGCATAACAAGTTCATCGCCATTAATTGTGGAGCCATTCCTGAAGGCACCATCAACTCCGAACTCTTCGGCCATGAGAAGGGAGCCTTTACTGGAGCGACCGGCGAGCGTAAAGGGTACTTCGAGACTTATGATGGTGGGACTATTTTTCTCGATGAAATTGGTGAAATGCCCGCGGAAACCCAGGCGGCATTGTTGAGGATATTAGAAGCCGGAGAATTCATTAGAGTCGGTTCCTCTAAACCACAGAAAACTGATGTGCGAATTGTAGCGGCTACTAATGTGAAATTGCAGGAAGCCATCAGAAAAGGAAAGTTTAGAGAAGATCTCTATTTCCGGTTAAACACGGTACCCATTCAATTGCCTGCATTGCGAGATCGTCCGGAAGACATCTATATGCTGTTCCGAAAGTTTGCGGTGGATTTTGCAGAAACCTATCGCACCCCTCCTGTTCAGCTGGATGAGCGGGCTCGTCTTTTGCTGGAATCCTACAGATGGCCAGGGAATATCAGAGAATTAAAAAATGTAGCGGAGCAAGTCTCCGTCCTCTCCGAGGAGCGGATGGTGAGTGCAGAACATTTGTTGGAACTGATTCCCAATCTTCTCAAGCGGAACCTTCCCATGATCACCGAAAGTGAAGACGTGAATGAAGGTACCTTGAAGGAGCGGGAAATACTATACAAAGTCCTTTTCGAAATGAAGCAGGACTTGACAGACCTAAAAGACCTGGTGTTCGAAATTATTCGGGATAATAATCTGCAGGTACCTGATGTGTCGCCCATCCGAGGTATTGGTGCTTCCGTACCCCGTAGAGAGAATATTCCACGCTATTCCACCCGAGCGGTAGAGGATCTGCTGGAAGCGCATAAGCCTACTTCTGAGGCTTCCCCAGTACTTCCAAAAGAAAAACTCAAACCCATCATTCTAGATGATAATGCCAAAGAACAATATCAGGACCTAGTGGTGGTTGATGATAACTTGTCTTTAGTGGAGAATGAAAAAGAGCTCATTCGTCGCGCCTTGAAGAAGCATGATGGGAAGAGAAAGGAAGCTGCAAGTGATCTAGAGATTTCCGAAAGGACCCTGTATCGAAAGATAAAGGAGTACAATCTATAGCCTGCTGCAGCGCATTCCAACAAACCTAATGGAAGGTTAAAGTTGCCAACAACTAAAAGCACCTAGACCCGATAAACCTTACCTTTGTCAGAAGCTGTTTGATCATGAATACATTAAGATATACACTGCTTGCCTTACTGATTTGCATCCTAGGTGCTTCCTGTTATACTTTTTCTGGTATCAGCATCAGTGACAATGTCAAGACCTATTATGTCATTCGGTTCAAGGATAACGCACCAAATGCGCCTCCTACTTTAGCTCAAACATTAACCAATGCACTTGACCAAAAAGTCAGGACGGAGGCTCGTTTGGTAGAGAACCAGGTTTCTCCCGATATCGAGTTCATTGGCACCTTAGTAGATTTCCGGGTCACTTCTGAAGCTCCTAGGGCTGATGAAACCACGGCCTTGAACCGCCTAACCATTACCACAGCTATCGACTATGTAAACAATGTAGAACCGGATAAGACCTGGAAGAAGAACTTCTCTCACTTCTTTGACTTTCCTAGTTCACAGGACCTAAGTAGTGTACAAGAGGCAGCTATCCAAGAAATTATTGACCAAATCATGGAATACATCTTCAATGAGGCCTTCACGGATTGGTAGGATGTAATGCAACAATTGCATTAAGTCCTACGCAAGAATTTGCATAAAATGATAAGTTTGGGTACTTCGTTTTGGGCTGCTTATTCCACTCTAGAATCCTTGCCTTAACATTGAGTTATTGGATCTTGACAATACTTCGGCTCACCTTTTTGAATTCCGCGAAAATCCGTTACTTTTGCTGGCGAAAATTCAAACCCATCCTACATGAACTTACATGAATATCAAGGTAAAGAATTGTTAAAGAGTTACGGCGTTGCCATTCAAGAAGGTAAAGTCGCAACATCTGTAGAGGAGGCTGTAGCTGCCTTCAAATCCCTACAAGAGGAAACGGGTACCGAGATGGCTGTGGTGAAAGCCCAGATCCATGCTGGTGGTCGTGGAAAAGGTGGTGGAGTGAAATTGGCCAAGAATTTGGACGATCTCAAGGAGCATGCGGGAAACATCATTGGTATGATGTTGAAGACACCTCAGACACCAGGTGGTATGACCGGCCCTGGTAAGTTGGTACGCAAGGTCTTAGTGGCACAGGATGTATATGCTCCTGACTTCGATGCTTGTAAAGAATACTACATCTCTATTCTAATGGATAGAGAAAAGAAACGCAATGTTATCATCCACTCCACTGAGGGCGGTATGGACATTGAAGAAGTTGCGGAAAAGACCCCAGAACTGGTACATAAAGAATACATCGATCCACAATTGGGACTTTTGCCCTTCCAAGCTCGTAAGGTTGCTTTCAACTTGGGCTTGAGTGGTAAGGCCTTCAAAGAGATGGTAAGATTCATTACGAAGCTGTACAAAGCTTTCGTGGGATCAGATGCCTCTCTATTCGAAATCAACCCTTGCCTTAAGGATGGAGAAGATCGCATCATCGCAGTAGACTGCAAAGTATCCCTTGATGAGAACTCCTTGTTCCGTCACAAAGATTTGGCTGAATTAAGAGATACCGATGAAGAAGATCCAACAGAAGTTGAAGCCAAGAGCTACGGTTTGAATTACGTGAATCTAGATGGTAATGTAGGATGTATGGTAAATGGCGCAGGTTTGGCCATGGCTACCATGGATATAGGGGGTACAGCTGATGCAGCTCGTGTTGAACAAGCTTTCCGTATCATTCTACGTGACCCAGCAGTTAAGGCGATCTTGATCAATATCTTTGGCGGTATTGTTCGTTGCGATCGGGTGGCTCAAGGGGTAGTAGATGCCTACAAGAACATCGGCGATATCAGCGTTCCAATCATTGTTAGATTGCAAGGAACTAATGCTGATCTAGCTAAGACGATCATCGACGAATCTGGACTTTCAGTTCATTCGGCTATCCTACTTCAGGAGGCTGCTGATCTAGTTAAAGAAGTCCTACAATAGTCGGATTATAAACAGAGGTCTACCGATCTCTTCCAAATATAAGAACCCGATTTTTGGTTGATCCAGAAATCGGGTTCTTTACTTTAACGGATAATTGGTCATCCCCAAACAACCACAGACAGTCTAGGTAGATAAATGCGCAGGCACCAGGCCTTCAATCTTGTCCAAGAGCCCCCTGAGTTCTTTCGTACTGCTGAGTGGGTTCGCCAAGGTAGTTCTCAACCAAAGCCCCTCTCCTAACCAGGTCTTCACAATATAGAATTCCCCATCCTCTAGCAATTCTTGCCGAAGCTGGTCATTTACTTGATTTTGAGCTACCAGCGATAGGTCGTCAGCACAATATCTAAAACAGACGATATTGCAAGCAGGATCAACGGCCAGCTCAAAGGCAGGATGATCCTTTATCATCTGGGCAAAGGCCTGGCTTAGATCCATTACCGCAGTAACGGCTTCATCCCACAGTTCCACGCCGTATTGGCTTAAGGTGATAAAAGCCTTCAATCCTAACATCAGCTTGGTACACTCAAAAGTTCTTTTGGCAAAGTTAAACCATTCCGGATCTGCTTGTTCAAACAGATAATCTGCCCGCTGGCTAAAGGTTTGATAACTGTGTTTCCCATCTTTAAAAATCAAGGCTGTAGTAATGGAGGGGGTCAGCAGCATCTTGTGAAAATCCATGGCTACGGAATCAGCCAATTCAATGCCTTTGACCCGATCCTTGTACTTCCCAGAAAAGGCCAGGGCTGCCCCATGCGCTCCATCTACATGAAACCAAAGATCGTGCTCCTGACAGAAGTCAGCAATGGCGACCAAGTCATCGAAAGAGCCAGTAGCCGTACTACAGGCGCTTCCTACCACGGCAATCACCTGAGTACCCGCCTCGCATGCCTCTTCATACAGTCGCTGCAATTGATTGGTATCCATCTGATATTGATCATCCACTGGCACCTTGATAATGCCAGCCTCTCCCCAGCCCATAATCTTTACTGCTCGATCTACACAATAGTGTGCAGCTTCTGAAACCATCAAGGCCAAGGGTTGACCATGTCCTTCCGTCCACACATTTTGCTTAGCCTTAATACTGCGGGCTGCCAATAATGCTGTAGTATTAGCCAGAGTCCCGCCAGAGGTCACAAAACCATCGGCGGCATCGGAGAACCCCATAAATCGGCTAACTTTCTTGATAACCAGATGCTCCATCGTGGATCCGGGCACCCCCATTTCATACACCCCCATCCCATTATTCATCCAGTCACCGACCAGACCAGCGAGAGCTGTGATGGGAATGGGAGGACTAATCTGATGTCCCATATATTTTGGATGGTGAAGGTGTACGCCTTCCCTTAAAGTATCCGTGAGAATCTGCAGGCTGGACTGTGATCCTACTTGATCCAGCGCTGGGCTCCAACGTTCCTTCGCATCTTCTGGTTTGATCCAAGGATTAGCCGGAATATCGGCTCCCCCGGCTCGGCACCTCGCTAAATAATCTGCTAACTCATCAATTAACTGATGCCCCATGCTCCGAAAGGCTTCCGGTTCATAGGCAGCTTGCAACAAACTTGTTCTTGTCATTATCGCGGTCGTTGAATGGTTCCGATCCCATTATCGGCTAGCGAACCTAAGTAAAGTTGCCCTTCGTATTCTTGGACATTTGTAATTTGGGCGAACTTACCTCTGGGATCTTGTAAGTTGTAAATGATTTGGGCTCTTTCATTAATACCCAAAACAAAGCTATATCGTTCCGGTGCGGGTTGCAAAGTTTCCGGTAAGCGAGCCAGGATTTTCCGCTGCAAGGGTTTCACCATCATTTTATCTAATTGTGGATTCCTTGGCGAGACTAAAGTAAGCCAGAAAACACCATTTGATCCACGAGATATACCATCTGGGAACCCGGGCAAATTTTGAATAAAAACATCATTCTGCCCAGCACGGCTTCCACTTAACCAGTACCTACGAACACGATAGGCACCCGTCTCTACGACCAGCACAAATGATTGATCTGCCGCCACCGCTACTCCGTTGGCAAAATAAAGATCATCCAAAAGAAGTTTGGTCTCCTGTAAGACCGGATCATATTCCAGTAGGCGACCATTGGGTCGATGCTCTAAAATATCCAACTTATAGTCGTGTAGATGGAAACGATGCGAGGCATCTGAGAAATAGATCTTGCCATCTCGCCCCACTTCCACATCATCTGTGATTCCAAATGCCAGTTCATCGTGAGCCGTTGCCAAAATGTTCATTTTGCCTGCCGGATCTATAGAAAGTAATCCTTTATCCGCATCGGCAACCAATAAATTGCCCAAGAAATCGAAATGCATGCCAAGGGGTCTACCTCCTGTATTAATAAATAGTTCCGGTTCTGATTTGCTTCCATCAAAGCGAATAATTTCCCCTGTGACGCTAGATCCATATAGGCGACCTTGAGCATCAATAGCTACATCTTCGCAGGCATGGCAACGATCTTCATATAAAACTAAGACCCGACGTAAATCACTATTGACCTCATATTTACCCTCAAGGGCGGGAGCTCGTGGTGGCCTCCAGGAGACTGGATCGACTTGAACGGGAAAAAGAAACAGATATCCTAATAGCAGTAGCAGAACTATTCCTAGCACTGGCAGTATACGAAATTTCATACCGGAGATTTAGTGAATGCAAAGCTCCTCCTTTCTGGAAGCTATCTCAAAATGTCTGCGGACTTAGGTAGAGTTAGGATTTCTTAAGGCATTGAGCCCGAAAAGCAAAACATGAAATAAGCTGAGGTGAAAGATACTTTATCACCAGAGAGATACTTTCAGATAGCCTCTATATCCCCATTTCCAGTAAAAGTAATATTTTTTGAAAAAAAAGTCTCTGGGGGTGTACCTTTTCAAAAAGCTAGCATTATGGTATTAAAATCAACCGAATAATAAATGAGACGATAAGCTAGGTTCTCATCATAGCAAATTTGGGCTAAAAAATGTACATTTGATGTTTTCAAAACTTCAATTAAGCCGAAGCCATATAAAAAACGTAGGCATGAGTATGTCTAAGAAGTCTGTTTCCGTGGAGCATATGCAGGAAGAGTGGCTTGAAGTACAGGCAGCCCAACGTGACCCCGCGCGTTTCCGTCCGCTTTACAACCGCTATTACGAACCCATCTTTCGTTTCATTTTCAGAAGAACCAACCAAGAAGAACTTACCGCCGACATCTGTTCACAGGTATTCCTAAAAGCCCTACAAAGGATTAATTCTTACTCCTACAAGGGTGTACCCTTCTCCGCATGGCTGTACCGCATTGCCAGCAATGAGGTGGCTCAACACTATCGTGCCACACAGAAGAACAGGGTTGTCAGCATGGAAGAAAGTTCTTTTACGGATATGATTGATGAACTAGACGAACAGGACACAGAAGGATTGAGACAACAGCTACTAGCGACACTGGACACACTAAAAGAGGGGGATCTGCAACTAATTGAACTCCGTTTTTTTGAGCAACGTTCCTTTAGGGAAGTGGCTGAAATTACCGGAATTACGGAAAACAATGCAAAGGTGAGAACATACCGGATTTTGGAACGAATGAAAAAGAAGATTGCTAATTCATCAAGAGAAAATTAAGCATTATGTCATTTATTAGCGAAAACACTGCTTTCTTTTTTCCATCCTACCATACCAAGGATCAGGCCTTCTTTTTCTTCCAAAAATTATTCCGATGAAGAAAAACTACAAAATAGTAATCAATCCAAAACAGCCCAGTCAGGAGCAGATAGCCGGACATATGGACTTCGACGCCCTGCTGGACCAATTGGAGGCTAATAAAGGCCAAAAAAATACGGGGCGAATTAGGCGGCTCTACTACTATGGAGGTGCCGTTGCTGCAGCCATCGCCCTGCTCCTCATTGTTTGGGGCATCAATCCCGCTGATTATCAGCAACAGCAACAAGCCTATTTTGAGGCACAACCTTACGTCATGCCTCCGATCGCCGATATTGAACCAACTTTCACCAGCTATAAAGTAAATGTAAATCAAGGTGGTGTATACGAATACGCAAGTGGTTCAAGACTGGTCGTCCCCGCTGCAGCTTTTATGGACGATCGCGGCAAACTAATTACTGGAGAGGTGGAGATTCACTATCGTGAAATGCACGATTATGTTGACTTCTTTCTTTCTGGAATTCCTATGGTATACGATTCAGCCAATGTTCGCTACACATTGGAATCTGCTGGCATGATCGAAATTTATGCTGAGCAAAATGGTAAAAGGGTCAATATGGCTCCCGGGAAACATATCGACGTTTCCTTGGTTTCTCAAATTGATGTACCAGACATCAACATACCTCCTAGTTACAATATCTATCAATTGGATACTGCTGCACGTAAGTGGGTGTATCAAGACATTGATAAATTGGAGATCATCGATGATGTTTTACCAACTGTTAACCCACAAGATCCTGCCTATTCAGCACTTAATACCTATAAAGAATCATTAGCTGCTTTAGATGCAGAAAAAGAGAAAAACGAAGCGACCCTAAACTCGCGCTTCCCTCAACCCATTGCTCCGGTCAAACCACAAAAAGCTAGTAGTGGTCAACCCACTTTCTCCATAGACCCAGAGGGCTTTGTCATCGATTTAGATGAACAGAGTATTCCGGATAAGGAAAGACAGGAGCTTAGGACGCAGATTGATAACATTATCTGGGAGGTTTCGCCAAAGAATGTAGATTTTGACACCCGTTCCTTGCAAGTCGAGTGGGAAGGAGCTCGATTAAGAAAATTGCAAGCCTGGGAGTATGAAATCACCTACTTCAGTGGCACCACAGAAGTTCCCATGATTATCAATCGCGTTCTCACGGGGGAAGGTTTCAATCAAGCACTAAGCAATTATGAAGCTGAATTAGCAGCGTACCAGCAGGCAATAGCTGAATATGATGCCAATATTTCTGAAGAGAAGACAAAACTTCTAGCAGATTACCGTACAGCCAAGCAAACCCTGAGGTTGGCATTGGAAGAAGAGCTTTTCGCAGGGCAGCATTCATCAGACGATGATCCCTTGGCTTATGCCATGCAGAAGCGTAAGGTTCGCAATCAATTCCGAGCCACTGGATTTGGAATATGGAATTGCGATCGACCGGTCGCTCCCTTAGAGCAAACGGTGAAAGCTAAATTTGTGGATACCGATGGTAAACCACTAGAAGACCTTCCCGCTTACTTAGTGGACAAAACGCGTAATACTGTAGTCCGCTTCCTAGCAACGAGAAACACGCCTATTGCATATAATACCCTTTCGGATAATATGCTATGGATTGTCACTACGGATCAAAAAATAGCCTTGGTTCGTCCCGATCAATTCAAAGCTGTCCCTAAGGGTGCATCCAAACACATCTTCGAGGCAGAGGTCCTAGAGGCCGACACCCAAGAAGAACAGGAAATAAGAAGGATGCTAAAATTTTAATCAAACTACTTCCCGCATTTTGATCCATCAAGATGCGGGATTTTTCTTTTGTATCCATTACATCTCCACACGCTCTTCCAAGTTTGCAACTGTCTCCTCTCGACTAAAACCCGACAATTCGCTCTCCACATCCATGTTTCCGGCAACTTGATCTAAAAAAAAATCGTTTTTAGTCTGGCGCGAGCTATATTCGTGACCAGAAAATTACCGCTTGATGCGGAGTGAGGCCCCAATATTTAACCGCAGTTTTTTGTGCTATATCCTTCTTCACTCCGCGCTTTAAACACAAATAGATGAAACAGTTTTTTAAGTTCTTTTTCGCTTCTTGTTTAGGATTCATTGTGGGGAGTATTATTCTGAGTTTACTTTCCGTGGCTATTTTTAGCTCCATCGCCGCAAAAGGTAGTCAACCAGACCCCATCAGTGCTAATTCAGTTCTACACCTTACCTTTAATCAACCCATTCCAGAGCAAACCAATAATGTCGAGGCCGCTCCATTCGATCTCGAGAATCAAAAGATATTAGGGCTTCACGACTATATCCACGCTTTAGAAGTAGCCGCTGCCGATGATAAGATCAAAGCGATTTTCCTAGAAATGCAGTCGGTCCCAGTCAACTTTGCTAGCTCAGACCTCTTGCGTGATGCCTTGCAAGAGTGCAGAGATCAAGGCAAATTTGTCATTGCTTACTCCAAGTATTACACTCAAGGAGGCTACTACCTCGCCTCAGTTTCAGACCGAATTCATGTTGGTCCTTTGGGAGCCATTGATTTCCGAGGCTTTTCGGCTTCAGTAGGATTCTACAAGGACATGTTGGATCGCCTTGGCATCAAGATGCAAGTACTCTATGCCGGTAAATTCAAGGGGGCTACAGAGCCTTACCGTAGAAATGACCTATCGGAGGAAAACAAGTTGCAGATTCGCGAATTCATTAATCATCTATATGATCATTATGTAGAACAAGTTGGTGCTTCTCGAAATATTACCCCGGCTGATCTGAAAAAGATCGCTAATGAGTTCAGTGCCAATGATCCAGAAAAAGCACTGGCGCTTGGATTGATAGATGGTGTGGGATATCGTGATCAAGCCATCAGCGAATTAAAGGATGCCATTGGATTGAGTGATGATGACAAAGTGAAATTGGTGAGCATTCAAAATTACTACAGCAGCAATCCTAGGAAATTAAATCTTAGTGTGAAAGATAAGATTGCGGTGGTTTATGCGGAAGGTACCATCTTGGACGGATCTGGAACGCCAGGTTCCACGGGAGATACTAAGTACGTCAAGATCATCGATAAACTTCGTAAAGATAAGAAGGTTAAAGCCGTGGTTCTGCGCGTGAATTCGCCAGGTGGTTCTGCTATGGCCTCTGAGAATATGTGGCGTTCCTTAAGCCTGTTGAAAGAGGCTGGTAAACCGGTTGTCGTTTCGATGGGAGATTATGCGGCCTCCGGTGGTTACTACATATCTTGCATGGCCGATAGTATTCTCGCCCAAGAGAATACGATTACGGGATCAATCGGTGTATTCAGCCTAATCCCGAGCACACAGAAGCTCTTCAATGAGAAAATGGGTATCCATTTTGATACGGTGAAGACCGGGCAGTTCTCTTTGGGGTTGAATACTATTTATGACATGACTCCAGAAGAAAGGGCCTTGTACCAAAGTCAGACTAATCGCCTCTATGATATTTTCATTAAAAGGGTGAGCGATGGGCGTGACATTCCAGAAACTACCGTGAGAAATATTGCGGAAGGTCGAGTATGGACAGGTACTGCCGCCTTGGAAATTGGGTTGGTAGATCGGATCGGCGATCTAGAAGATGCTATCCAAGTAGCTGCTAATATGAGTGAATTGGATGGGTACCGGATTTCTACCTATCCAAAGATTAAAGAGCCATTGTTGCAGTTGATTGAAGAGCTTACTGGAACCGGCAATACAGCAGCCATTCAAGATCAGTTTGTCCGCACAAAGATGGGTGACATGTATCCGTATTACAAACAGATCAAGGAGATTACAACCGTGAAAGGTGCTCAAGCTAGATTACCGCTAGTCGTTCCCTTCCGATAGAAGATAGTTTTATACATTTGGGATGTGAAAATTAAATTCAGCTCCCAACAATTAGGCGTAGCCATCCTGCTTTTCGGGATTGTCCTACGCCTAATTGTTTTTGGGCAAAATCGTTCTCTCTTTATTGATGAAGCCAACTTAGCACGAAATATCGTGGAGAAAGATTTTATAGCCTTTTTCCAGGTGTTGGACTACGATCAATATGCACCTCCCCTATTCCTCTGTATTTCAAAAGTTTTCACCTTGCTTTTTGGGGCCAATGAATGGGCCCTACGTGTTTGGCCTCTACTAGCAGGAATGCTAAGCCTTTGGCTGTTACTTCAAATCGGCAGACAGCTACGATTAACAGGTCTGGCACTTTTGATCCCAATCACCTGGATGGCTCTTTCTGCTTTGTTCGTTCGCTACCATACAGAGGTTAAACAATACAGTAGTGATGCAATGATCGCATTACTCTTGATTTATCTCCTTTTGCGATACCGCTTACACGATAACGAATCAAAAGTGAGTCAACTCCCTTCCTCCTTTTATATAATTTGGGGAGTGATTGGGTGCTTGGCTCCTTGGCTATCTATGTCTAGCGTTTTTGTGTTGTTTGGAATCGGGTTTTTTGTAATACTGAGGTTTTGGAGAGGCAGCGCCATGCGTCAATTTATGTTATGGATTTTGACGGTAGGCAGTTGGTTGATCAGCTTCGGGATTTACTATCTAGTCATCCTACAATTCGACTTAGACAAAGATTTCTTGATCGATTATCACAGCCAGTTTTCTTTCCCAACTAATTGGCTGGAGGGAGCGGCTTGGCAACAGGCTGGTGGTGTGCTGAAATCAATTTTACGCTCCACTTTCGGTTTTACATTTCTTGCGTATTTATTGGGAAGTGTTGGACTAATTTTTGGATTGATCCGCCTCTATCAAGGCTATCGCTCTTTACTCCTGATTCTGGGGTTACCCATCTTGACTTCCTGGATTGCTTCAGCATTTGGCTTGTATTCCCTAATCCCCAGGTTGACCTTATTCTTTATTCCGCTTCTCCACCTCATTTTCGCCTTTGCTTTTCAAGACCTGGAAGAGAAATCCATTAAGTTTAATGGCAAAACTTTGAGTATTCGCTACCTCTTACTCATTCCTATTCTGCTGCTACTTCCTCTCCAGAAAGGGGAAGAATACCTTTGGTCTCCGCTGAAGATCGAAGAGTTGAGACCGACTTTAGTGGAACTAGGTCTAGTAGTGGAACCTACAACTCCCATCTACGTCAACAATGAAGCGGGACCCGCCTTCAGCTTTTACCAAGAGTTGCACGATTTTCACCCCTTTCTAAAACAGATCAAAGCACACATAGCCACTTGGGATGAATCCCCAGCTACTTGGTTGGAGAAAATACCACCGGAGGAAAACGAGGTTTGGCTCTTGTATAGCCATTTAATCTCTGCCTATTCAAATGAAAGGATGAATGTTGATTTGCGCGGGATACCAGCTAGTTGGCAAGTCGGGAAGGAACTTCGGGGAGAGGGAGTAATGGCCATCCAGTATCTCAGACAAAATCATTGATCCTTTTCCTAGATTTTGTCCTAAACTCTGGCTAAATTCGGGTCTTCTTACTGATCTAATAGCTAAACAGTTTTAGCGAGTAAACATTCCGGAATACTATCCTTCCACATAGCAAATTAATGAGGACAAATGTCCCTAAAAAACGATTGTCATGAAAATCACCTATTACGGCCATGCCAGCTTTTTGATTGAAACACAGGGAAATTCTCTTGTCATTGATCCCTTCATAAGTCCCAATGAGTTGGCCAAAGCTATAGATGTAGATAGCATTCCTGCGGACTATATTTTGGTTACGCATGGGCACGCAGACCATGTTGCGGATGTAGAAAGTATCGCCAAACGCACTGGCGCTACTGTGATTTCCAATTATGAGGTGGTAAGTTGGTTTGGGCAAAAAGAGGTAAAGGGCCATCCTTTGAACCATGGGGGCAAGGCCACTTTTGACTTTGGCACCGCCAAATACGTAAATGCCATACACACCAGCAGTTTACCAGACGGAAGCAACGGAGGAGATCCCGGTGGATTCGTGGTTTGGAATGAGGAAACTTGCTTTTACATCGCTGGGGATACGGCATTGACCCTAGACATGAAATTGATTCCAATGACTTGCCCTAAATTGCAATTTGCCATTTTGCCGATTGGAGACAATTTCACGATGGGCTATGAAGATGCTGCAATTGCAGCTGAGTTTATCGAATGTGATACGATCATTGGATGCCATTTCGACACCTTTGGTTACATCAAAATAGATCATGAAGCGGCTAAAAAAGCTTTTGCAGATAAAGGAAAAGCATTAATTTTGCCGTCCATTGGTGAAGAAGTTCACGTATAATTTCAATCAGAGATCTACATCGGACCAATATAGATTTAGATTATCAACCTTAAATTCAATCATGGGTAAAGTCATTGCGATTGCAAATCAAAAAGGTGGAGTTGGAAAAACTACTACCACCATCAACCTAGCAGCGAGCCTGGCTATTTTGGAAAAAAAGATCCTTATCATTGATGCGGACCCACAATCCAACGCCTCTTCCGGTGTTGGCGCACTCCCACAAGATATCGATACCACTATCTACGATTGCCTGATCAATGGGTTGGATCCCTACGAGGCTATATATGAAACGGACACGCCCAACCTGCACGTGATGCCTTCTAATATTGATTTGGTAGGAGCTGAATTGGAATTGGCTGTTTTTGAAGAACGGGAGTATGTTCTAAAAAAATTAGTGGATCAAGTCAGAGACGATTACGACTACATCTTTTTTGATTGTCTACCTTCTCTAGGGATCATCACATTAAATGCACTGACAGCAGCCGATTCAGTTTTGGTGCCGGTACAATGTGAATACTTTGCCTTGGAAGGCTTAGCCAATTTGCAGCAAACAATAGCACTGGTTCAGGGTCAATTGAACCCCAATCTTACGATTGAAGGAATCTTACTATCCATGTATGATCGTCGATTGCGTTTAGGAAATGTGGTCGTCTCCAAAGTGCGAGAGATCTTTGGCGACAAGGTATTCGACACAATTATTCACCGGAATTCTAAGATCGGGGAAGCACCTAATTTACATATGCCTGTAGTGATGGTGAATGCCGCTAGTAAAGGCAGTATCAACTTTTTGAATTTGGCCAAGGAATTTTTAGATAAGAACAATGACTTGATCGCGAAAGCTGCTAGCTAATCGGCTGTAGCGGTCCCCCAAAACAACCCACATAATTCGACTTAAATAGGGATACAATGGCGAAAAAAATAAGAAAGGTAGGAGCTACTAAGGCGGACCTAGGATCTGGCTTAGATGCGCTCTTCACCAAAAAACTGGACAAGGACATTGCGGAGAACCCGGAAAAAGTGGTGAAAGGGCTTGCCAACAACTTTGCCATGATCCCCTTACAGCATATTGAGCGTAATGCGGATCAGCCACGTAAAGAATTTGATGAAAAGGCTTTAGAAGAGCTGTCCGAATCCATCAAGGTTCATGGTCTGATTCAACCCATTACTGTTCGTCGCTTGGATCCAAGAACTTACCAGATCATTTCAGGGGAGCGCCGTTGGCGAGCAGCCAAAATGGCCGAACTCAAAGAAGTACCGGCCTACATCAGAATCGCCAACGACCAGACCTTAATGGAAATGGCATTGATCGAGAACATCCAGCGAGAAAACCTCAATGCCTTCGAAATCGCTTACTCCTATTATCGCCTCAAGGATGAATTTAGCCTTACAGATCAACAGTTGGCCACAAGAGTAGGAAAAAAACGTAGCACGATTACCAATTATCTAGGAATATTAGATCTTGACTTGGATGTCATTAAAGCCATTAAGGCTGACGAGATTTCCCTGGGTCATGCGAAAGCCATTAAGTCCGTTAAGGATAAGCTGCTGCAAAAGCAGGTCTTAGGTAAGATCGTCAAAGATGCATTATCGGTGAGAGCAGCCGAAGACTTAGTAAAACAATATCAAGCCGCTCCAGCACCGAAGAAGAAAACGACTGCTAAAAAAACGAACAGCTACGACTATCGAGCCGTGCAAGATGACTTTCGTGCTTTTTTCGGCTCGAAAGGCATTAAGTTGGAGGTGGATGATAAACAAAAGGGTGTTGGTAAGATTGTGATTCCATTCAAAAATATGGAAGAACTCAATCACTTCTTTAAGTGCATAGAGCAAGGCTAATGGTTAATGAAAAGCCAATCTCCCCGATTTTAATCACCAAACTCCAAGCTGGAACGTTACTGTAGTATAAACTAGACAATATGCGACTGCGATTTCTCTTGTTAAGTTTGTTTCTGCTACCTAGTCTACTCTTTTCGCAAGCGGTGGACAGCCTGGATCAGGTCGCTCCCGATCCTGTGGTAGTAGATAGTTTGGAACAGGGAGAGGTTAAGGTCAAATCCAAGTTCATTCCCAAACCTAATCGCACCTTGATGTGGTCGCTGCTTCCAGCCGGTGGCCAGATCTATAATCGCCGCTGGTGGAAGGTTCCTCTCGTATATGGTGCCTTTGTAGGATTGGGGTTTGCGATCGATTACAATCAAAATCTGTATCGAGATCTTCGTGATGCCTATTTGTTGGCCTTAAATGATGAACCGCATCAATTTAGTGGTACCACTATAGATAGTCCGAATGCCCTACGAAATCTCCGAGATTCCTTCGACAAGAATACGCAGACGGCCTATGTGGGCTTGGTACTTTTATATGCCTTGCAATCGATGGAAGCCTATGTAGATTCACACCTGCGCTCATTTGACGTAGATGATGACTTGAGTTTCAAGATTAAGCCCTCCGTAGATGTGAACGGGATGACGGGGCAACCTGTGATGGGAATAGGCATCAGTATTCCGATTGGACGCTAAGTCAATTGCCAACCCTTCCGAAGTCTTAAAGACTTCGGAAGGGTTGGCATTCGCCTGAAAGTCGCAAACCCGTCAAACCTAGGTAAATCCGGAATTCACTCCCCTCCTCCCCCTCGGCCGTATACGCTTTTTGCATTTCCCGCGTTATTATCGAGACCAAACCCCGTGACTATGCTACGATCTCTGTTTTTGTTGCTTTGTCTCTGCTATCTGGGTGAAGGCCTGGCCCAAGCTGGATTCTCCTGGGGCATTAGCCTATATCCGAATTATTCTGATCGGCGATTAATCGCTTATTCCTTTATCACTCAGGATGAAATTAACCGCTTAGATAGTTTGGAAGGCGGTCGATTCTCTTATTCTGGAGGAGTATTAGCCGAATGGAGGACAGAAAAGGTAGGCTTCCAGACCGGGATGAATTTCATGAATACCGGCTATCGTACTATTCGCGAAACGATTCTTCCAGGTGATCCAGACGAAAGTTCGGGAAATGAACGCCAGTTTCTCTTCCGTAATTTCAATATTGAGATACCTGCTGAACTCCACTTCTATCAGGAGGTCAGTCCGGGAAACGAGTTCATCTTTACGCTGGGAGGCGCCCTGAGCTACAATATTTCCAATTCAGCATTCAAGATTTTACGTAGAGATGGTACTTCAGAGCGGATCGATGTGAGCGATGAAGAGCAAGATTTCCGTTCCATCAATATGGCCTTTGTAACAGCGGTAGGTTGGGAAACCGATATTAGTGAAACCATTTCCTTGGTCATTCAACCTACTTTCCAGTTTTGGATGAGGGGCATCCTTAATGACACGCTTGAGCTCAATAGAAATCTTTACAACCTTGGGGTCAAGTTCAGTCTGAAATTTAGGACACTCTACGAAGATTATTAGAGCGTGTATAAATGAAAAAGGTGGTAGGAATTCCTACCACCTTTTTTACTATAAGTCTCTATTGAGTACGGAGTAATCAAATTACATATTGATCAAGGCTGGCGAATCCACAGGTACTACCCAGTTATGGGCGTCCTCAATTCTTCCTGAACGCAAACCGTCGATCTCTGCTTTAGCTAGGGTAGAAATACTTTCTGGACCAGCCGCTGCAATTTCAATGACCTTACCTTGATAAGAAATGGCCTCAACTACCGATACAACAGCTGCGGTTCCAGTACCAAATACCTCTTGTAGTGTCCCGGCTGCATGCGCCTCCATCACCTCATGAATGGTCACTGGTCGCTCCTCTACCGTATATCCCTTGTCACGTAGCAAATCCATTACGCAGTAGCGTGTAATCCCTTTCAAGATGGCACCATCCGTTGCTGGAGTTACCACTTTACCATCAATGACAAAGAAGATATTCATGGTCCCTACTTCCTGTACATACTTGAACTCATTACCATCCAACCACATCACTTGATCAAAGCCTTTGGATTGAGCCAATCTTGCCGGCAATAAAGATGCTGCATAATTTCCAGCTGCCTTAGCTTCACCTGTACCCCCTTTAACGGCACGTACGAAGGTTTCCTCTGCTAACAAACGGACGGGTTTCGCATAATAAGGTCCTACTGGTCCAGTGAAGATGCAAAAGGTGTAAGATTCGGAAGGTTTCACCCCGATAAACTCATCAGTAGCATAAACATAAGGACGAATATATAATGCGCTACCTTCTTTTGGAGGAATCCAATCCTTATCCAAATCCACTAAGGTATGTACCGCCTCCAAAAAGAGATCTTCTGGAATCTCAGGAATACACATGCGTGCTCCCGAAGCGTTCAAACGCTTGGCGTGCATATCCGGGCGTAAGAGCATTGGTTTTCCATGCAGACTCTTCGAGGCCTTCATGCCTTCAAAGACAGATTGACCATAATGCAATACCATAGAAGCAGGGTGAATCTGAAAGGCTGCAAAGGGTTCAATTCTAGGATTTACCCAAGCGCCATTTTCATAATTCGCCACGAACATGTGGTCTGAAAAAACTTTTCCGAAAGGAATATTGTCGAAATCGAGTTGCGGGAGACGAGACTCTTTAACTTTGGTTATCTTTATATCGTATTTCATTGTACTAATTTTCACAAAAATACTTAAAGATTTTATTTCAAGCAATACTAAAGGCTGTATTCGAAATATAATTCTGTTTAAATCTATTTTTTGACATAAAATCAAGTTTTCTTGTTTCTAGATTTTGAATTATTTGCAAGTCCAGATAGGCAACTTCGGTCTTCAGATTTGAATGGGCAAGGAGGGCGTGGAATTTTCATCGCCTATGAGGTTGATAGTGCCGAAAAGGAACGTTTGGACTACCTGAAAAAAATCTTGGCCGCTGCCAAGATCGAAATGGAGCAAGACACCATGATCTTAGCTGTCCAGCCTGGAGAATCATTGCAATTGGACACCAATGCTATCGGTGCTTTTCCCAAGTATATCCTGTTATTTGGAGTTAAGCCGAAACAGCTAAGTTTAAATTTCCAGATACCGGCCTATCAAGCTGTGACTTATCGCGATACTACCTTCCTGTGGGTCGACTCTTTAGGGAAGATTCAGGAGGAACGCCAGGCAGGTAAAAATCAGAAAGCCGGAGCTCTTTGGCTCGCATTAAAACAAATTTTCTTACCCAGCGCATAAATTTGAATGGAATCTATCGTTTTTGCCACGAGCAACCCCAACAAGATTAGAGAGGTTGATGAATTGATTGGAGAAATTTTTAACATCATTGGCCTCAAGGAGATCGGCTGTGAGGAAGATATTCCGGAAACTCAGCCCACCATTGAAGGAAATGCTTTACAGAAGGCCCAATATGTGTTGGACAACTACCAATCCGATTGTTTTGCTGAAGATACTGGCTTGGAAGTTGAAGCCTTAAACGGCGAACCTGGGGTGTACTCAGCCCGATATGCCGGGCCCCAACGTAACTCCCAAGACAACATGGATTTATTACTCCAAAAATTGGAGGGAAATGAAAACCGAAAGGCTCGTTTCAAGACCGTGGTTGCACTGGTGTTAGAAGGTGAAGTACATACCTTTGAGGGCATAGTGGAGGGGCGAATCGGATTTGCTCCACAGGGAGAAGGAGGTTTTGGCTATGACCCTCTATTTTATCCGGAGCAGCATGACATTACCTTCGCAGAGATGGACCCAGCAACCAAAAATGCCATTAGTCACCGCGGACGTGCCATTCACAAATTAGTTGAATTCTTAAAGGCAAGAAACACTTAGTGTCCTTCATTCTTGGCTTTGCTGAAAGCCTTTGGCGTCACGCCGACGATCATCTTGAAATGCCGGATGAAATGGCTTTGGTCATAGAAGCCTGTCGAATAGGCCACCTCGGTATATTTCATTCCACTGTATAGTAGTCGTTTTGCTTCTTCAATACGTAGATTGATTGTGTATCGAATCGGTGACAGTCCATACACTGACTCAAAGCTTCTGATCAAAGAGTATTTACTAAATCCTAGCTCTTTTTCCAGTTCGTTTAGGCGTATCTGCTCTAGGTAATTTTGATCCAAATAAGCTTTGATAGCAGCTGCTTTTTCCTCAGTCTTTCCAGGATCGGCATCTAAAGATTCAAATGAACAAAGACCAACAAGCGTTTCCAAAAGTTCTATCACTACCGTCCGAGCTATGGCCTCATCCGTTTCAGAAAGAAGGTATTCATGAACTTTAGAGAAAAGTTGGACAAAGGCTTCATCCGCTAGCTCGGCTTCGGCAAAGGCAGGATGGTGACTTTTTTGGGTTAGATTCTGATATACTTGATAGAATAAATCCTGGGAAATGTACATAGATCGAAAGTGCCAAGGCTCACCGTTTACAGACTTCCCCGTGTGGACTTCATAGGGGTTCAACAACATTATCGATCCACTTTCCATCACCCTTACATTATTTTTGTAGGAGTAATCTACCTGACCATGTTCCAAGAGGATCAAAGCATATTGTTCGTGGAAATGCGGTTTAAAGTATTGAGTGGTAAAGGAAGCCCGTAAGAGCTCCAGCCCCTCAAACTGTTTAAAAGTTGAGATGTATTTTTTCATTAACAGCAAGTGAGTGATTTCCAATATCCAATCGATCCTGCAGGAAAGATGGCTTAGTTTGACGATCCCAAACCCTTAGATCTGGGAATCGTAGCCCAATAGCAATGGCTCCTGCCAGCTAAGAGCATTCTTCATAACAAATCGGTTCGAATACTATTGAACACACAAGATTCAATGAACGTACTTGTTCATATCAAGTGTCCGTGGTGAGAGTTCAGGAAGTAAGAATTAATCAACTCCCATCATACTACTATTAGAATGGAACATTTAAAAGTGGTCAGAATCAACCATGCGCGGTTCCAGATTGAATTTCCTCAATGGTCTGATGTCAGGAAATCAAAGGCGATACAGTGAAGTAACAACAAGATCAAAAGAAGTCCAATCAAACGTTCACTTATTTTCGTCTACTAGCATACTAAAAGTTCAAAAGCCTACCTAGATGGCACCGAGAATCCTGGCAAATTTGCCGCACTGCAATATTGTACAATTTTACTTTCATTCTCGTCTTTATCTTGCCGCCAGCCACTCGTATTTAGATTAAGTAGAAAAAAACTCTTTTGAAGCTTTAGGATTTAATTCACAAAGCTTTTTGAATAGCCAAATGCTATTTCAACCTAACTATTTGTGAAAAACGCATTCTAAACCCAAAATTGTTTGATGATGAAAAAAAGGACCTTACTCACTAGCTTCTGCCTTTCCAAGGCCCATGACGGACCTTCCTTATTGACATCACTGAAGCTAATTAATTTCAACAAAAATCATCGGTAAAAGATGAGTCAGTCACTGCTGGATTGTACATAACCAACTCTGTATCCAGCATGAGGACCAACAGGTGCTTTTTCGGGCTTTTACGCTCTAGAATTCAATGCTATTGTATTGCCCTGGAGTTAGAAAGCTTGCTATAGCACTACCACCTATACCATCATCTTCCCAACGCTAATGTAAGACTTGGCACCTTCTGCCTTATTCAAGGCCTAGGATAAGGTTTCCCTATTCTAGCTTGAACAGACAAGACAGAAGGCTGGGAATGGTATGGATAGTCTGACTCAATCGTTCATTCGATTTGGTTTAGGGAATGCTGTATTTATTTTTTAATCCATAATCTTTTATCCATGAAGTTAAGCCTACGCACAGTCCTAATTGCAGCTTGCCTGTTATTTGGTGTGCAGTTATCAATTGCCCAGTCTACGAGCATTCGTGGAATCATCGCAGACCGGCAAGGAGACCCGCTTATCGGGGCCACCATCCTTGTGAAGGGCACTACCACTGGATCCATTACAGATGTTGACGGAACCTATTCCATTACAGTTGAAAGCACCCCGGCAACCTTGGTATTTTCTTATACCGGATACAGCACCCAGGAGGTACAAGTTACAGCAGCGACCACTACCTTGGATGTAACCATGGAAGAATCCGTGGGCGTCCTTGACGAGGTGATCGTAGTAGCTTATGGCACAGCCAAAAAAGGTAGCTTTACCGGATCTGCTACCCAAATCAATGCAGAAGCATTGGAAGGAAGAGCATTAACTAATGTGAGCGCCGCCATTGAAGGAGCAGCAGGTATTCAGTTTTCTCCAGGAGATGGCCAGCCTGGCGCTAGTTCTGGTATCCGCGTACGGGGTTTCGGCTCGGTAAATGCCTCCAGTGAGCCGCTCTACGTGGTGGACGGGATCATTTTCTCTGGTAGCTTATCGAGTATCAATCCCAACGACGTAGAAAGCATTACCGTATTAAAAGATGCCTCCTCTACGGCTTTATACGGAAGTAAAGCCGCCAACGGTGTGGTAATGATTACCACTAAAGGAGGGCGCAAGGATGCGGAAAAGCTAACCTTGAACATTAGCCGAGGTGTGACCGGTAGAGGGATCGCTGAATATGATCGTATTAGTGCGGAAGAATACTATCCTGTGATGTGGGAAGCGTATCGAAACAGTCTTTCAATTTCAGGTACTACCCCATTGTCAGAGGCCAATCAGATGGCTTCTGATAATATCTTTGGCTTGCTGGGTATGAATCCCTTCAATGTTGCCAACGATCAGATTGTGGGAACAGATGGTTTGTTAAATCCCAACGCTCAATTGTTGTATCCTGGCGATCTAGATTGGCAAGAGCCTTTGGTAAGGGCTGGTGATCGTACCAATGTAGAT
>ENA-UENT01000308-UENT01000308.1-marine-metagenome-genome-assembly--contig:-NODE-308-length-34279-cov-5.785902_pt1 | contig 34279 bp, 17 predicted proteins | sample MGYA00237879_ERZ529330 | MGnify/ENA primary metagenome ERZ529330 (study PRJEB26372, sample SAMN05368345) | marine metagenome | biome: cultured habitat; feature: ocean water; material: water; isolation... | reverse complement strand
TAGAGCAAGAAAATTCCCAACACGCTCTTAGTTTATTTCATTTGAAATAAAAATAAAAATGATTAAAATTGCATTAGTGCGCGGTCAACACGGACTATTGACGAGCACCAATCAGAGGTTTAGAACTTCCTGCAATTTGGTATCTGCACCAAATTGACGTCCCAGGAAGCGTTCAGAGTTTAACAAACGCAATGCTGGGCCTGAGTGATCGGGCAATGATGAAGCCTTAAGTCTGCAAGGACTTAGCAGAGGCTGCGTGCCCTTTCCATTGAAAATGGTGGGGTGAACTGGAGAACCGGACCCTAAGGGAGGGCCCGCCGAAGGCGGTATGCTCCAAACACAGATTGAGGACTTTTCCAAGCACTCTTTTTTATTACCTAACTATTGGAAAACTGACCTGCCAATCAATTCTTATTGCTGATTCGGGCGCGAATCAAAAACATTCCACCTGCTTACTTATCTTAGGCTTTTGCTAACCTGTATCCTATGAACATCAACCGACTCGCTCTCTACTTCCTCTTTTCTCTGCTATGCTTTTACTCGCTCCTTCCTCACTTGGAAGCGCAGAACAACAAACAAGTCCGATTCAACACACAACTGGCAGAGAAGATTGATTCCTCCGCTATTTTCGATAAAGGCTTCACCGGCTTTGCACTATTTGATCCTGAGGATCGTAAGCTGCTATTTTCGCGTCAAGCAGACAAGTACTTCACACCAGCCTCCAATACGAAAATCTTTACCTACTTCGCGGCTGAGACTTTGCTGCGACAGGCGTGTCCTACCATACATTATCGAGAACAAGGCGATACCTTATGGCTTTGGGGTACAGGTTACCCTATGCTACTTCACCCCGATTTCGTTGCCCATGACACACTCCGGCAATGGCTAGCTAATCGGCCAGAGAAAACTTGGTTTCTTGCCACAGGACACTTCTATGATGAACGCTACGGTGAAGGGTGGTCATGGGATGATTATCCATATGGCTATCAAATGGAAAAAGCAGCACTTCCTCTCTATGGCAATGCCGTCCATTTTTCAAAACAAGGGCATCTAGCTCCTATCAAAACGCAACCTGCTTACTTTCAAGACAAACTCATTTTCGAGCCCCCACGCACCATAGGTAGATACGAAAACAGGAATCTCTTCACCTTCAGTGATCGGGCACTAGCTGTAGAAAAACTAGACCGAAGTATCGGCTATATATACACGCCTACTGTTGTAAAAAACCTTCTTCAAGACACCTTCCACAGGAAGGTAGAAGTAGTCGCAGATACGCTCCCTCGCGCGTTTTGGCGAAAGACATTCTCCGCACCTATGCCTGATACGGTATACCAAAAGCTACTTCAAGACAGTGACAATTTTATTGCCGAGCAATTACTTCAAATGTGTAGTGCTCAACGATACGGCTACATCAACACCTCCAGAATATTGAGGTATCTCACAGATACTGTGCTTGCGAAGAGTCCACAACCGTTGGACTGGGTTGATGGCTCTGGGCTATCTCGGTATAATAAGTTTACGCCTCTGAGCGTCGTTTCCATCCTAGACCAATTGTTGCAGCAGATTCCACAGGAAAGACTGTTTCGCTTATTTCCGGCTGGTGGAGTGTCAGGAACTATAAGAAGTTGGTACGAAGGAAATAAAGGGAAGCCCTTTGTCTTTGCCAAAACGGGCACCCTACGGCATGTGCATTGTCTGAGTGGGTATTTGTTATCTAGTAGCGGCAAAACCTACATCTTCAGCTTTATGCACAACAATTATCCAGATCGAATTAGTGAACTCAAGGAAGAAATGGACACCGTATTACAGTGGCTTCATCAGGAGCTAGATTGACATTTTTGCTACCTTTAGAAAAACCAGCTATCCTAATCATGACTCAACCAAGACTCAGTATTCCTAAAGATCAAATTGATTATATATTGATCGGCATTGGCCTAATTGGTGTGGCCACAATGGTCGGACTGACAGCTTTTTACTACGGCCAGCTTCCCGATCAAATCCCAACTCACTTCAACGCTGCAGGCCAGCCGGATTCTTATGGAGAAAAGTCTACGCTATGGTTTCTAGTTATAGCGGGAATCGTTATTTATTCGCTAATACTATTGGTAAATCGCAGCCCGCACTTGGTGAATTATTCAGTACCCATCACTGATGAAAACGCCCCTCGCCAATACCATAACCTTCAGCGTATGAATCGCTCAATGGCTGCGATCATTAGCCTCTGTATAGCTTACATCGTTTATGCTGTCATCGAAATGTCGCTTGGTGATCGTGAAAGCTTAGGTCCTTGGTTTGTACTCCTCTTTATTGGAATCATCTTTGGAATTATTGGGTACTACCTGTATCGCGCCAAGGTTATTGAGTAACGTAATATGGATATCCAAGCACGACTTATCCAGGAGCATTCCAAAAGGACGACAGAAGATATAACCGAATATATTGGTAATGACCCAACTCGTTTTGGTGAACTAATGCAATTATTCTTCGGAGAAGAATTGGTACTCGTCCAGCGATCAGCTTGGGTCTTGAGTCATGTATGTGTGGAATTCCCGGAGTTGATTCTTCCTTACCAGGAGGAATTAATTCAGGCACTACAGCAACCTATACATCCAGCGGTACAACGCAACCTGTTGAAGATACTAGCCGAAAGTAAGTTACCGCTGAGTGAAGATACCGAAGGGCATCTCGTGAACATCTGTTTCGACCTCATCCCACAACCTCACCTCCCTGCCGCAATCCGAGTACATGCCATGCAATACATTGCTAATTCAACGGATCAGTACCCAGAACTAGCCATTGAACTGAAGACTGTTATCGAAGATGGAATGGAGCATGGAACGGCAGGCTTCCGGAGCCGGGGCAAAAAGATCCTGACAAGGATTAATCCAATAGTTATCAACCTGCAAGATCTTGACAGCTTGGATTAAGACTACGATTAACCTTTAGATTTAGTCAATACTGCACGCTGCTGTACAGTGATTCCATAACCATTTACTGGCGGGATTTCTTCCCCTGCAATAATTGTGTCTCCGGTAGTACGCAGCGGCTCCATTGCTCCGGAGATAATTTCGTAGATGAGCTGATCATCACGCATCTCTATTGTGGTCAGTAATAGGCTACCCATCACTTCGAAACGGCTATAGAGTTTACCGTTAATGAGAAAGTCATCAAGAATGATGCCATTCGCTTCATCTACCTCATAATGCCCTTTTGAAGCATCTACTTCCTGTATAAAGTATGGACGAGTGTTCTCTGGCGTATCTTCTCCATACACAATTGAGAAAGTGTGACGATCTCCTTCGACTGGCAGGATTCTCAAAATCATTGGAATGCGCTGAGCTTCACCAGCTCCCGTGCTAATGACTAATTCACCAGACCACTCCCCTTCCCAACTAGCGGGAAAGGATTTATCATCAGATTGCCCAAATAAGAACCTTGGTACAAGGGCTACACAAGTGAAAAGGAATAAAAGACAGATTGATTTCTTCATCGGTGATTTATCAAATGTTTTTCAGGAATTGTTGCGGGTTTCGAATACCCAACTTCAGGTTCTCGGCAATTTTTAATGCACGCGTAATTCTGGTTTCCTCACGTTTTGCAGAACTCACCATATGCAACACGCTGCGTTGTTTTCCAGGGCTAAGATTCTTGAATATCACAGCAGCCTCTTCATCAAAGTCCAGGATAGCTTGCCACTCCTCAGGAACGGGATAACCAAACTCACTATCATCTTCAGACAACTGTACCTTAAGGGTAAGTTCGGGGTCGATTTCGTACTCTTTTCGAACACGTTTACTCAGCATTATATAGTGTCCTCCTCCTTTTCTTCCGTGTAGTGCGCAAGGCATATCATACTCATCATTGAGGGTGCCAATAAAGCGCTTTACTCTAGCTTCTTTGAAAGCAGCAACAACTTCATCTGGAACTGGAATGATCATCATGTGCCCCCACTCTGGCAGAGTAGACGGTACTAGTGAAAAGACTTTACTGAGCCCCATAACGCTAGTTCTTATTGAAAATGGATTGCGATTATTAGTCTAACCGTCCTGCTACCACGCAGGTATGTTTTTCCTTAACGGTATCCCCTTCTGGCGTGAAGATTTCAACCAAGAGGATATAAATACCAATTCGGGCACGTTCGTTGCTATCAGTAGTGCCGTCCCACAAGAAACTACCACTTCCAGCTAGTAGTTCTAGATCGTCCAAACGGCGAACCTGTCGACCTTGGGCATCAAAAATGCGGAGCTGAGCCAAGTATCCCACTTGATCAGTCGTATACTGAATTTCCAGAGCATCCTGAAAGCCGTCTTGATCAGGTGAGAATGTTTGCTCCGGCAAAGTAAAGAAGGTGTCCTCTGGTTCAATAACAGAAGACCTATCCTGACTATTTTGCCCCGTCGGTGTACCAAAACCAACCGTCGATGCAGCGGAGTGCCAATTGCCCTCATTCTGAGTTGGCGCATCAGCCCGTAAACGTTCCAGGCTTACGCCATTGCGGTCACTCAACAATCTGGTATGCCAATCTTCAGTGTAGTCCAAAGCATCCAGTAGCTCCAAACTAGGACTATATACAGTGATATTCCCAACCTTGTCTCCCATCGAAGGCAAATCATTTTCGATCAGGGAGGCAGGATCTGGCACTGTGTATTCTAGCAGTACATTTGCTGGGTCCTCCGTAAAAACAACATAACTATCAGGTAATAACACGAAGTTATCCTCTACTATCGTCGCAATAGTTCCGGAGGTGATGAGTTCATTTCTTAGGCGAAGGCCTTGTAAATTGAGAATGGCCGGACCAGGATTGTACAACTCCAGATAATCTACGCCTCCCACATACGGATTGAACAATACCTCATTAATAACAAGTTCACCTGATTGAGGGCTGCGGCTCAGGCCTATCTGCACACTTGATGAACTTGCGTTCACGTTGCCTACACAATCCGTAATCCCCGCCGCTACATTGAGCTCGTAGACGGTGTTTTCAGCCAATGCACCTGTTAAGCTCAGCCGAACAGTTTGCAGGTCTGACTCTAAGGTTACCGATCCGATCTCCACCGCTGGCTCCAAGGAGAAACTAGCCGAGAGATCAGCCCCACTTTCAAGCGGTTCGTCAAATTGCACAATGATTTCATTGCCATTTGGCGCAAAGGCGCGCAGTAGAACTGGTGGATCTGTTTCAATTTCGGTTCCTAGTACACTATTCTCACTACCCGGAGTTCCACCTTCTAAGGCGTCGCTGGCCTGCCAATTACCCGGACAGTCATTTGGCAAGTCTAGCTCAATGAGTTCCATCGAATATCCTCCAGCAGCCCGTAAAGGATCCTGGTACCAGGAGATGTCATAGCGCAAGGCTACTAGTTCTTCTCCATCTGGTGTTAGTATGATGATATCATCACCACCATTCGTAAGTGCAGGAAAAGAGGCTAGTGTAGCGACCTCCCCTCCGAAGATTTGCTGAATCTCAGCAGCAGCATCTTCATCACAAAGTGTGATGTAAGAAAATGGCTGAAACAAAACTTCATTGATCTCACGTGGTGCGCCACCTGTGCTTAGTCCAAGGCCACCAATGCTCAGGACCTTATTACTGTTATTGTACAACTCCACGTATTCAAAATCAGGAAGTCCTACGGGTGGTGTGGGATCAGGAAAAATCTCCGTAATGATCAGATCACCAGGCGCTGGCACTTCTGGTATGAAGTAGAGGAAAGGATAAGTTTGCGAAGGGCTAATATTCCCCGAAAGATCCTCAATATTGATAGCAGTCAAAGTATATTGAGTCAGGTTCGACAAAGCCGTAGCGAACATCAGGCGTACTCGACTGCGGTCACCATCTACAAATTCTGCTGTTGTGGCTGGCCCAATACCATTATCCAAGCTATAGTTAGCCGGAGTTTGGACACTGGCATCCGCTAGCGGTTCCGTAAACTGTACAATAATACTCGTTGGTGTCTCTGCTTCTACACTCTCAATAACGGGCGCCTCATCATCCACTACAGTAGGATCGACTTCCACATCATCAAAGAAAAAGGCCATGCTTCGACTACTCGTATATCGGCAAGCCATACCAAAGTAATTACCACTGCTATAAGTAGCGTCTGTAGCAGTGCCTTGCTCCTCATAATCTTCTCCTCCAAAATAGTCGGCTTCCAATACCCATTCTCCACTCGTACTACGAGTTACTAGGATACCAACTGTCACAGGATCGGTTGCTACAGCTCCCAGAGGGCCGGAAATTAGCAGCGTCTCATCCAAACCGTCTCTTCGGTAAAGCTCTAAGGCATCATCGCCGCCAGAAATGCCCCCTACTTTAAGGAAGTATCCATTCCAACTTCCACCCGAATTCGGAATTTGATCCGCAGCAAGGACAACAGTAGCGAAATTACTAGCAGAAGGAGAGAAATCGCAACGTAGCTGAACTAGCCAGGTAGTCGCTTCTGCAGTACTAGTAGGAGCTAATGCATACAGGATACTGGTGTTGCTCGATCCAGCCTCAAGGTCATTGAGCTGTAACTGCTCATTCATGACCGCAAACTTGTCGCGATCGCCCTGCCAATCATCAGATAGGGTACCGGTAGAAAAATCATCGGTAAACTGTGCCATTACAGGCAAGCTCAGGACCTGTAAAACAAGCAAAAAAAGAAAGCCTTTCATTTTTCAAAAGTAGCGAAAAAGCAGGATTGCCTTTATCTTTGCATCTTATTTTTCTGTTAAGTGGACCATAGCCCCTTAGAGGGTGAGCTGGACCTCAAAAAAACCAATAATGAAACGAGCATGATCTTGTTTAATCATTATATCACATAAGTAAATGATTAAAGAAGATTATGCGAGAGCGCAGCGGTTACATTTGTGCAGAAGCTTTTCTGCATATTGGCGCAGCCGCAGAAAAAATTTAAACAAATGAAAGTAGCTGTTGTCGGCGTTACTGGCCTTGTTGGCACTGTTATGTGCCGCGTACTGGAAGAACGTAACTTTCCAGTGTCTGAATTTATTCCTGTTGCCTCCGAACGTTCCGTAGGTAAGAAGGTAATCTTTCAGGGTAAGGAGCATACGATTATTGGTATGGAAACAGCCATCGCCGCCCGCCCTGATGTAGCCATATTTTCTGCTGGAGGAAGCACCTCTAAAACTTGGGCACCTAAGTTTGCAGAAGTTGGCACCGTTGTCATCGATAACTCCTCAGCATGGCGAATGGATCCCGAGAAGAAACTCATCGTTCCAGAAGTGAACGCTGATGCACTCACACCAGAAGACAAAATCATTGCCAACCCAAATTGTTCTACTATTCAGATGGTAGTGGCATTGACTGGCATGCATAAAAAATACGGCATTCGCCGTTTGGTAATCTCTACCTACCAATCTTTTACTGGCACCGGAGTAAAAGCCGTCCACCAGTATGAGAGTGAGCGAGACGGTAAAGAACTCGATGCAACGGAAATGGCATATCACTACCCTATCTTCGAGAACTGCCTCCCGCATTGTGATATCTTCCTCGACAACGACTACACCAAGGAGGAAATGAAGCTTGTCCATGAAACCCGCAAGATTCTAGGCGACGATAAGATTGGCATTACTGCTACTGCAGTACGTGTACCTGTTCACGGTGGCCACTCTGAAGCTGTAAACGTAGAGCTTCGCCAAGCATTTGAAATTGGTGACATCCGCCAGCTACTCGCTGAGACTCCTGGCGTGGTGATCGAAGATGACTTGGAAAACAATCGCTACCCAATGCCACGTTTTGCGAAAAACAAAGATGAAGTCTTTGTAGGACGCATTCGCCGTGATGACTCTATTGAGAATGGTCTCAACTTGTGGATTGTGGCGGACAACCTACGTAAAGGTGCAGCAACTAATGCTGTTCAGATCGCAGAATACATGATGGAGAACCAGTTGCTCCCTACCCCTGTAAGTGCTGAGGCGTAAGCGGGTAAAACATAGCTAAGACAGAAAAAGCGGGAAGCGTCGTAATTGACACTTCCCGCTTTCTATTTTGTCCAGCGACTTAGTTAGATTAGGAATCCTACGCTCCCTCCTCTGCTATTACCGCTTCGCATATTTCTCGAATCAGTCCTGGACCGGCATATACTAGTCCAGAGTATACTTGCACCAAGCAAGCGCCTGCTTTTAGTTTCTCTACGGCATCCTTACCTGTACGAATCCCTCCGACGCCGATAATAGGAAGACGCCCTTCAGATTTATCAGCCAAGTAGCGAATAACTTCGGTAGCACGTTCTCGTAGCGGCACTCCACTCAATCCTCCATTACCGATTGCAGAAACCTCAGTCTCTGGCGTACTTAAACCATCTCGACTGATCGTCGTATTGGTCGCAATAATGCCTGCTAGTTCGGTTTGCTCTGCAATCTCCAAGATATCATCTAGCTGCCCATCCGTGAGGTCTGGAGCAATCTTAAGTAGAATCGGTTTCGGTTTTGGAAAGCTCTTATTTCGGTTTTGTAGGGCGGTAAGTAAGGCCGTTAAAGGTTCCTTTTCCTGCAGGTCTCTGAGATTAGGTGTATTCGGGCTACTTACATTTACCACGAAGTAATCCACATAGTGAAACAGCTTATCAAAGCAGATGAGGTAGTCATCCGTCGCTCTTTCATTGGGCGTATCCTTGTTCTTACCAATATTGCCACCAATGATGAGATTAGGTGTTCGGCCATTCTTGAGGCGCTCCACCATAGCATCCACCCCTTCATTATTAAATCCCATCCGATTAATCAGCGCCTCATCTGCCGGTAGGCGAAATAAACGCGGCTGTGGATTTCCCGCCTGCGGGCGAGGAGTCACGGTACCAATTTCAATGAACCCAAAGCCCAGGTGGGACATGGGTTCATAATAGCGGCCATCCTTATCAAAGCCGGCAGCCAAGCCGACAGGGTTTGGAAAGTCAAGTCCAAAACACTGTCGCTGTAGAGCAGTATGCTGCTTATAGTATAGCAAGCGCATAAGGGTGGCAACACCTGGTATCTGCAGACTAGTCTGCAATAACTTAACCGTTAGATGGTGTGCTTGCTCAGGAGCGAAGCGGAATAATAAAGGCTTGAGTAGATTGGTATAAAGCATATAAGTGGTAGAGGCATAAAAAAAGCTAGACAGGTGTTACCTCTGTCTAGCCATAATCATAATCCCAAAAACTATTCTTTACGGCAAAATGTGCCGAAATCATATTTATATTAGTTGAAGATGAAGTGACAAACGATTCTCCGTTTACCACTAAATCTGCCCAAATTTAGTAATAATTTAAAATACCAGCCTATTATACACTAAAAAAAATCGTAATGACTTCAACATATGTCGTTAAGAAGCCTGTTCCTCTGCCTTAACCAGAAGTTGGAAACCATTACCATGGATGTTTACAATCTCTATGTTCTCATCCAATTTCAGGTACTTACGTAGCTTGGTCACGAATACATCCATACTGCGAGCAGTAAAGTAAGTATCCTCTCCCCAAATCTTATTTAGGGCTTCACTACGAGGCAAAATATCATTCAGATACATTGCAAACATCCGAAGCAGCTGTGCCTCTTTAGGCGACAATTTCTCTTTCACCTCTTCCGAGCCACCTGGATCGAAAGTGAGAATACGCAACGGGAAGTTGAAATGGTAACGACCGATATTGAATTCCTTCACATCTTCGCGCGGGTCAGCCTGCTGTTGACTGCGCTTTAGGATCGCTTGGATGCGAAGTAAAAGTTCTTCTGAGTTGAATGGCTTGGTGATATAGTCATCTGCACCAATCTTAAAGCCTTTCAATACATCATCCTTGATACCGCGAGCAGTCAAAAAGATGATGGGCATGGTAGTATCTTTCTCTCGTATCTCGGTTGCAAGTGTGAAGCCATCTTTCTTAGGCATCATCACATCGAATATACACAAATCATATTCTCCACGTTCGTAACATTCAAGACCCTGTTCGCCATCAGTAGCGAGGGTTACTTCATAATCGTTCATTTCCAGGTACGAGCGCAGTACGTCGCCGAAATTTTGGTCATCTTCTACCAAGAGAATTTTATGTGCCATACGAGTAATGGATGTTTGCAAAACCTTGAGATACATTAATTAATTCTACAAGGGTCAGTTCAGCATTGTCTGCCCTGCTCCTTGCTGTCGGGGGAAAAAGAGAATAAACTCACTACCCTTACCAGGTTCACTTTTGACCTCAACACTACCTCGGTGGGCGTCTACTATGGCTTTGACATAACTCAGCCCTAAACCAAAGCCCTTTACATCGTGTAGGTCTCCAGTGTGCACACGGTAGAATTTATCAAAAATGTGCTTGCGTGCTTCCTTACTCATACCCATCCCCTCGTCACGTACCGATATGCGCACACCATCTGCCTGATCTGTGGCCGTTACGGTGATAACCGGCGCTTCGGGGGAGTACTTATTAGCATTGTCCAATAAGTTGTTGATCACATTTGAAATATGTGTCAGGTCGCCCGTGAAAACTGGATTTTGCGCAGATAGTACGGCCTTTGCTGTACCCTGCCGCGGCTCCACTTGCAAGCTGATATTTTCTACCGCCCGGGAGATCACTTCGTGCAGATTGACTTCCGTCAGTCGGAGCTTAGATTCACCCCGATCAATTTGGGCCATCTGCAGAACTTTCTCCACCTGACTATTCATACGTTTATTTTCCTGTTTTATTATGTTGGCAAAGCGTAGAACTTTGGATATGTCTCCCGAAATTTTAGGATTACCAATGCTATCGGCTGCTAATGAGATGGTTGCAATTGGTGTCTTAAATTCGTGGGTCATATTGTTGATGAAGTCCGTTTTCATCTCCGACAGACGCTTTTGCAGGAATATTACCCAGATGGTATATCCAAAACAAGCAAGAATCAAGGCCGCAAACAAGAAAGTACCGATGAAGCTGGGCAAAAGTGCACTCCACAGAACAGTCGATTTTTCTGGGAAGAAGATCTTTAGTTTACCAGCTGCATTCCCGTCCTCATCTTCGAATAGCGTCACACCGTAAGGCGTCCGTTGCAAATCTGGATAACCAGCTAAAACTTGTTCACCAGGAAGCAAGTCATCTGCTACATAATAGCCATCGTGAATGACAAAGGCTCCGCGCTCCTCAGAGAAGACACCGAACTCGTAAGAAGTTTTGATTGCGTGATTTTCCATCTCTTGCTCCAGCACCTGAGCCAGGCGTTGCGCATCAATGCGTTCTTCTACCGGACTATGGACATTCACAAAATCGTAAGTAATATTCTGAACATCCGTTTGCTGAAAGCCTAAGCCCAAACGATGGCGCCGACGGCAGTCGTCGCACAGGCCTTCGCCCGTATTAGCGATAAGCTGCGCTAAGAGTTGATCATTGAAAAGATCGCGAGACGAAAGGTTAGTTGGTATGGACATACCACCATTCTCGGCCTTACTATTGCTCCCCGTCTCCCGGATACCTTCCAACTGAAGATATTCTGCAGAATACCCATTGGCCACTACCAATAGGTCATCTGTCAACGATGCCGTCTCTATACGGCTCGCAACTACGCTCAGTACATTCTGTACATTCTTGTCGAAGGCATCTTCATTTGCCCGAATCGACTTCATGGTGAGGTTGGTCTGTAAGGCTACTACGCCGATTACAGCCACACTCATCACACCAATAATTAGCCAAATAATTTGCTTGTTCATACCAGGTCTATAACGCTGACAATACTAACAAAGTTAAGGCAAAGGCCTTAGCTCAGGGTGACTTTAACGGATATTTAATACCTCATGCAAGGAAGCTTGCTTTAGCGGGAATCTTCCGCCCATGACCACAACATTTTCTTCTAGGTTGTTAATGTTATGCTCAATATGCTTAACACTCTACAGTTAAATTGACCTCCGGCCTCTTTACAAGTCAATAAAAACTAAACAGCCAAGACAGGAATAACCCCCATCTTGGCCGTTTGGTTTATAGCAGACTAACAGTGCTTTTACTCCACTTAATTCAGCTGGAATCGCACTACTACCCCACCCGAAGCATCTGTCCGAGGGAAACCTGCGGAAGTTTTCGGGATGGTTCTCCGATAGTCTACAAAAAGACGCAAGGATAAATTCTTGTTGAGCTGATATTCCGCCGAAGGCGACAAGCTAACCGTCAAAGATCCTCGTGTTGGTTCAAATACGTTTTGATCCAGCTTCTGGGCTACCGTAATATCATCTCGATAACTGAAGTTAAACTGTATATCCAGATCATTGGTATTCAATCGGCCTCCACTTCGGTTCTGGCCGCGTCGGTTGCCCTGCTGTGCATTCTGATCCGGTTCTTCTTCCTCATCTCGTCCGCGTCGGTTTCGTTTGGTCTTATTGCCCGTTAAAAAACCAATATTCACACCAGACATGACGTAACCAAATCCAGTAGTAATCTCCGAAGATCGGGTCTCACTCAATAGTTTACTGGTCACACTCAAGGCCAGGCCACGAGATTGCTTATAATCGAAGTTAAAGGACATCCCGTTCTGCATTTGCATATCTACTGCAAATAGCGGCGCAAAGTTCTCCTGAATCACTACATCCGGAATCTCAATCCGAGGGAAGAAGTTGAAGAATACGGTATCTCTACCATTAATAACAGGATCATCACGAGTAGCCAAGTAGTCAAGACTTGTACGATAATTACTAATCGTGAAGGTCGACCGGTAACCGTGAGAGATATTGAAACTCTGGAAGATATCCCGGAATCCTTTCAGTTTCGACAGACCGTTATACGTCAGTCGCCAGTTCGGCTTCCAGTTGGTATTAAACGGATCGAGGTCAACTGTATTCGGATCTTCACCAGAATAGGCGGCGATGAAGGCCGGAATCAATACTTCCTGTTGGTTACGACCGAATCCATCCGCATAACCTTCAGCTGCTTGTTCTGGATCTTCGTGCAAGCCACTTCCCAATCGACGTGAGATGATTGGGCGGTAATCCTGGAAGGTTTGGAACAGGCTCTGAATCTCTTCCGTACTACTTTGGAAGAGCGTAGACAGTGCATTATAAGATACCGTCATCCGACCACCATAGGTTGGCACTCGGTGCTCAAAACCGCCATTATTTTCCTTGTCGAAGATTTTGAAACTCTCCGTATAGTTCTCTACGAAATTACGGCTACCCTCAATTTCCACACGGAAGTCTTGGAATGGTTCCAAGGTCAATCGCCCTTCATAGTTCTGGCTGTACTCCTGAACTACGTCTTGGTTCATGAATACATTCTCAGTAATCCACTCCCGGTTATTATACAGCCAGTCATCAGCGACCGGGTTTCCTGCATTCGCCGATGCTCTTTCCGCATCAGTCAGGTCTCTAATTTTCGGCTGCAGACCAGCCACAAAGCCCCATCCAGGTGCATCAAAGCCCGAGGAGAGCCCCAGTAACTCTGTTTGAGGGGTGAAGCCAGGAACAACCGTTCTCATGTTTTCCGAATAGGTAAATCGACCTTTTCGGATCAATAAGAGCGGACGAACGATAGCCCGTAAAGCAGGACTTACTTCATTCTCTCGGCTCCGGCTGTTGCGCGGATTCGCTTCCTCATCTTCTTTACCACGCCCACGGTTAGTATTAGAACGACTACTTCCTCTAGAGCGGCGTGCTGGCCGGTTTATCTTCTTTAAGAAAGGAATCTGATCATAGAGCTTATCAAAGTTCAGATCGGCGTTCACCTGTCGGTTCTGCGTATTCTGAATCACATTACCTAAGCTATCTACGTTAAGCGCTGCTGCGTTCCAGGAGTAGCCCCCCTGATACTGTGCCCGCACCTGCACCCAATCCATATATGGTAGGTATCGAATCGGTAAAGTGTAGGATAAGCTCACATTATGTTCATATAGCTTTGGACGCCCCAGATCACGAATATTATTCCAGATACTATCGCGACGGAACTGCTGACGTTGCTCCCCAGTCTGGAAGCGATCCAACAGGTCAATTTCATCCGGTTCGTCAATAGCAGCATTGGTATTCGCATTGAAATTGAACTTCAACGAACGCGTAATATCCCAGTTCAAATCGTAATTCCGGTTCCACATGAACCGCTTATTGAAGAAGGTATTAAAGCGCTCATCCACCCCTGCGAAACGGTATTGAGTAGTCGCAAATTGACGATCCAAAACCGTACTAAAGCCAAATGAATTCGGCAGTGGATTAAAGTTAAACTCCTTCAGTAAACGAAGGGGCTTACTCTTGATACCCTTAAACGGTTGGATGTAATTCGTAGGTCTGCTATAGCTATAGTCAATACCACCAGTATACTCCTCTCGCGTGTCATTCTGGATCAGGGGATCACTTCGCTCCGTTCGAGTGTAACCATAACTGGCACTGAAGTTTTCAATATCCCAAGGCTTCGGTGCACCACTACTTCCCCCCCCGCTCGTTCGCTCTTTGCGCACATTCGTGAAGTTGTACGTAGTAATATTAGTGACATCCTGAGCTTGCTCTCGCAGTGAATCTCGTTCTGTTGAGGACTCCGCAGCATTCAACTTATCCTTCAAGCGGATATCCAAATCATACGGATCGAATTCAGGTGTGCTGGTTGTGTTAGATCGCTGTACATAGAATGGTAAGCGAACTCCCCAGTTTTCTGGTAAGAACTTACCAAGCTCCACATTTGCAGCCAGGTCATAACCCGTAATCTGCTCCCGGCTACGTTCCATTACCCCATTGTCTAGGGCACCAAATCCAATACTGCTATAGTTACCGGCAACGGTTACTGAGCCCAAATCGGCCAATTGCATATCAACACGCGCAATAGCAGCCAAGCCACCTTTCTCGTTTAAGCCTGTTAAGCGGAGCTCATTCGCCCAAACCTCAACATCTGCAGATGGAAGGCGATCCACAAAGAGATTCTCTTTGAGCGGGTTACGGACACCGATCATCATCACCTTTACAAAACCAAGGTTAGGATTACCCTTTACTTTGATTCGGTGAATAGCACCGGCAGCTTGTTCCGTATCCGGTTCATAGTCTTGCTCGAATACCGCTGTAGCGTCAAAGTTAATCTCGTTACGTTCTACCTTTAGGTTCTTCAGGACATCTAGTGGGAAGTCTAGCTGGTTTTCACCACGCCAAACCTCATCCTTATAAGCGTCTAGGTTAGGGTTTTCAACCCCTTCCACTACTTCTGGCCTGGAGACTTTCAGCGGTATCTCGTATTCATAGTAGTTTTCAGTGAAGTCACTACCCAAGCGAATAAAGAGATTCAGTTCATCATCCGGAATATCAAACTCAGGACCGTCGCCGCGTTCCTCTGCGTGCACAAACATCTGTAGACGTTCGTACAGACGCATATCAGTCTCGGTATATTTGAACACCGCCTGGCTCTCTTGGTTATCCAAGCCGTTGATACGCATTACCAGCGACTGCTCATTCTGAAGGGCGTTAAATACCCCCAAAGACTGCTCCCGCTGAATACCACGTGGTAGCGTGTAGTTAAACGGATCCTTACTACTGTTCTCTTCAATATTTACCGCATCAACCTGGAAGGTTGTAGTTTGGTCATCCACCTCACCAGTAACATCATCTAAAGGCACTCGGCCCAGGTAGCGACGCCATTGGTTACGCACCAGCTCAAGGCTAGCGAAACGTAGTACAGTCGGCTCCTGGAAGTCCTTCATATACATCCGCATAAAGCGAATGGAACGGAAGTTGGAGATACCATTAATCTTTTCGAAGCCGTTGCCGTCAGGAATACCGTCGGCATCGATTGCATCATTTCCTTGATTCAATGGTACCCGGAAACGATACCAGATACGTCCGTTGGAAGCCTCGCGGCGGTCGGTAATATATCGTGCCCGCTCGCGATCAATCTCCCGTGGGTTAGATGGATCCGCAAAAATTGGGATAGTATACTCGAAGTAAGATTCTGTTTCGTTCAAGGTGTTATCTCGGTCCAAATCTTCCGCATCTGGAATGTTGGTACCCGACTGACGAAGCTGCGTTCCTTGATTGGCTCCAGAGTTACCTTGCGGGTTGTTAAACTGACGATATCTTACATTCAGTGGATCAGAATCCGCAAAGTTATCCGCATAAAAACGGAAGTTATCATTCGATACATCTTCCTCTAGCAATGTTGCCGCCTGTGGATTGTTAGCCCGAATCGCTTCAACATAGTCGGAGTAAAACGCTGCTTCTTCCACATCCGAAAGTCCATCTAAACCAACATCTTGAAGTGTACGAGTCTCCGGATCGTTATCGAATGCTCGGGTAATCTGTTGGCCCACTGGTACTTTACCCCACTGCGTATTATCCGTAGGACGGTTTTGGTTAGCAGGTCCAGGCAAACCATTTTCGAAGAAACGTCGAGAATCTTTTAGGATATCTTCAGAGACGTTACCCAGGTTGAGGTAAAGATTCCCCTCTTTGCGCTCAAAATCGGGGTATGCTTGCTGCGGATTGTCAGGATCTAGAAACGGCGATAACATCCAGAATTCAACAAACTCAATGTTAGCGGTCTGGAAGTCATTGGTTGTAATGGCACGCATGACTCCACCCCAACGGGTTTCTGGATCATTCAACAATACAGGCGTTCCTTCAACATTGGATTCTCCTCGTGATCCAGACGTTAACCCAGCAATACCGCCAGGAACATCGAAGTTATAGGGGCCACGTTCGCCAGGGAAGTAGGACATATCAAACACCTGAATATCTGCACGCTGGTTTGGCTGGATATTCCGGTTGGGGAATACTTCAGTTTGTGGTACTAAACTGAAGTATGGATTGTTATCGTCAGCACCACTACGAGCGAGTGGGTCAATACGGTACCAATTCAAACGAGCTCGGTTAGCACCTGTTACCAGTCCATCCCGGCTAGCTTCTGGGAACTTCGTAGGTTGTCCCTGCGGAACACTCGCCAAGAACCACTGGTTGGTAGGCTGGCGCAAATCAATAGTGCTCGCAGAACCCTCAAAGTCATCAACATAAACGATACCCGACTTATCTCGGCGGTCCTGATTAATAGCACGAGCGTGCCCAGGATCAAGAGCGGCAGCTTCGGCCATCACGGCAATCGAAGATGGTGCTGTTGTGCTGTAGAACGGAAGTTTATCGACCAATTTCGTCAGCACTGGCGCTTCCTTACTCAAGTTGAAATCCAGGCCATAGATTCGGTTATTGATCGGGTCATCACCGATATTCACCTTCGGTGTAAACGGACGTTCAAATAGGTTGAGGAAAGTCGCACCAATATTGATATCATCACTCACTTCATAATCAGCCCGCAGACCAAGCATGGTCTTATTCTGAAGGCCAAATACCGTATTATCCTCGAAAGAAACATTGATTGGCACCCCTGAACTTAGGATGGCATCGTTCAGAATTCGAATCCGCCCTGTGGAGTAATCAATATCGTAGTCTACTCCAGCTTCAAGTAATTGTCCACCAGCAGTCACACGCTCCGACCCAGGAGGAATATTAAAGGCTCCAAGAGAGAGCTCCGATGCAACGGAAGATTTATAACTACCCTTAATGACGTATCGGTTCTTCTCTGGCGACTGCTGGGCATCAAAGATGATCTCATCATAGAGTTCCTGATAAATAAACTCTTCGCCCGCACCTCGTTCTTCCAAATAGGAACCAAAAGGCTCTAAGACTGGGAAGTAAATCCGTCCATTGGATGGGTTAATCGTCACCCCTGGCACAAAGTCAAAGATACCATCAGGTTGAGGGTCACCCTGTACATTTAGTCGGTCCAGGTTGAAAACACGTACTAGTGGTTCACCTTCTAGTGGGCCACTTGGCAAGAAACGCTTAACTCCCTTACCCGGGTCTTCGTAGAAGATGTCTAACCGGAAGTCTTCGTTATTAACCTGATACGCACCAATAGAGTAAACGTTTTTCATCATCAGGTCCCAAGATGGCACGTTCACCTGCTGGGTCGTACTCTTCAACATCTTGGTATATAGTACCTGAGAAGTTTGTGTCGTATCCGTGGCTACATCATCAGTATTCACCGACATTTCACCTACCCGGAATACTTCACCGTTGTACTTATAGCGATAAGAGACGGCTAGTACCTGGTCCGCCTGTAGCGGAATGTTTAAAGAGATGAAACCCAGCTCAGGGTGTACGGTATATTCTCGAGTATTTAGTTTACGTGCCCGCACCTTTTCGAAATCAATCGATTGGCGTAGACCAAATTGACTCGATTGTAGAATGGCTACGGAACGATCAATATCACGAAGCTCTTCATTCGCTACCAAACGCTGGTAGAGATTATTGGCACCGTTCTCCGGAAGCGGACGTCCATCACAAATTTCGCGGTAGCGCGGGTTAGCGATAGGTTGTACAGCGCTAGGAGTTGTGAATCGTTCTGGCTCGGCCAAGTCGGCGAAAGCCACGATATCACGAGTATCCTCTACCTCATTTCGATCGTTGGTTACCCAAACTTCCAGGTTCTCCAGGTGAAAGAGGGTATTGATCTGAGGGAGGTTTTGCAGACCTGGTTCGTAGGCTGCCCGGTTATAGTGGGAAAGGAAGAAGTGACGGTTTTCATCGTAAGAATCAGACTTCACTTCAAACTCGGTTACCTGACTACCACCTTGAATGGTGATATTTTCGTTCTCAGACTGCTGCTGCGAAGCAATAGCTGTCAGTCGCAAGTGTCCGAACTGTAATTCGGTTTTTAAACCAAAAAGGCTTTGCGCACCCTGAATCAGCTGTCCACGAAGTGGTAGGCTTACATTACCCGCTTCAATCTTTTTTAGGATATCATCCTCACCAAAAGCATCACTGTTATAGTCTAGCTTAATCTGGTTGTCAAAGTTGAAAGTTGCCTGGGTATTGTAGTTGGTAGAGAGTTTCAGTTTTTCTCCAATCTGCCCGGTCACGTTCATCTGGATAGCCATGTCGAAATCGAAGCCACCATTACGACGCTGCCGGAGGGTCAGTACTGGGTTCTCTACATATTGATAATCGAATCCAAAAGTAAGGTCAATGCTACCTTGAGGTTGGATGTTGATTTCGTTACCTCCAAAAAGACGATCAATCAAGCTTGATTGTACATCGACACCAGCTAATGGATCATCCAAGGCTAAGCTATTGCCTCGTTCAAAACCAGCTAACTGATCGAAATAACGCTTCTGATCGCGCTGACGCGTAATCTCCATGTACTCCTCAAAAGACACATAGGTTGGCGGACGGAAAAGCGTTTCGCCAATACGTTCAGATACGATATACTGCCCGGTAGCAGGATCATACTCGATCGTCTGCTCAACAGCCGCTGGGTCATTGAGGTCGAACGGATTTGTAGATGGGTTAGTGATATAGTCCCCGTAGCGGTCCTGGATAGGTGGCAGGGTATCCTGCGGGCTAGCCATTACGTAATCGCGCTGATAGGGGTCGTCTAATCCATGGGTTCCGCCCCAAGCACGAATGCTTCCAGCGATCACAAGGGCTAGGAAAATGCTTGAGAGTAGAAGTTGTTTAATCATGTTTCTCACAAATTCGGTTCCAGTGCAGTCGGACGGTTGCGGATGTTCAACCTCCTCACCGATTATTCATTCCTTAAACGAGCAGCGCTGTATCATGGGATAAACTGCTCAAAATTTAACACAGCAAAATAGGATTAAGGGGAAAGTGTAATTCTCATTTATGAAGACAAATCCCGCAGAGCCAGCTTAATAAGTTGCTCTGCGCTGTCCACCTGAGTTTGCTCCCGCAGTATGCGATTTAAACTCCGCTGCACCTGCGATCTAGCAAAACCTAGGGCTAACAATGCAGATAACGCCTCTGCGCGTAGCGTATTGTCCTTAGGGGCACTAAGAATTGGAGTTTCTCCGCTATCTTTCAAAACTTTATCTTTCAGATCCAAAATGATGCGTTTTGCCGTCTTTGGACCAATGCCTTTTACACGCTTAAAAGTGCTCACGTCTTCACCAATAATTGCGGCTCGAAGTTCATCTGGTGTCAGGCTTGACAAGGCAATTTGTGCGGTCGCTGGCCCTACTCCACTCACGGAAATAAGCAAGCGAAAAAAGTTGCGCTCCGACTCCTCGGCAAAGCCGTAAAGCGTATGAGCGTCTTCCTTGATGTGCACATGCGTCAGAATGCGAACCTGCTCTGCTTTCTCAATCTGAGCATAAGTATGGAGGCTGATATTGACATGATAGCCGATACCTCCAGCTTCCACGACAATAAAAGTTGGGTTCTTGAAGGTAATTGCCCCCTTGATGTATGTAATCATGATCTTGGACTTAGATCCCGGAAGTAGTTTCTCCTAATTATTACGAGGCGCGCAAAATGTATACCAATTTGCTTTTCAACAGTCTGAAAAACAGGCGGACAAAGGTAAAAAGAATCACAGGTAATCACTTACTTTGCCCGTAAAATCGCTGTTATGTTCCCAAAGAAGTTCACCGTTCTGTTCAGTCTATTGCTTATTTCTGGCTTCCTGCTACAATGTACCGACACTGTAGAGGATACTACTAGTGAGGAAACGGCCCATGCTAATTTCTATGTACGCTATTTGGCGGACGCCTTGCAGCTAAAAGGGCAAGCTTCTTTTTTGACTACAGATAGTACCAGCTTAAAGATTCCTGCTGGAGTAGCTTTTATGGGAAGTGGCACCCGAGAAAGAGAATTACCAGGCCAAGTAACACGATATGAATCAACAATGGAAGCTACCTACCCACCAGACCTGCGATTCACCTTTCGTCTACCTGACAATGACAAGCAAACAAGCATAAATTTGCCGATGCAAGGCATCCAAGGGTTTGAGGTAGTTGAAGCTTCAAAATCGGAGGGACTAACCTTATCATTGAATGGCGAGCTAGCAGATGGAGAAAATTTGCTATTGCTATTCACTGATTCCAACCAAGAAGCAAGGACTATTCTCCGTCCTGGACCGCTCACCACAGAGCAATTACTTATTCCTTCTGATGCGCTACTCCACTTTGCTCCTGGAGAGTACCGCCTATACCTCGTAAAGCAGGCCGAAAAAGAAGATCAAGAACAAGGTTTGACCTACACTTTTTCCGCTGAGTATTACACAACAGAGAAGACATTTATACTGAATGAGTAGCTAAAACTTTAACACTTAATACATTTCTTCACAGTAGATAAGCCTGAAAAAGCCAAGACTTATTATCTTCCGTTAATCTTTTCTATACGCGAATCTTAGAGTGTATTTCGTGCCTACTAGGATTTGTGCTCTCCTGCAATAATTATACCCCTGCCCGGCCACCACAGCTGACTCCGTAGTGAGTCAGGCAATACTTTATTGTAACTCCAAAGTCGACCAACAAATCATTGTACATCATGAATAGGCTGGCAGCAGTACTAGTATGTCTTTTTTGGAGCGCCGCATATCTAAACTTGAACGCTCAGACATTTACAGAAATCGCTAACGAACTGGAAATCAACCATATATTTGATGACTGGAATGAAATTGGAGGAGGAGCGGTATTTTTTGACTATGATGCAGACGGAGATGAAGACCTCTATTTTACAGGAGGAACAAACATCGATAAGCTCTATCGCAACAATGGCGACGCCACCTTTACAGACGTTACCATGGAAAGTGGCTTCTCGGCTACTGAGGATTTCTATACGGTAGGGGCAACAGCTGGGGACATTGACAATGACGGTTACCGCGATTTATACATTACGACTTATGGTAGTAGTGGCATCTTCTTCCCCAATCGACGCGACTTGTTGTTTCGGAACAATGGTGATGGAACCTTCACTGAAATTGGAGCAATAGCTAACATTTCTCGTGCTGCCCGATCCGTTAGCGCCACTTTTGTCGATCATGATCAAGATGGGTTTCTAGATATTTATGTAGTCAACTATGTTGAGTCATCACGGGCAACTACCGACGAGAATGGCCAGATCAACGGTTTTGATCACACTTGCTACGAGAACTTCTTTTACCACAATAATGGCAACCTCACTTTTACGCCTGTAGCAACTGAGCTTGGCCTAGCCGATGTTGGCTGTGGCTTAGCGGTCACAAACCTAGACTACGACATGGACGGCGACCCCGACCTGTATACCATCAATGACTTTGGGGAATTCGTCGTCACCAATCAGATTCATATTAACAATGACACCAGCGATGTTTTTGACCTTGAGACGATGACGATGAACGACATCAATATTGGATTGTATGGTATGGGTATCGCTTGGGCAGACTATGACTTAGACCAAGATTTCGATTACTACATCAGTAACTTAGGAGCCAACGCTCTCTTAAACAATGACGGTAATCAGTTTTTTACTGACCTTGCTGTTAGTGCCGGAGTAGACAATACTGCTACCGAAAACGATAAGTTAGCAACTAGTTGGGGCAACGCCTTTGCCGACATTAACAATGATCTCTATGAGGACTTGATGGTAGCAAACGGTTATATCACCGCAGCAGATTTCATAGAAACCGACGAAGACGACCCCAATAAAGCATACCTCAATAATGGGGATGGTACTTTTACAGATGTCTCTGATCAAGTTGGCTTTAACAGCCTAGCCAAATGCAGGGGACTGACCTATGCTGATTTTGACCAGGATGGTGATCTAGATTTCTTTGTCTCCGTCCAAACTGTTCTTCAAGCTGAGAACAATATGCAGTTCTATCGAAACGACCTGGATAATAGCAACAACTGGGTGCAAATTCAGCTGGTCGGTACACATTCAAATAGAGATGCAATTGGGTCACAGATCGAACTCTATGTTACAGATGGCCCTAGACTTCTCCGACAAGTAAGTGGTGGAGGTAGCCATGCTTCACAAAACAGTACTATCGCTCATTTTGGGTTAGCAGATTATGCCACAATCGATAGCATTATCGTCCGTTGGCCAAATGGTCAACAAGAGCAGTTCCCTGGCGTAGAAATTAACCAACGCCACACGTTAACGGAAGCCGCTATTTCAGATCAAGTAAAAATCGAATTCGCTCTGAACATGAGTTTCCAAAACGCGGATGAGAGTGGTGTATTCGTAGAGATTACTCCAGAGAATGGTCAGGCGAGTCGTCACCTGCTCTATTCTCCACTGCAAAATGGCATATACAGCACTTTTGTTAATCGCGACCCTGGTTTTAATGGCCACTATCGTTTCATCAATGGTAATTGCCCAGACTTAGCATGTGCGGAAGATCTAAGCGAAGGTGATTGTGGTGACCCCACAATGAGTTTTGCCCGCATTCTTGCTCCGGTACAAAACGATACCATCATTAACGCTTGCTTTGGCATTTGTCCGGGGCAGGAGTGCCAGTCAACTATTGATAGTTTTCGAGTGGACTTCAGCGTAAATGCTATTACGCTCGACGAAGATCTAGACGAGATTTACCTTGCAGGAATAAGTGCTGACGGCATCCCCATTGAAATGGATGACCCTGATGGTGACGGTCGCTTTGATATCAGTCTGACCTTACCGGAGGGCTTTTCTGCGTACTATACCTATACCAACGGTGTATGTTTAGATTTTAGTTGTGCAGAGGACCTTAGCGGACAAGGTTGCACCGAAGAAGAAAATGACTTCTTCCGTTTCCTCCCCCCTCTTACCCAGGATACGAGTCTTAATGCTTGTTTTGGGGTATGTAATACTGATAGTTGCTTTGCGCCCATTGATACTTTCCTTTTGGAAATAGAACTCAATATGACGGGAGAGGATATCTCTCCGGATGGCGTCTTTGTAGTCGGAGAATTATTTAGCCCCAACGGAGTAGGTATGTTACTGGATGATGACGGGGATGGAATATACAACACCACTTTTGCGATACCAGAGGGCCAACCAATTCTTTACACGTTCAGAAATGGCCTTGATTGTCCTGATGGAAGCTGCCTGGAAGACTTGAGTGGGCAAGAATGTACGGATGAGTCCATCAATTTCTATCGAAGTTTACCTCCAATCACAGAAGACATGATGGTTAGTCATTGTTTCGGCTACTGCGTAAGTGAAGGAAACTGCTTCGACCCAAATGTTTTCCATCAGCTAAGAATCAATATCAACATGGCTGCGGTAGATCTCAATCCCACGGGTGTGTTTATCGTGGGTGAGTACTTTGGACAGCAAGGGACAAACCCAATGTTCGATAATGATGGAGATGGCATCTACACGAATATTTTCACCTTACCGGATGGTTTCTCCACGCATTACACCTTCACCAATGGTAGCTTCTGCCCCGGTGGTGATTGTTTTGAAGATCTGAGTGGGCAGTTCTGTGCTACGCCTGAGGAAAACAACTACCGTTTTCTTCCTCCATTAACATCTGATACTGTCCTGGAGTTATGCTTCAATGATTGCCAACTGAACTCTTGCCTCGGGGTCCCAGACTCCATCAATGTCACCTTCAATGTAAACATGGCTCCGGTGGATAATGTCTCACCTGATGGCGTTTATTGGTTGAATGATTTTAACCCACCAGGGGAGTATCCTATGGCAGATCCTGAAGAGGATGGTATTTACTCCATTACAATTCGACAAGCAGTAGGGCACTCCAACTACTATACTATTACCAACGGTTTATGCCCCGACCTAAGCTGTAGAGAAGATATTAGCGGGCAAGAATGTGCAGATCCACTAGAGCTCAATTATCGTTTACTTCAACCTGTGTACACCGACACTACCGTAAACCTATGTTTTGGCAGTTGTGAAACCGATAATTGCGTGGCCCCGATCGACTCTTTTGATATCGAAATCAATGTAAGTATGGCGGAGATCGATACCGATCCTAGCGGCATTTACTTGGTTGACGACCTATTTGGTGTGCCCGGAAACTACGAACTAACTGACCCCGATGGTGATGATATTTACTCCATCACTATTCGTAGAGAGGAGGGCTTTTCTAGTTACTACAGTTTCGCTAATGGAAACTGCCCTGATCTAAGCTGTGACGAAGACTTAAGTGATCAGGTATGTGGACCCGCCAATGCAGGGAACAACCGTTACATTGCGCCTATTACTCAGGATACCGTCATCAATACCTGTTTCGCTTACTGTACAGCCGACTTTAACTGCCCACAAGAACCAGAGCCTGTACCAGTAACATTTGGCTTTCATGATCATCTTGATACGAGTTCGGCTATTTTCCTTAGCGGAGAATTTGGCCTTCCGGACACAGATTTCCCCTTAGTTGAATCTTCCGTCCCTGGAGAATGGGACATTACATTGGATCTATTGCCGGGAACTTATACTTACCGCTTTGGAATAGGTACGCCAATGAACGGAATACTAGAGACCTTTGAAAACGGGCTTGCAGATACTTGTACAGTATTAATTGAGGGCGAACGCTTTCGTAGCATTACAGTTGAAGATCAAGCCTTGGAACTAGAACATGTATGCTTTGATGACTGTAATTACTGTATTGCAGTCAATACGACTGAAGAGCACCAAGAAAGTAAATGGGACTTCAAAGTGCAACCAAACCCTGCTTATGAGATGACACTTATAAGCTGGGAAACTACTTCGTCGCCCATGGTCAAAGTACAAGTCATTAATGCTGTGGGGCAGGTCATCCAGTCTATCGAATTATCAAGCTGGGATCAGCAGTATCTCTTGGACACTAGACAATTCGCTAGTGGGTTCTACCTAATACAAATGGAAAGTGGAGAAGAGAAGGCGGTCAAGAAATTGATTGTTCGTTAGCGTAAGAAAAGACTATGGTGCTCTGTTTACCATTGCAATTCCTAGTAAACAGAGCACCATAAAAAAAGCCCCTCCCTCAAGGGAAGAGGCCATCCCAAAAACCGATTTAAGAATACACTTGAAAACGGTTCTTGTGAATCACATACAATCCAATCGCCTTATCAAAAATCTTTTACGCAGTGTTTCACATGAAAGTTGCGCATATATCAAGGTTTTTCTAATTTTTTTAAAAAAAACTTCGGCCAGCCCGGTAAGATATTGTACCTGATCCTCACTGAACTGACCGAAGAATGACCCTTGTCACATTTCAAGGGCATGAAAATGAACACTATATAACCATCCCTTCGCCTTACGGCTTGTGTTCTTCATCTTCTGCCAAAGAATTATTAGAGATGATTACTCCAATGTTTCAATTTTCAATATGATCAGGAACCCCTTCCCGATCAATCACATGTACCACTTATACTATTTCAAAGACCGTGCCAAAAAAAGTCGCTATCATCCGAAGATGATAACGACTCACAGTTGTTGATTTTCTGTTTCTGAGAAAATGAACCAATACGTGGAATTACTGAAGTTGGTATTATTGATCGTTTTTCTTACGATCTTTTTTCTTGAATTTGAGCGCGACAGTAATTTCGTGTGAACCTGTGTTGTACCGTTGGAAACGTTGGAAGGACACATCGTATGAGTAGTACAAGTTGAAGTTGGTCAAGCGAGTGCCTAACAAAATACCAAGTGCACCTAGGCCAGCCCGGTAAGAAAGACCTGCAACCAACTGATCATCTAGGAAGCCAGCCTTCAAGTTCAAATCCATTTGGTAAGGAGCATTTCTAATTTGGCGCATCATCAACGACGGCTCCAAGGTGATCTTCTGGTCAGTCAGTTCGAAACGGTGACCAACAAGGAAAGTGTAGAAGCTAAAGAATGATTCCGAAGTACCTGTACCCGCAATTGTACTCAAGCGGCTACTCACTAGATTATTGAATGTAATACCACCATAGGTGTTATCTCGAAACGTACCATAGATACCAAGAGCGGCATCAAATTGTCCGTCACCATTAAGTAGTGCTTCTAGTACATCATCAGCAGGATCATAGAAGTTTCCACTGGTAATATCACCATCTACCGTCAGCTGTTGGAACTCCGTATAGAATCCGAATGACAGTTTCCAGTCATCATTAATTGGATAGCGGAAAGCATAATCCAACTGAAGCTTACTGCGACTCAATTGGGCTGCTTTCTCAGAGAAGATGCCAATACCCAGGCCAAAGGTTCGACCTAAGGGTCCATTATAGCGTGCTGAAATCGTACGCGGTGCATCTTCAAAGCCGGTCCATTGCATACGTGCATTGAACAACAGATTATATTGTTCGTCGAACCCGGCCGCCGCTGGATTAATCAGGATCGGGTTCACGTTATAGTGCATAAAGATAGCTTCATCCTGTGCGTGCACAGTCGCCTGCAAGGCAAACAAGAGCAGCGAGAGGTGTATTAGTTTTTTCATTGTGGGAAGCTTTCAGTTTTTGGAATATATTCAAAGGGATGTATGAGCACCTGAAAGCCAAGAAAATACCTTGAGCTTTCAGGTGCAGGATTATATTTAGTTATCACGAACAATCGTCAAAGAACCACGTCGCTGTAACGGCTCTCCAGTTGTACTGAAGTAATCCAATACCCAGTAGTATGGTCCTGCCGGTAGTTCATCACCGTTTTGTGAAGTACCCTCCCAGGTATTATCGTAGTTATCAGTCATGAATACCAACTGTCCCCAGCGGTTGTAAATCTCCAGATGGTTATCCGTTAAGGCTTCAGCACAGAAGATGATGAACTCATCATTTGAGCCGTTTCCATCAGGTGTGATGACAACACGCTCTTCGAAACACTTGAAGCGCTCATCACCAACTACGCCCATAACTACAGACGAAGTACATCCGCGAGAATCAGTTACTTGTAGCATGTAGGTTCCAGCACAGAGACCATCAACTACGCTCTCGTTTGGAGTACCAGGAATATTCAACCATTCATAAGTATATGGAGGCGTACCACCCAATACAATTGCCGTTGCTGTACCATTACACTCATCCGCATCGGTATGTGGAGTAGTTTCGATAGTCACGATGAGCGGCATAGCTGCTGTGATATCATATTCAGCAGTAGCACTACAGCCATTGCTATCCGTAGCCGTTACCACATAGGTGCCAGGTCCGAGCCCTGTAAGCTGAGGGCCATTAGCGCCTACTACCGACCAAGAGTAATTATATGGTGCTGTACCGCCAGTAGCGAAGGCACTGATTTCAGCATCTTCACGATCACCGCAGCTGATAGGCTTCACTGCTTCTTCTTGCGAAGGTAGTTCTACCGGTGAAGGTGCAGCGAGACCAACCGTTGTTGTTGCCGTACAACCAAAGTTGTCCGTTACAAAGATTGTGTATTCACCTGCTCCCAAGTTCTCCAATAGTCCGGTCATGTTAGTCCCGATCACACTACCGTTAAACTCAAACTGATAAGTAAAGCTAGTCGATGCTCCATTGTTATCAACAGATGCTAGTAACGCACCATTCGTTGAATCAAAACAGCTTGGTTGTTCAATGATGTCAGCCATCACTGTGTAATCCGATTGCGTACCAACTTCGTAGTTCCGGATCAGTGTTGCTCCGGTCGCATCACGAATTACTACTGTATAAGTATCTGGAGACAAATCCGTAATCCCTGCATCTACAGAAATCGTATCATTTGGTCCGGTGCTCTCAGCTGTCCACACGTAGGTGTATGGCTCCGTACCTCCTGCCACAGTTAAAGTGATAGAACCATCAGCACTATCATCACAACCAGCGTCTACGATCACAACATCCTCTGTCAACTGGAGTATCTCATAGCTGATGTCTAAAATACATCCGCGAGAATCCGTCACACGGCCACTCACTGTGGTAGGTCCCTCAACACCGATTACCAGAGGCCCTGGAGGGAAGCCACCAAACCACGTAATGTCTAATGGTCCAGTTCCGCCCGATGCAAGAACACTGATATTACCAGAAGGACCTGGGTCTTCTGTGTCATTTACAACAGTAGCGTCTACCGTTATGGCATCAGGAACGCCGATCGTAAACATTCCCGTCAACATTCCAACCCCACTATCAGTAATGGTGTAAGTGTAATCTCCTGGCTCCAGGTTATCTACTGTACGCGTTCCCATATCGAACTGCAATCCAGTCTGTGTTCCAGAAGGCCCTTCAATGGTTAAGAATATTGGAGCAGCACCGCCGCCAACGCTAAAGAATACGGATCCGCCCGTATTATCGTACCAACATGGCACTTCCGTTGGAATTAACTGGTTCAACACCAATGGTGGTGCATCTACCGTGTAGGTAGCAGTACCAGTACATCCTTCTCCATCTGTTACGACTACAGTGTACTCACCAAATATGAGGTTAGAGATATTCTGCGTCTCAGCAGTGAAAATACCAGGGCCAGTCCAGGCAAAAGTATAGCCACTACCACTGCCGCCGCTCACATTCGTAAGTGTGATGCTACCATCGTTACCGTTCATAGCAGCTACGACATCTGCATCAATTACAATCGGATCGTTTTCACCGATAGTGATATCAACTGAGATACTGTTACCATCACAGTCCGTTACGGTGAGGCGATAAGTACCGGCAGGTTGATTCTCTAAGTCTGGGTTTTCTGAAATTACTACTCCTGGGGCACTAAGATTCACCCATGAGTACATATTCATAGCGGGGCATGTACCGCCGGCAATTGTTACATCCACTCCACCATTACTCTCACCTTGACATGCATCGTCAATAAGGAAGAACTCTAAGCGAAGTACTTCATATACATCGAAGCAAATGCTTTCTGTACAGCCGAAAGAATCAGTTACGGTTACACAGTATTCACCTACTTCAGTAATATCATTTGGATCTTCACCAGTGAAGGTGTAATTGTTAGGACCTGTCCAACTGTACATGTAGCCACCGTTACCACCTTGAACAGTCAGGTCAATACCACCCGGTGTTCCGTTTCCAGGGATGAGGGTAACGTTACCCGACAAGACTATCGGTGTTGCTAGTTCATTCACCTGGATATTCTCCAGCGCAAGTGTACAGCCATTACCATCGATAATGGTCACACTGTAAGAACCAGCAGGCAAGTTGTTTTGGACAAGCACATTATCCTCTAATGTTCCACTCCAGTCATAAGAAAGTGGATCAACGCCGCCGCCAGCACTAATGGTGATAGAACCAGTGCTATCGCCAGCACAAAGGATATTGGTGATATCGACCACTGAACCGGTAAGTGCAGGAGGTGCAGTTACAGGTAATGTCGTACTAACCATCATGCCAGTATCTTCATCCGTTACCGTAACTGAATAGTTGCCAGCGGTAAGTCCACTGATAGAAGCTCCAGTTTCACCTACTTCAGACCACTGATAAGTGTAGTTCCCTGAGCCATTAACCATAGTTACGATGGTGATAGAACCAGTTGGGTCATCCGCACAAACCAGGTTAACAATATCAATTTGACCAAATTGAAGTGGCTGTATCGGATCACAAGTAACCTGTCCTGTAATTCCACTAAATGGAATCACCGTTTCATTTTCATCAACGATCTCAATTGGAGTCGGTGTACTTCCAATAGTTACGCTCGTATTGTTATCGCTCAACTTATTGAAGCAGATCGAATAGAGTACTGCATTTGGAGGAAGATCCACTCCTGTACCACTTGTACTATCCCATTGGAAGATCAGTGTACCCGAACCAGACATACTCGTATTGAACGAGCCCACGGTTAACCCAGGCAATGATGCGTTAAGGTTCGTGACCTGCGTAAAGGCTAGATCAGTAGTATTGAAGGTAATGCTAAACTGCATTCCCTGAATATTAGTAAAGGCTGAAGCAGTAAGATCCAAACAGAAGGTTTCTCCATTACAAGCCTCAACAGCTGGGAAGTTCACAGCGAATTCACCAGGCTCAGCTGTTCCAATGGTTATTATACCAGGATCACTATTGAATACCACCGGCATTTCATCACCATCAATAATCTCAATTGGCGTTGGCGTACCGGAGAAGGTCACTGTCGTGGTAGTCGTAGTGACTACATCAAAACAAATCTCGAATAGAACATCTCCATCTGGAAGACTGACACCCATCGCTAATGGGTCATTCCAGGTGAACGTCAAGTTACCTGGGGTAAGTGGGCCAGCAGGCATCGGCTGTCCAACAGAACCAATTCCCCAGCCCAACAGGCCGGCATTGAAGTTCTGTACACCGGTATAAGTAAGAGCAGCAGCATCATAGTTCAAACTGAACTGCATACCCAAGATATTCGTAAAGTCATTGACGGTTACTGGCAAACACACATTATCACCCGTCATAACCGTAGCATCACCCATGATGAGCGTAAAGCCATCAAATTGGGGTTGAATAGTTACTGTACCCGCGTTGGTATTAGTAGTAACAGCACCATCGCCGTTCATCAAGTTTGGCGAGGTAATCGTCACATCTGAGGTCGTCGCACCATTTACGTCAAAGCACAACTCAACCAAGCTACTGCCATCTCCTAGACTCACACCACTGGCGTTCGTCCAGCTGACCGTAATTGTTCCAGGGCTAGAGTTGACAACATTGCCTGCCCCCCAACCTGGTAGCGTGGCATTGAAGCTTTGCGCTCCGGTATATCCAAGGATCGTAGAGTTGTAGTTCACGGTGAACATCATACTCTCGATATCCGTGAAGTTAGTTACCGTCAACGGCAAGCATACGTTGCTGCCTTGTGTGGTAGTAACGTCCGCTAGCGTCAAGGTTACTGGGGAAGGTCCTCCTGTACCAATGGTAATTACACCAGGATCACTATTGAATTCAACCTCCATCTCATCTCCATCAATCACCTCAATTGGCGTTGGTGTACCGGAGAAGGTAACTGTCGTGGTTGATGTACCAGTTACATCGAAACAAATCTCTACTAGCGTTGCTCCGTCTGGAAGACTCACACCAGCAGCAAGTGGATCGTTCCACGTAAAGGTGATATTTCCTGGAGCTAGTGGTCCTGCTGGCATTGGTTGCCCTACAGAGCCAATCGTCCAACCTAATAGCGTAGCGTTGAAGTTCTGTGCACCCGTATATGTAAGTGCCGCAGCATCGTAGTTCATACTGAACTGCAGACCCAGAATATTATCAAAGTCATTCACCGTTACCGGCAGACATACGTTATCACCCGTCATCGCGGTAACATCAGCCATAATCAAGGTAAAACCGACCGGGCCGCCACCACCACCTACGGTGATGGTTCCACTTTCGCTATTGAATGGTACGGTCATCTCATCACCGTCAATCACTTCAATTGGCGTTGGGCTACCGGAGAAGGTAACCGTAGTACTCGTGGTGGTTAGTACATCAAAACAAACCTCGACCAAGGTCGCTCCATCTGGAAGACTCACGCCGGCAGCAAGAGGATCGTTCCAGGTAAAGGTTATATTCCCTGGAGTTAGTGGACCAGCTGGCATCGGCTGTCCTACAGAGCCAATTGTCCAACCTAGCAAAGTTGCGTTGAAGTTCTGAGCACCAGTATAACTCAATGCGCTAGCATCGTAGTTCATACTGAACTGAAGGCCCAGGATATTATTAAAGTCGTTTACCGTCACTGGCAAACACACATTATCATTCTGATTCGCATTAATATCTGGCAACGAAAGTGTGAAGCCGTCAACAGGACCACCGCCGCCACCTACAGTAACTGTTCCACTTTCGCTATTGAACTGAACAGTCATCTCATCACCATCAATCACTTCGATTGGCGTTGGCGTGCCGGAGAAGGTAACCGTGGTACTCGTCGTAGTTAATACATCGAAACAAACTTCAACTAGTGTTGCGCCATCGGCTAGACTCACACCAGCAGCAAGTGGATCATTCCAGGTAAAAGTGATATTCCCTGGGGTTAGTGGACCGGCAGGCATCGGCTGCCCCACAGAGCCAATTGTCCAGCCTAACAAAGTTGCGTTGAAGTTCTGTGCACCAGTATAGCTAAGCGCACTGGCATCATAGTTCATACTATATTGAAGGCCCAGGATATTATCAAAGTCGTTTACCGTTACTGGTAAACACACATTATCATTCTGATTCGCGTTGATATCTGGTAACGCAAGCGTAAAGCCCGTTTGTGTTCCACCTCCATTAACTGTCACCATGGAATTGTTTCCGGCAAATCCCAGATCATTTCCATTAGGGTCAAGAATTTCAATGGACTGCGGTAGGTTTGGATTAAACTCCAACAGCGTTGTTCCACCGGTTGTCCCCTGAAAGGTTAAAGAAAACAGTACCGTTTGATCGGCAAGGGTAACACCTTGAGACGTTGGATGATTCCAACTTAGAATTACTCGATCATTGGGAGCATTTCCATTACCTGGCAGGCCGAAGGAACTAATGGTAAGCCCAGAAAGGGCTGCCGAATTAATATTGGAGATTGATTGATAACTAATGATGGCATCATTCCATGTAATTGGAAACTGGATGCTGGATACATTAGTAAAGTTGCTTACCTGGACATCAACTGTGAAGGTATTTCCTTGATCAACCAGGTTATTTGCAGGGGAAAAGGTAAACGTGGGCTGAGCCACTAGCTGTGTAATGCACAGCAAGAGCAGGCCCGTGAACAGGTGTTTGAGCAATCCGTTCATGGTAGTGGGGAATTTGGGATGTACGATTTAAAGTAGTCTTTCTCATTAAGGAGCGACCCGCAGCAATCGTCTGGTGAGGCTCTGTTCCCCCACCTGAAGCTTTAGGATAAATGCTCCTGTATGTTTAAAAAGTGTATTCTCTAATTTCAGTGTATTCTCGCCCGGAGTCAAATCCATAACTCCATTGGCAATTAGTTGTCCATTCGTTTCCAATAGCGTCCAAGTCATTGCACCTCCATTTTCAACAGCCAGACGTACATTCACATCTTGCGCTGATGGATTAGGGGCAATATCAACCTTTGTAGCCACACTACTAAATTCATCTACACTACTCACCTCTCCGATCGTCACTAGTCCACTATCAAAGTTGACTTCCAACGGCGTGTTACTATTGGCTCCGTCTACATCTACTACTTCAATGTTTCCACCGAACGTAACTTCTGTCTCTGTGCCATCAGGGCCAATAGCCTCCAACTGAATGGTAAATAATATCTCTTCGTCCGCAAGTGTGTTGCCGGAAAGTGACATATCAAAGTATAAGAATGAAAGTTTCCCACTAGAAACATCCATTGTACTGAAGGCATCATCCTCGGACAAACCAAATGGGATATTGCTAAGACCTACATAGCGTAAGTTTGCAGCGTCCCAAAAGACGGAGAAGGATGTACTAACAATGTTATTGTAGTCTGTAACGCGGACATCCAAGTCAAAGGTTTGACCTGGCTCAACCTGCATGTCTTGAATATAAATACTAGTATCCTGTTGCGCAGAAAGGAAGATAGACGCAAACAATAAGGAGACAACCCCAATGTATTGGGACAGCTTACGATTCATGGGATTATGTCAATTGAAGTGAATCAATACAAATCTTTGCGCAAGGTACAAAAATTTATTGGAGTTCTGTACGCAAGAAATGGGCTTAGCAAGCAGTAAATTTGGAATACATCTGGCATTCTGCTTGATTATTTTGGGAAGAGGTAATCACATGTAAAAAAGAACATATGGGATAGTGGCTCTCCCCAAAACGAAGGCGGGGCTGTGGAAGATCC
>ENA-UENT01000306-UENT01000306.1-marine-metagenome-genome-assembly--contig:-NODE-306-length-34446-cov-3.482928_pt1 | contig 34446 bp, 23 predicted proteins | sample MGYA00237879_ERZ529330 | MGnify/ENA primary metagenome ERZ529330 (study PRJEB26372, sample SAMN05368345) | marine metagenome | biome: cultured habitat; feature: ocean water; material: water; isolation... | reverse complement strand
CCAGCAGCCATCGGAGGTAAGGGTAAAGCTTTCATCATCTACATCGTATTCGGAGGTCGTCTGGCCGTCGCAATTGAGGCTGCCATCATCAGGTCCTTCAGACCAGCCACAGGGCAAGCCAATTACATCGACATAGGCTGTACAGTCATCTTCGTTGCCAGCACCATCCTTGATGGTTACTGGAATGGCTACAGTATTGCCTAGTTCCTCACAGCCAATAGTCAAATCAGCCGAAACAAATTCTATGTAGCCGCAGTTGTCAGAGCTGGCTGCCTCATCCCACACTTGGCTAACGCTTAGACTAATATCCTGCTCTCCATTGAAATCGATGCTTAGGTTCTTACATATTGCCACAGGATCTTCATCATCGGACACCTCCAAGTAGTGGGAACAACTTCTCTTATTGCCATAAATATCTTTAGCTCTCCATTGAACTTGGTATCTACCCACTGGGAAGAATCCACTTGGATCAGTCATACGGCTAGTCCAACTGCCTGTGGCACTACCATTCGCATCTACCGGTCGATAGCGTGCCTTAACTTCATCTACCGCACAATTGTCGCTAGTGATGGGCGGAATAAAGGTCACCTGAGCACCACACACACCTGGATCAGTACCCGTAGATATATCTCCTGGGCATGCGATCTTGGGTTTCTCCGTATCGGTGACTGAAACGGTAAAGCTACAATCGACGGCTGGATTACCTGCTTTATCGTTACCGGAATAGGTTACCGTAGTTGTACCCACGGGGAAGAAAGCCCCAGGTATATGGGTAGCACTTGAAGTCGGCTCTGGGCAATTGTCTTCCAACACTGGAGCGGTCCAAGTAGCAATCGCACCACAATCTCCCTCGTCATTGAAGAGATTGATGGGATCTGGACAGCCAGTGAATTTGGGCGCTTCTTTATCCTCTACCTTAACGGTAGCTGTACATTTATCACTAAGACTTCCATCACTTACCGTCAATTCTACGCTGTAGGGGCCTCCCGCGGAGAAAGGCCCAGTGTTGTCCAAACTCAGTGTTAGGGCATCATCGTCTGGATCGGATGATCCATTATTGATTTGATCTGCTGTGATAGTGGCTTCACAAGTGCCAGTAACGGTCTGTACCGTGAGGTTCTGGCAAACGGCGGTGGGTGGCTGATTACAAGCACTTAGTGGATCAATTACCCCGATTTTGGGGAAGCAGGATGAAGTTTTGCCGTTGATATCCGTAAAAGTTAACTGGACTTCAATGTCTCCAAGGTCATCGCAGGTAAATTCCGTTTTACTAGCACTCACCTGATCGGTCGTCCCACAATTATCAGTGATAGAGGCCACGATATTGCTAAAAATGAATGCATCCGTTAAGGTATAAGTTCCATCACCACCTAAACTTACTGCCGTACTGTTGCAAAGAACCGTCGGACCTTCGCTATCAGCTACTACTACGTCAAATGAACAATCGTCAGTATTGCCCGATTCATCCTTGGCAGTCACATCCACTGTGGTTGTCCCCACATTAAAGGCTGTACCTGGATCTTGGCTATAGGTAAAATCTACGGTCCCGCCGCAATTATCGCTACCGGTAGCAGCGAAGCTAACGACCGCACTACATTGCCCCGGATCGTTATTAACATTAATATCGGCAGGGCAGGTTGCCACAGGGTTGACACCATCTTCAATGGTTATAGTTAAGGATGCACAAGCACCATTAGTCCCAGAACAAGTACCCTCCGCTCGAACATAGTAGGTGGTAGTGGTGGTCGGCGACACATTGAAGTTAGCACCTGTGGCTACTTGAGTACCACCACAACTACCCGTATACCAAACCCAGCTTTGGTCGTCATTCAGACTACCGTTGACTGAAAGTGTCTGTAGGGAACTTGGACATAACGGCCCGGGGGAGCCAGAGATGCTAGTGGCTACACCAGGTGTGCAGCAAGCGTTAAAGTTACCTACTACGGTAAAGCTGCAACTGATGCTGTTTTGATTTCTAGCAGGGTCAGTTGCCGTTAATAGGACGGTCTGTAGCCCTACATCGCTGCAAGTGAAATTGAGGGCAGGGCTGGTTTCTGTAACACTACAATTATCGGTAGAACTACCATCGCCGATGTTAGCGGATAAGCTACCATTGCCATTAACATCTAGTTCAACATCAGGGATATTCGATGGGCAAACAGCTGTTGGCGAAACATCGTCAAAGACATTGATCGTTTGCAGTACAGGGGTAGTATTGCCAGCTGCATCCTGTACCTGGTAAGTGCGTGTGATCACTAGTGGATCGTCTAGTGAACCCAGTCCTCCATTGTTTATTTCACTAAGGAAGGAAACAGTGATTACGCCTGGACTAGAACCTCCACAGGAAGTAATGGTTTGTCCATCATTCAAGCTACCGGGGGAGTCTGTGCTAGGAGCCGTCCAAGTGAAGTCGCTGGACTGATTTCCAGATCCTTTTAATTGCAGGCTTTCTCCTGCCGCGGTAGAAGAGCCTTCTTGTACACCAATATCCGTAGCGGACATACCTGATGCAGCCCCTCCAGAAGCGTTGAAGCTACCTTCGTAGCTCAAGAATTCTATGACTGCTCCATTCTTAATCAGGGCGACACCATCAGGGGCTCCGTTTTGAATTCCAGCTTCAGAAAACGCCACGGCACCAATTCCGTCGCCCTCATCATCAATTACTCCACTCAAGTTCACGGTGCTATACACTGCACCATTAGCACCATTATAGAATAAAAGCGTGTAGGCACTCAGGTTGGTTCCTGCTGGTCCAGCAACTTCTACAAACTCACCTTCATCTGTACTAAAATCATCATAATGAATCTCATTGATCCAAACCTCACTGGTACAGCCCGAAGGTCCGCTACATGGGGTAATGGTTTGGCCATCGTTTAGATCACCAGGAGAATCAGTACTAGGAGCCGTCCAAGTGAAATCGCTGGACTGGTTCCCAGATCCCTTTAATTGTAGGCTTTCCCCGACGGCTGTGGAAGAACTTTCTTGTACACCGATATTGGTGGAGGTAATTCCTGAGGCATCGCCATTGGTTGCGGTGAAGCTGCCTTCGTAACTCAGGAATTCTATAACAGTCCCATTTTTAATCAGGGCGACACCATCTTGAGGCCCATTTTGGATTCCGGCTTCAAAAAATGCCACAGCTCCAATTCCATTGCTCTCATCATCAATCACGCCACTCAAATTTACGATGCTATAAACTGTTCCATTAGAGCCTGTATGGAAGGCTAAACTATATCCACTTAGGTCGGTTCCCGCAGGGCCAGCAATTTCCACAAATTCACCCGTATCATCTCCCGTGTTATCATAATGAATCTCATTGATCCAAATCTCGCCAGTACATACTACTGGTACGCTACAGTTGTCACTTTCATCAGTGACTACCCCTGGATTAGGAGCGGGTACGTCATCGAGGCAGCTGACATTAATGGTCGCTGGATTACTAGCGGTTGGAGGCGTGTTGTCCTTCGGCTGTACGGTAAAAGTACAGCTCTTGCTAAGGCCGCCATCTTGAGCAGTTAAGGTGACCTCAATATCTGAAGTAAAGCTCATTCCCGCTGGGGGACTTTGCACGACAGAAACGGTTCCACAATTATCGCCTGCAGTCGCAAGACTGGTATAATCAGCGAGACTAGCCTGGCAGGAGGCATCTACAAACTGCGTCTGCGTTCCAGGACAAGTGATCGTTGGTGCGATATTGTCCTCCACCGTGACTGTAGCGGTACAAGTACTTTCGCCACCTCCATTATTGGTGACCGTTAGTTCAGCAGTGTTATTACTTCCTATGTTGGAGCAGGTGAATGCTGTCTGATCCACTGCCAGTTGTATGTCACCACAGATGCTGGAAGAGTTATCATTTATGTTTTCAGGAGTGAGGGTGGCGATCCCGGAGTCGTTGAGTTGGATGGTAACATTTTGACAAACGGCCGTTACCTCGCAAGGCTCACAGAGGAAGCCACCATTGGTATTGATGCAGAAGGTGCCGGGTGGGCAGGTATCGGGTCCTGCGGCGCACTCATCGATGTCGATGCATTGACCAGAGCCAGGTTCAAAGACGAAGCCGTCGGGGCAATCTGTTCCCGTACCACTTAGATTGAAAGTATAGGGGTTTTCATCACAATCGTCGCTAGCAATGTTGATCGTAGAGGACTGAGGACCGACAGTTTGAGGAGTGAAAACAATTACAATAGTAGAGGTGCCACCAGGATCTACAGCAGCATTACTAATGGACTCAATCACAAATTGAGGATCACTGTTTGAGACGCTATTGATGTTCAAACTCGTACTTCCTAAGTTAGTGATGGTGTAGGTCTTAGATGCAGAATTACCCAAGGTGACGGAACCAAAGTCCGTATTACCGGCGTCATCCACGGATATCTCTGGGGTTGATGCTGGATTCACGGTGACGGTAAAGGTGCAATCATCGGTATTGCCCGCCGCATCGAATGCATTACCCGTAACCGTGGTGGTCCCTATGTCAAAGAAAGAGCCACTCGCTGGACTAGCAGTGGTGGGGACAGCAGCTAACTGGCAAGCATCTGTGGCACCTATCGTATAGGTGACTACTGCACCACATTGGCCAGAAGTATTGTCTACGGTAATATCTGCCGGACAGCTTGCCGTTGGATTGGTATTATCTACTCCTGGATCGATGGTTACGGATTGAATAGCTGACTCACAACCATTATCATCTTTGACGCGCACATCGTAGGTGCCGTCTGGCAGATTTAGAAACTGAACTAGATTGGGGAAGCTTTGATAAGTACTTCCACCATCACTGGAGTATACATAAGGCGGCGTTCCGCCTGCTACATTAGTGATTAAAATGGCTCCATCATTTCGATTAGGACAGCTTTCGTCTGTTTCGGTGGTGTTGAAGGTAATGCTGGGGCAGTTCCCACTGGTGATATTGGCAAAGGGTGTGACAGAAAGTGGATCGATGAGTGATAGAGCAGATGTTATACTAGTCCCATTGTAGAGATCCCATTTACTGGCTGCACTTAAATCCGAAAAACTGACCGAGCCAGACCGTAAGGAAGGCTTAAATTGGGCGGCTCTGTCTGCCCCTGCGACAAAAACTATTGCATCCGTGTAATCATTCCTTGGATCCAAAGTAGTAAAAGATAGAGTGCTACTTATAAATACGGCTGAATAGATTTCAGTTACATTATTTAATATGTTCCCGCTAGAACCAGAACCTGTGGAGGCAAAAGCATAAATGGGGTCAGAGGTACCCATGGAAAAAGAACCATAGGCGTTGGTAACACTACCACCGTTGCAACTGCTAGAAACAGCTACTACCTGAGGGTCATTACTACTACTGTTGCTACCTACCTCATGGATGGATACCACACAGCCTTTACTCAAGGTGCCAGAGGCTGTCCATTCTGTCACTCCCTCCGAAGAGACGGTGAAGGCATCATTGGCATCGATGTAATCGTGCTCTGTGAAAAAGATCTTGGTTCCAGAGGGGATATCTTCTAATGCCACAAATGAGAAACCATCTCGATAGAGTGTTCCATTCACACTATTGTTAAAATTAGTCACTCCAACTAAAGCTACTTTCTGAGCTTGGAGCTGCCCCGATAGTAGCAGCAAAGCGCATAGCCAGCTTGGAATAATATTGAGTAGAACGCTGCCATGGCTAGGTTTTAGTAATTTGTTCTTCATGATCTTAGTGAAGTTCATTCGGTTAAAATGATTTTACTACGGTCCGAAATTCGCAGTTACAGTAAGCTGGCAAATCGGTACATATGTCTGTAAAAGGATTATTAGTCTTTCGTTTGGAAATACTTGTTTCAAGCGATAAAGCATGCTTGAAACAGATATGCTATGTAGTAGCAGCCCTGTTAGCAAAGAGACTTTAGAAATAGGTTTTTATTGGAGAGATAACTCTGAAAGTTCTGATCCTAAGTAGAATCAACATCTAAGGACCGTCAAAAATTAGGGAGGGAAATGGTCTGAAACAAAAGGGGGAATCTAATTGATACAAATATAAAAAAAACATTTTTGTATCATGCCGGTATCTGATAAATCTTCCACAAAAGAATTTCGTAGCGCAAATTGGACAATTCTACTTGGCTAGCTGCTGGCGAAGTTTATTATCTTGCTGGGCAGCGACTAGGAGTTGAAGGTTTAAAGTTTATTCAAGCCTTTTGCCACTAAACTCTGAACCTTTAACATTAAACTTGCAACTTTAATCCTTCAACAACATACCTAAATGCCTGACCAACAAATACACTATCGCACCTGTAACCTCTGCGAAGCCATGTGCGGCCTCGAAATCACCTACCAAGGAAAAGAAGTATTGACCATCAAGGGAGATAAAGCGGACCCTTTCAGTCGGGGGCATATCTGCCCCAAAGCCGTGGCATTGAAAGATGTCTACGAAGATCCAGATCGCTTGAAGGTGCCCATCCGGAAAACGGCCAATGGTTGGGAGGAAATGGAATGGGAGGAAGCCTTTGACTATGTAGCGGAGCGTATTAAGGAAGTACAAGATAAGTATGGTGAGCAGGCGGTGGGTGTGTACCAAGGCAATCCCAATGTGCACAATTTTGGTACAATGGTGTTCGGTCCCAACTTTGTGAGAAGTTTGAAAACGAAGAATCGCTTTAGTGCTACCTCAGCGGATCAATTGCCCCATCATTTTGCAGGACAGCAGATGTTCGGGCATGCTATGTTGTTGCCCATTCCTGATATTGATCATACGGACTATCTCATCATCTTAGGCGGGAATCCCTTGGTGTCCAACGGCAGTATTATGACCGCTCCCGATGTGGGCAAGCGACTCCGGGCCATTTCGCAGCGAGGTGGGAAGGTCGTGGTCTTAGATCCGCGGCGTACGGAGACGGCGGATAAGATGGACGAGCATCATTTCATCTATCCTGAATCCGATGTATACTTCTTGTTGGCCATGATCCATGTGGTGATAGCGGAAGGGAAATTAGAGCTAGGACATTTGGCAGCACATACGGATGGATTGGAGGACATCAAGGCATTGGTGGCGAATTATAGCCCTGAGCAGGTAGCCCAACGTACGGGTATGGAGGCAGCGACCATCCGCCAAATTGCACTTGAATTTTGCCAGGCGGAAAAGGCCGTTTGCTATGGTCGCTTGGGAGTGTCTACGCAGCTCTATGGTGGTTTGTGCCAATGGTTGGTGAACGTATTGAATGCGGTTAGTGGCAATTTGGATGTGTCGGGAGGGGCCATGTTCACGGCTCCGGCCTTTGATCAGATCAAAATGTTGGGTAAGAAGGGGAAAGCGCCTTCCTTTAATCGCTGGCAGAGCCGGGTACGAGGCTTGCCGGAGTTTGGGGGAGAGTTGCCAGTGGCGGCCTTGGCCGAGGAGATTCTGACGCCAGGGGAGGGGCAGATCAAGGCGATGGTTACGATAGCAGGTAATCCCGTGCTTTCTATCCCGAATGGAAAAGAGTTGGACAAAGGCCTTGAGGAATTGGAGTTTATGCTTTCGATTGATATCTATCTCAATGAAACGACCCGTCATGCTGATGTTATTCTACCGGCTACTACGGGCTTGGAGGTGGCCCATTACGATGTCGTATTTCATGCCCTAGCTATTCGCAATACCAGCAAGTATTCGGAAGTGTTGTTCGAAAAGGAAGACAGACAACGACACGATTATCAGATATTTAGTGCGTTGACGGAGCGCATGGGAGGCAAAGCCGTTCCGGCGGCGAACCCGGAGCAAGTCTTGGCTTTTAGTCTTGGCCAAAGTGGCTATGCCAAAGATGGCCTCAGTCTTCAAGCCTTAAAAGATAATCCCCATGGAGTTGACCTCGGTCCGCTACAATCCTGTATGCCCGATCGCTTGATGACGGGAGATAGCCGCATTCAGTTAGCACCGGATTGTTTCTTAGAGGACTGCAAGCGCTTATCTCTAGTAGAATATCAAGAACAGACACAATTCCCTATGCGCCTCATCGGCCGGCGTCATTTGCGCTCCAATAATTCCTGGATGCATAACTCTCATCGGTTGGTGAAAGGCCGAGATCGTTGTACGATGCTTCTTCATCCTGCGGATGGTGAACGATTGGGAATTCAAGATGGTGAGCTGGCCAAGGTGAGTTCTAGGGTAGGGGAGTTAGAGATCAAGGCAGAACTCTCGGATGAGATCATGCCAGGCGTAATCAGCATCCCGCATGGCTGGGGACATAACCGCCAAGGAATTGGCTTGCGTGTGGCGGCTGAGCACCCCGGACAAAGCTTGAATGATCTCACCGACGAACATCGAATCGATCTATTGACTGGAAATGCAGCCTTTAATGGAGTTCCTGTTAAGGTGGAAGCGGTAGCAGCTACTGTGTCTGCCTAAGTGGCAATACTTTAGTTTTCTTCGTGTTCATCTAGATAATCCTGCATTGCTTCCGGTAACTGATAGGAAAGCCCTTCCTCCTTCATTTGCATATCGAAGGCGTGAAATTGGCCATCGTGGTACCAAAACAGGTTGCGTGTGATGGGACCTGGGTCCGATTCATAGATCAGATTTCCTTGCCGAATAATTAAGCTGAGTGCCTCATTTAGGTTAGCATCTATGCTACGTACGGGGTGGATGAAAACCGTTCCCTTAGTCGGTACAGCAATCAAGGCGCCATGCTCTCCCACGCTTTCACTGAAATTATCCTCCAGTTCCAATAGCTTGATAGCGGCGTACTCATTGCTAATGATCGCCAGAATCTCGGTTTCTTCCCAATACCCATGTGCCGTCTCCACTTCTTGTCGATTGGCATTCTGCAGCGCTATTTGGAAGAGCGTGTCTTCATCGACCGACCAATCTTCAATCTCCGACTTTAGAATGACTTGAAACTTTGACGGTAAGTCGAGAGAAAGAACGGAATAAGTGCCGGCTAGATCTTGTCGAAAGACTAAGGCATCTTGCTCCGAATGCGTATCGATTTGATCCCCATACAAGCGTAAGGTGAGATACTCTTTGGCTAGCTCAAAATTGCGGAATAGCTCTTCTGTATTGGTGTCTTCCAGTAACTGATCAAAATAGGTGTAAATATCCTGTTTCCAATTTTCTTCTCCACGGCTAGAGAGTCGTTTGATCAGGTTATCTAGGCTGATATCCATCGTCTCCTCCTCTTCGAGAATGATCAGGCTTCCTTCCGTTATTTCTGTCAGGGAATAATCCTTTTCCTCGAAATATCGGCAGATATAGGCCAAGACTCGAAAGTATTGTCGTTCGGAAACTAGATGTTCGTATTTCTCTGGAAGCTGTTCTTCTATGCTCGTTAAGCTACTTTTGGAGTTCATTGGGCATCTTTTTATCGAGAACCTTCAGGTTCGCGAGGGTGACGGGGCACGTAGGAGTTCATTTGTTGTAAAGCCCTTCGGTGGCAGAGATAGGTGCAGTCTTTTGTTCGTAGTGCTATTCCGGGGATGAGGGGGCAAGTGTGAGCCTACCTCAATATAACGTTCTTTTTAAGATTAATCGCATGAACGAATTTAAACTTACTAACAGTCCTAATAAACCTGATCCACCACGAAATGCATCTTGTGCTCGGATTCAAGATGCATTCGTCCAAACCGTTACACTAAAACTGTAATGTTTCCTACCACAAGTGATGCACTTCGGGTTGAATCAACTCTTCATATATCTCATTCATGGCGTGGATTTGCTCCAATTGTAAAGTGGGTAGTTCAAAGGTGCTTAAATTTGAATGCACCTGAGGTAGTTTCGAAGCTCCAGGGATGATGCAGCTTACCTGAGGGAATTGGAGTATCCATTGTAAAGCCAAGGGTGCTAAATTTTCTGTATTTGGGAATAGTTGCTTCAATCTATCTACAGCCTCCAGTCCCAACTCATAGGGAATACCTGAAAAAGTTTCTCCTCTATCGAAGGCCGCTCCTTGTCGGTTAAAGAACCGATGGTCACCTTCGGCAAATTCGGTTTGGGAAGAATAAAGGCCGGTTAGCAAGCCGCTCGCTAGCGGTACACGCACAATAATACCGACATTAGTAGCTCTAGCCAGCTTAAAGAATAAGGCTGATGGTCGCTGTCGAAATAGATTAAAAATGATTTGTACACTAGCAACATTCGAGAATTCTATGGCTTTCATGGCTTCCTCCACTTTTTCGACACTGACTCCTAAATGCAGGATCTTGCCTTCCTCTTTTAATCGATCAAATAGTTCAAAGATCTCCGGACGATAATAGACTTCCGTTGGAGGACAATGCAGCTGAATCAAATCCAGCCTTTCTAGTCCCATTCTGCTCAGGCTATCTTCTACGAATTTTCGGAGTGCCGCAGGTGTGTAGGATTCACTGACATGCGGGTTTAATTGACGGCCACACTTTGTAGCCACGTAAATGCGCTCCGATCTTTCCTTTACGAGTTTACCTACTGCCTTTTCGCTCTCCCCTGCTTCATAGACATCAGCTGTATCGATGAAGTTGACCCCCGCATCAGCTGCAGCATGTAGGATCTTCGAGGCATTTTTGTGATCAAAGCCACTTCCCCATTTTCCGCCTACTTGCCAGGTGCCTAGTGAAATGCTAGATACGTTGAAGCCGGTCTTTCCGAGTATTCTGTATTCCATTGTAATGATGAATTTTTAATGCGTAATGTTAAACGGGGTTAGAGAAGCGGTGACTAGTTGAATGACTGTCTGGCTTGGGCGATTATACGGACTAGCTCTTCGAATTCACTACGGGTGACCTTCGTACGTTGTTTAGTTGGAATCTCAGTCATGGTTTTATGAGCTATGACGAGATTCCAGGTCGGTATGACTAAGATCCGCTGCCCCCAGGCGCCAGTGGCTACGAAACTTCCTTTAGGGAGCCCTCCCGCAAAATCCTCGGCGGGAATCCACCATAAATAGCCGTGCCCCATACGTTCATTGCTTTGGTTAATCGTGGGGGTGTAGTCCGTAGTGATCTTCTCGATCCATTCCACCGGAATCAACTGCTGTTCTCCCCATTTCCCTTGCTGCAGAAAAAGTTGGCCGAATTTGGCCATGGCTCTGGCGGAAAGCCTGAAGCCAGCCTTTGGGTGTATGGACATTGTTGAGTCACTACGGTAAAAAACGTCAAAGTCTTCTATACCTAATGGCTCCGCAAGTCCAATGCGAAAGGCATCTTCAACTGTCAATCCAGTTTCCTGTTCAAAAATGGTGGTAAGTGCATTGTAATCCCAATTGTTATAGGCCCATTTAGTGCCAGGGATATTTTCCTTATCACCCAACAATTGATCTCGATTCTTCTGCATGGACCCAACCTGAGAGACCGCCGGGTGGTTAATCCCCGAGGTGCTTTTCAATAGATGGATGACCTGTGTGCTTTCTTGTAGAGGAGTCAATGGAAGGGGGGCATCTTGAATGCTAAGATCCTTCAAGGTAGCCGTTAAGCTAATCTTATCTAAATGTTGAAACACTAATGCGCTAAGAAATGCTTTTCGTACGGAATGTATTCGACTCAAGGAATCCACTTCCCCAAATGTTGCCACAAGCTCTCCCCCCTCTTGGATTACTAGAGCAAAGGTGCCAATCTCCGCTGCATAGGCTTTGGCCTCCTGTAGCTTTTCCTGATTCCACTGTTCTTCGCTCCTGCTTGTAGGTGCACAACTTAGGCAGACCAAGAGTAAAAGCAGTAGGCAAAAAGGAGAGACATGGATTGGGAGCATCCTCAGCTCAGTTAGTTTATGGATCAATATGTATTTCAAACGGACTCAATACAACACTAGCTTTCTGGCAGCAGTTCAATATCAAAACCAGCATCTTCTACTGCTGCTTGCACTCCTTGGATATCTACAGTCTCTCCCTGCACGACTAGAATCTTATTGGGATCATCTGTATTCACCTCCCAATGGCTAATACCTTTGACATCTGCTAAAAAGCCTGTCACGGCACGTACACAATTGCCGCAATTTATGTTGGTTTTAAACTTTGCTTCTTTCATGATCTAATTCGACTTTTTGCTCCAATATTGATCAGTTCCATCTTCAAATCATTTTCAAGAACAGCCTATGACTTCAAAAAGTTGACTACCCTAGTATTGCTTCAATTGCTTGAAATAGGCAATCACGATATTGCGGATATCATTCGTCACTTTGCTATCGTACATATCCAATTCTGCGGTCTCTTGAAAAGTATATTCCCCTAAGAATTCGAGGTTCTGTTCTCTACCCTTTGCTAGGAATTGGGGTAGCACAATGGTGTACATTTTTTCTTTTTCCAGTTCCTTACCGCTGATCAAGTACCCGCCTGAACTGGCTACGGCTCGAATCTGTTGCAGGTATCCACCGTCTCCAATATTTGTTTTTAGACCGGTATCCAGGAGTTGTTGTAGGCGAATACCTGGGATCTGCATTTTGACAATGGATCCGCCGAAAGGGAATGTACGTAGTACATCATATTCCGTCACGACATTACTGAGGTTATCATCCAAACGCATGGACCCACTATTCAAGAGGTAAACGTCCGCACCAGGAATGGCTGCCGACATGGCCAGCGCAGTGAGTTGGCCATAGTTAGTAGGTTGTGTTCGTACCAAGGCTTCTTTGCAAATCAGTGGCTGACTCAGCTGGAGCACTTTGCGGTTGGGATCAAACCCCATTTCGCTCATCAGTTGATCCACCTTCGATTGCCATTTGTCCACTACCTTTTGAGTACTTGGCTCATCAGCTATGGAGTCATCAATCTTCTTTACGCTCGATTGGATTTGCACCATTTTGGAAGGTGGATTGTAGGTAAACCGGTGAATGTAGGCCGTTTTAGCATTGGCATCTGCTTTTGTGATCACCGTTCTTTCGACATAGTGATTCATCTCTGTATGATCGTGCCCTCCAATAAAGAGCGCCACACCCGGTACATCTGCTGCTAGCTGCCGATCCTCCACTACGTCGAGGTGCGTGATGCCAACCACAATATCTGCTTTATCCTTTACCTCATTGTAGGTGCTGCGGAAGCTTTCGGTCACATCTTCATAATGCAAATAATCTTGCCGGGCAAAGGGCAGGACCACACCGATAAAGCCCACTTTTAGGCTTTGCCCCTTACCATTAGAGAACTCTCGGATGAGGTAAGAAGGGATGGGACGGTCTACCCCATTGATCTTTTGGGTGAAGGGTTCTTTCTTATCGCCATTAATGCGAAGGGCATTACAGGTCGTATATTCAAATTGACTGGCATCTATTCTTTTTTGCAAAACAGCTGGATCGCTGAGGTCAAACTCATGATTACCGAAAGTGGCGTAATCAAGCCCCATGGCGTTTAAGGTCTCCACCATTTGCATCCCGGCAATTCTTTCTCCAGCCTCGTCTTTCAATGTACCAATGAAGGAGGGGCTGAGGAAGTCGCCTGCTAGCACCGCGATTGTATTTGGGTTTTCGGCGAGTAGCTGTTTTTTAACGGTAGCTGCGCGAGCTAGGCCTCCGGCCTTGCCCCCTTCCAATGGGGAAATTTCATACACATCATTTATCTGTAAAATGGTGAATTCAATATTTTGCTGGGTGGTATTAAGGGCAGTGCGGCTGCTTTGACATGAAACTAGGGCCAATAAGCAGATCGAAAGTAAGAATTGACGCATTTTCTCTTGGTTTTGGAACTAAACTGAATGGTCTTATAATCGCTACGAAGGTAGCGAATGGTCGCTTTGATCAATATAGAATCAACCAGAAAATGGAAAAATTAATACCGTATAAATCAACAAGGCCTCAGGAAATCAATCTTTCCTGAGGCCTCGCTATCTTGTAAAGCTACGTAGCTTAGTAGTTGAGCTCGAAGAATTCTTTATAGCCATTGAGCGTCTTGGCTCTTAAAACCTGGCGGTAGTTGCCTTGGCTGATCGGCAGAATGTCATAATCAATCTTATTCGAGTCAAGGAAATCGCCAAGGTTTTTCTGGACCCCATCATAGTAACGCATAGCAGCATCTTTGTTCTTGAATCGACGCATTACTAATACTGGCGTTTCATTTTTTGGACCTAGGTAAATATTCGTGATTCGAATGCGATCCAACTTATGATACTTCTGGTTATAGTCGGCAATGACAATCTTGTTGTCGTTCAATTTGACATTTTCATTGAACACAACGATGATGTAATGCAGATCCTTTTCATTGAATTTAAATCCACCTGAATTGGCACCACCAGTTTGACCCGGCAATTGAGCCATAGCACCTCCTAGAAACCGCAAAATCTCCTTGGCCCGCTTCTGTTCATCCGTATTCGGGTAAGAAGAGATCACCTTCTTGAGATCGGAAATGTAGGCATCCTTTCCTTTGGTATTACCAACACACATAGCCATCAGCAAAGCGTATTTTGGCTTGAGTTTATGTTTACCCAGCAGCTTGATAAAGGCTTGTTGAGATCGATTGTAGGCATCCTGATATTTACCTTCTGAGAACAGACCATAGATCTGATCATATTGAAGATTCAAACGACGTTCTTCATCCAGATAGTTCTTGGTGAAGTTGGGATCTTGTAGGATCTTAGCATAGTTTGTAGTCGGATATTTGTTGACAATCTTATCAAAATATTCTTTAGCCTTTGGCTGATTGTTCAGGTCCTTGTAGGCAATATGCATCACATACCAAGAGTCTAACTCGTAGTTGCTACCGGGATAACGCTGGTTCAACTGTTCCAGAATTTCGACTGACTTATCGTTGCGCTCCAAGCGTTCGCGGTACAGTGAACCTAGATTGTACATAGCCTCCCGGATCTTCAAATGAGCCGTTTCAATCTCATTCTTAGATTTTGGAACGCCTTGCAACAGCTTGTCCAAGTCTGCATCTTCCAAGGTCGGAGCGTCCAGATTTTCATCGGTGGCAATATCTTGATCGAAGCTACCACTACTATTCCTGGCAGATCTTCGCCAATCGTCTTCAAGTGTTCGATCCCCCCAGACGCGTGAAAATTCCTTTTGACCTCTTCTTGTGGCCTTTTCGTTATAAGCAAAGAAGGAACTGGCTTTCAGCCCTCGAGCTGCGGAAGATCTTCCAATTTGCGGCTTATTGTTGTTGGCTTGGTTGGCCTTAGCCAAGGCTTGCTGGCGCTTGATTTCGTCTTGCTCCTTCTTAATACTAAGAGCAAGTTCTTGTTTTTCTTTATCGCTCAGTTGGGCAATGGCCAACAAGCTATCTTGCAGCTCAATGGTTTGTAGATGCAGCGCAATTTGAGTAAGACTATTGCTAAAAGACTGGACATCGGCGAAGCGCTCATCGGTCGGAGGCATCACTTGCATGGTAGAATCGTAATACGATTTGGCCTTCACAAAGTTTTCTCCTTCGAAATACAATCCCGCTAAAGTCAAGTAGGACTCGGCTCTTTGCGCCTGATTTTGTCGGCTACTCTTTAGGGATTGGGTCAAAAACTGGATCGCTTCTTCTTTGTTTCCTTCTTTCAAAGCAATTTGTCCCAAGGCGTAGTACAATTGATCTTTAAATGCCAAGTTTTTAGGGTCTTTCAGCATCTTGTTCAAATTCTTCTTCGCCTCATCCGCTGTCCCTCTCCCGGAAAGCCATGAATTTTGTGCCATATTTAAGCGGGCACTGAATTCCATCTCATAAGCGGGACGGAACTTTAGACTTTGTTCAAAGGCAGCAAAAGCTTCATCTGCTTGGCCTAGTTTCTGGTGAATCTGGGCTTTGATGAAAGCATATCTGGCCTTTAGGGCTCTCTTCGGGGCCTCTTCAATTGCCGCATCTAATTGCGGGATGGCCTGCCCGTAATCTTTACGTACGATATAGTAATGAGCTTGCAGTGCCGCTAACTCACTCTTGATATCCTTGAAAGTTTGTGGACTGCGCTCCAATTGAGACATGAATCGCGTAGCGGCATCGTAATTATCTCTGGCAACCAGTGTCTTAGCTAGCCAAAGTACACCTTCCTGGTAAGCAGGGCGATGCTTCAGGAAGTAGCTTTCTGGATCACCTTCTACCTCACCATCTGAGTCAGAAATACTGATGGAGGTAGGAATTGGGGCGGGTACGTCTTCCTCTTTCTTATCCTTTTCCGCTGCCTCCTCTTTCTTTGCATCCGCTATGCTGGTTTCTTTCTTATCCTCCTTAGGTTTTCGAGGGGTATCGGATTTTTTCTTTTTACGGCTATTTTTCTTTCCTTTCTTGCGGTTCTTTTTCGCTTCTCGCTCCTTTTTCTTCTTGTTTTTCTTTACCTCTCGGTTATAGCGTTTACGGTCCCGCTTAGAATTACCCGTTTTTTCAATCTTTACAGATTTCTTCGACTTTTTGGTTCTGGACTTTCGTTTTTTCTTTGCGCTTTGGGACTTTTCTTTAGCCTCCTGCATCTTCCGTGGCGAATACTCATTGATTAGGTATCGCAAGGTTTCTTCAGCAGATTCATAGTCCTTTTTCAAGAACTGCGCTTGTCCAATGATCAAATAGCAATCATCCGTCCAAACACTCTGACGGTGTAGATTGATCACGATCGACACTTTTTCCATCGCAAGATCCAGGTCACCTGCTACTGCTTGTGGGTTATCCGCTTCGGTATAAGCAAATACGGGAAGAATCTTATTGTAGTTGTCCTGATGCTGGTTGTCAAGAGAAACGAAGGTCTCTTGCATCAACTCTCTAGCATTGAAGTAGCCATTGTATTTGGCCGTCGTATTATGGTAAAGTTTACCTAGGGCGGATAATTCTCCTTTCTTCTTCTGTGTAGTACAAGCTGACACGACCAAAAGGGTCATGAGTATAAAGCCTACTTTCTTTAGCTGTTTCAAGGCAAAAAGTTTTCGTTAGTTTGACCAAATACAGATTTTGGGAGGGAATAGGAATGGCAAGATTCTCGTTCTAGCTACAGACCGCTGTTTCATCGATTTTGTCGTCCCTTCTCACAAAATTAGCATATGGTATCAAATGCTCTCGTTTAGTATTGTTATTTTTGCACCAAGATGCTTTCAATGCGAGCAAATTTAGGCTTTTCAACCTAAATAGATCTGGAAAAAACATAAAAACCGATTGAAGGCCGGGCACAATTCATTGTTTATGCTGCGGTCAGCATACTATAAACAAACCGGAGAACGTATATAATTATTATATTTCAACGCATTATTAACAATCCGGTTGCACAAAAAAACCTTATGGCGCAAGAAACCGAACAAGGGAGCAGATGGGAAAATTTTAAGGAACGGCTAAAGAATACCTATCGATTGGTCGTGATGAATGACGACACTTTCGAGGAGGTGAGCTCTTACCGTTTGTCTTTGCTGAATGTATATGTATTGTTCAGCAGTTTACTAGTGGTGATGGCTATTGTGGTTTTCTTGTTGATTGCAGCCACTCCGCTCAAGAAATACTTGCCAGGTTATGGTTCTGTTCAGCAGGACAAGGAGATGCGAGAGCTATACTTGCAGATGGATCAGATGGAGCGTGAACTGGCCAATCATAGAAGGTATAGCGAAAACTTCCGCAAGATACTGGTCGGAGATGTTGAGACCGAGCAAGAATTGCCGCAGGAGGAAGAGAAGAAGATGGATACGATTACGGAAATTCAGAGGGCACCAATTCTGGATCAATTGCAACGTGAGGGAGCCGGCTCCAATGCAGAAAGCGAAACACAAGAAGATCGAGCCTCAAATTTATCTCCAAGAGATATTCCCTTAGAGCAAATGTACTTTACACCTCCCTTACGAGGTACGATTAGTGCCAAATATGCTCCGGAAAAAGATCATTACGGGATCGATGTACTTGCTCCCAAGAATACGGCGATACAAGCAGCGATGGATGGCTATGTCTTTCTCTCCGATTGGACTTTGGAGACCGGCAACACGATCGGTATTCAACACTCCAACAATACGATTACTTTTTACAAGCATAACTCTTCCCTTCTCAAACCCGCCGGAAGCTATGTGAAGGCAGGGGAGGCTGTGGCCATTATAGGAAATACAGGTACACTATCTAATGGGCCACATTTACATTTTGAACTTTGGTACAAAGGAAAATCGGTAGATCCAACTGGCTATATCGCATTCGAGTAGCACAAGATCAAGATGCACCAGAACCAACCTAACTAGAAAAACTGTAAATCCTCGCACCCAAGGATGCCATTAGGAAGCGGAATATCAATTTTATTCCTATTTTTGCACCACTAACCATCTATCTAAGAAAGAGCGAAAGACCAAACGTCCAATCTTATAAAACCTCATTACAAAAACAGCGTTTATCAAGAAGATCATTCTCTAGAAAGACGCCTTCTATTTTTATTAAGTGTGTAGGAGCTCGATGTAGATCTGTTGGATGACGGGAGAATACCCGTCGTGTTCATTGCACAGGTTAATCAAAATAGAGTGTTGATTAGTATAAGGGCATTTCGTCTTTGCACTAGATTACACTAAGAGAGCCGAAAAATCTTTTTCCATGGAAGATAAAAAAAATCACGAGCTGCAGTCAGCTTACAATGAGAAGGGCGAGGCTATTAGTCCCATCCTCCCGAACAATGTTAAGAATTTTTTGATCGATATCGACGGGACCGTGTGCGACGATATACCCAATGAGGAGCCAGAGCGAATGCTCACTACCTTACCTTACCCGGATGCCTTGAAGATCCTCAATAAATGGTATGATGAAGGCCACATTATAACTTTCTTTACCTCTAGGACGGAAGAGCACCGAGAAGTGACAGAAAAATGGCTACATAAGCATTCCTTCAAGTATCACGCCCTCTTAATGGGAAAACCCCGTGGAGGAAACTATCATTGGATCGATAATCACATTGTGAAAGCCACACGTTTCAAAGGTAAGTTCACTGATCTCGTAGTTGAGAATCACGGGATTGAGGTGTTCAAAGACTAGAAATTGTAGACTTCCGAAGTCTCCAAGACTTCGGAAGTCTACAATTTTAAAGGTTGTTGCTGATCAAATGCTTCAATGCTGCTTCCAAGTCGGGGTGTTCGAATTGAAATCCAGCCTCTTGGATTTTTGCAGCGGAGACCTTAGTACCTGTTAAAACGGCATCGGCCATTTCTCCCATGGCCAGTCGAAGCGCCAATCTCGGAGCCGGTACGACCGCTGCAGACACGCCCTTTGCCCTAGGCAGCACCTTAGCTATTGTCTTATTTCTGGCTGGGTTTGGTGCTACGCCATTATAGATTCCCTCCATTTTTTCTTGCTCGATAGCGAAAATAAATTGACGACATATGTCGTCTAGATGAATCCAGGAATACCACTGCTGTCCATTTCCGAAGTAGGTGCTCGTGAAGGCATGCAAGGGCAAAAGCATTTTTTCCAAAGCTCCTCCTTGGGTTGACAACACGAGGCCAATGCGAATGACTACCGTTCTAATATTGGTCTTATTGCGAATCTGCTCGATACTTTTTTCCCAGGCGACGCAACTCTCCGAAAGAAACCCCATTCCCGGTCCATCTTCTTCGGTTACTTCCTGCTCACCTCTATCTCCATAAAAGCCTATTGCTGCACCAGAAATAAAAGCGCTGGGAGGCTTAGCCAGTTCTTGAAAAGCACTCAATAGCAAGTCGTTGCCTCTGACTCGACTATCGATGATTAGTTGCTTGCGCGCTGAAGTCCATCTGGCATCGGCAATACCTGCTCCTGCCAAGTTTATTACATAGTCGACCTGTGAGACAATATCTTGATCAATTAAGCCCTTCATTGGATCCCAATGGTAAGTGGGGTATTTGGGATTCCCACCGATCTTTCGGCTTAAATGAGCTACCTCATATCCACCCGCTGTTAGTAAGGAGCTCAAGCGACTTCCGATCAGACCTGTTCCACCAGCTATTAGCACTTTCTTCATGATCTTTTTTTTTATGGCGCTTCAACCGCAAAAAATCGTTGTGATTGCTTTTTTTGCAGTAAACTTAGAACTAATTTCCTCACAAAAAGTTTTGAATGCAAATCCAAACGATAAGTAGTACCTTGAGATTTCAATTCCTCAATTTTATCCTTTTCTCTTTTCTAATTGTTATCAGTAGTTGTAAGCCGGATCAAAAGGAATCTGAGCCCATTACAACCGAAACAAAAACTGTCCCTGTTAGAGCAGAAGGGACTGAAGTAGAGGCTAATGGAATATTCCTAAAAACCGCCGCTGCTTATTTTGAACGGCACCAACGTCCTAGTGGCCGTTTTGAGTACATTATCAACCCTGAAGGGACAAGCAATGATAATGGCATTTACAATGTGGTACGGCACGCCGGAGCACTGTATAGCTTCGCGGCCTATATAGAACATGCTGGAGATCGGGAATTTGATGATGTCTGGATAAAAGCGAGTGATTATATGTGGGAAACCAATGTACTGCCCATTGGGGATACCAAGACATTAGCCATTTGGTCAGTACCTGGTGAGAATTTTTATGAGGATTCGTTTGCAAAAGCCAAGATTGGGGCAACTGGCCTGGCCCTTGTGGCCTGGATGATTGGCGAAAAAATTGGTTTAGTAGAATACCCGCGGAAGAAAGTGCAGCAGCTGGGGGATTTTCTGCTCTACATGCAGGAGGAGGATGGCCAATTCTACAATAGCTACCATGAGAGAGCAGGTCGAGTTGATTTTGCGAAGTACCAGTATTATCCCGCTGAATCCGCGCTTGGACTATGCTTTTTGTATGAGCGAGATCCTCAAGATAAGTGGCTCGAAGGTGCTATCAAAGCGGTTAGCGTCCCTGCCAAGAACCAAGCCGAAATGGCTGAAAAACCGATTGATCATTGGGATTTGATTGCAATCGCTAAGCTATTTGATATTCTGGAGGCCGAAGGTAAGGATTTGACGTCCTACACTTATTTGCTGGACTATAGTAAGTGGCTAGTAGATCGCCTACTGGTAGAATATGAAAGTAGTTCTGTCAAAGGAAGCTTCACCAACGATCATGGCACTACTCCAACGGCTACGAGAATTGAAGGCCTTACTGCTATTTTGCCTTATTTGGCGCCAGATAGTAAGAGAACAGCAGATACGAAAAAATCGATCCTGGAAGCAGTTGAATTCTTACGGGACAGTCAAATAAAGGAAGGTAAACTAGCGGGTGGAATCCCCTTGTCGACGGTAAAGAAGGATACTACCAATAGTACTGAATCTAAATTCGCCATTGATCGATTCAATAAGAAGGCAGCTGAGATTCGGATCGATTACCTGCAACATGCGATGTCAGCCGTATTGGGCCATGACATTCTATGTAAGAAAGAGTTGATGACCGGCGGTTAAGTTGGTTGTTTATGCTACCGAAATAAACTAAGAGAACCCTTATTATTACAGACTATGGATTTACTGGCGGGAATAATCATTTTAGGCATTTTTGCACAATGGCTGGCATGGCGTATTAAAGTTCCAGCTATCCTGCCACTCATCATTATCGGCCTACTTGTCGGGCCCCTGTCTAGCTTGGTGCGAGCCGATGGCACGAAATGGTTAGAACCGATTTTTGATCAGGCGCTTCAGCGTGGTTTGTTTCCCGGGGAATCCCTATTCTATTTCGTGTCTCTTGCCATTGGTGTTATCCTATTTGAGGGAGGACTCACTTTGAAGCGACGAGAGTTAGCGGAGGTGGGACCACTGGTACTGCAACTCATTACCCTCGGATCGCTAGTCACCTTTATTGGTGCGGGATTGGGTGCTCACTATATTATCGGATTGAGTTGGCCGATCTCCTTTCTATTTGGCGCCTTAATTATTGTAACGGGGCCAACCGTTATCGCTCCTATTCTACAGAATGTTCCATTAACGCGTAATGTTGCCACCGTCTTGAAATGGGAAGGCATTTTGATTGATCCCATTGGAGCATTGGTGGCGGTATTGGTGTTTGAATTTGTACAAACTTCCGATGGAGGTGTGGCCTTCACTTCCCATGCCTTGGTTACCTTTAGTCAAATTATTCTTATTGGCTTAGCTCTGGGGACACTAGCCGCTTTGGGTTTGTATCAACTGATAAAGCGCGAACTTATTCCACATTACCTCTTAAATGTATTTACGCTTGCTGCTGTTTTGGGAGTCTTCGTATTTTCTGATTTTATCGCGCATGAATCCGGCCTATTGTCCGTAGTTGTGATGGGTATGGTAATGGGGAACCTGGACTTTCCACGCTTAAATGACATCCTATATTTTAAGGAATCATTGAGTGTTTTATTGATTTCTATTCTCTTCATACTTCTTGCCGCGAATATCGAACTGGAAGATCTTGCTCTCATTTTTCAGGATTGGCGAGGCATGGGGCTTTTGGCCTTTGTAGCTTTCTTTTTGCGTCCGGTCAGCATCTTTCTCAGCACCAGAAAATCAGAATTGGAGACAAATGAAAAGCTATTTATCTCCTGGGTGGGACCGAGAGGAATCGTAGCCGCAGGGATTGCTTCCTTGTTTGGTATAAAACTGACGCAAAGTGGAGTAGAAGGGGCAGAATATATTACCCCTTTAGTATTTATGATCGTGCTCGGAACGGTATTGCTCAATGCAACGACTGCTCGTTTGGTGGCCAGGCTGCTAAATGTGATACAGGAGGCTTCAGATGGAATATTGATTATCGGGGCTGCTCGCGCTTCCAGGGTAATCGGTAAGTACCTGCACGAAAGTGGCCGGCACGTAGTTTTGGTAGACAGCAATGAGGCCAACATTCAAAAGGCCAAAGGATTGGGACTAGAAGCTTTCAATTCCAATATCTACAATGATGATCTCAATGAGCATATGGAATTAGTCGATATGGGCTATTTGATTGCAATGACCGCTAGCCCGCAAGTGAATGACTATGCTGTCAAACACTATGAACATGTCTTTGGGGAAAATGGCACCTTCCGCTTAATTACCCCAGAAGAGCTCATGGAGGATACAACCGTTGCACCAGAGACTGGCCTTTTCTCCTACCGAGATGATTTTCTTAATCTCAATGAGGTAGCTCGAGACTTTCCGTTTATCCACGAAATTGAGATTCCCAATGCTGATTTCCTAAAGAGTTTACTGGCCAAGTTACATTGGGAGGAGCATGCGATCCCCGTCTTTATTAAGGACCCTGGAGGGCAACTTCAAATACTCACCTCCAAGCCAGAGGAAATGGCCATCGAGGATGGTACTGCTTTGGTATACATGGGAAAAAAACTGGAATTGGGAAGTGATAGTCTCCAAGAATCTGAGTCTGCAAACTAGGCCCTTGCCTACCGTCATAATCTTCAGTAAGAATTTTTCCTATCTTACTCCGAACTTGCGAGACCTATGCCGATAGATACTGCTGCAAAATATCCTAATCAAGGTTATGCCTGGTATGTGGTGAGCATACTGACTTTAGCCTATATCTCGTCTTTTATTGATCGACAGATATTAGCACTATTGGTAGAACCTATTAAGGCTGATTTTCAGATCACTGACACCCAAATGAGCCTCCTTATCGGGATGAGCTTTGCGTTATTCTACACGCTCATGGGGTTGCCAATCGGTAGAATGGTGGATAGCAGAAATCGCCGTAACATCATCAGCATAGGGATAGCGGTTTGGAGTATTATGACGGCGCTTGGTGGAATGGTCCGAAGTTTTGGCCAGTTCTTTTTGGCGCGAATCGGCGTAGGAATTGGAGAGGCGACCTTGAGTCCCGCTGCCTATTCCATCATCACGGACTATTTCCCAAAAGAGAAACGGGCCACTGCTATTGGCTTTTATAGCATGGGGATCTTTATTGGAGCAAGTATGGCTTACTTGCTAGGGGGATGGATTATCGGATACACGCAAGACGTAGATTCTTTGGTATTGCCCCTAATTGGTGCTGTTAAGCCCTGGCAGTTTGTCTTCATTGTCTTAGGACTCCCTGGCTTGCTAATCGCCCTATTGGTTTTGACGATCAAAGAACCGGCCCGCCGCAATCTAAATGGTGAGCTGCGACAAGGAAAAGCACCATCCGTTCCCCTTCGTGATCTTTGGGCTCATTTTAAACAGCATGGCAAAACCTATTTGTATCTCAATCTGGGAATTGGAAGCTGGTCTATCCTTACCTATGGGAGTGGTGCTTGGGAACCCACTTTTTTGATACGAACCTTTGATTACAGTATTAGAGAAGCAGGCGTTCTGATGGGGGTTATGTTACTTACGATTTCGACGGCTGGGGTGTTTTTTGGGGGGTGGATAGCCGATCGCTGGCTGAAGAAAGGCCAAAGAGATGCCAAGATTAGAGCCATCCTATGGAGCATTGTATTATCCGTTCCAACCGGCTTACTCTATCCGATTTTTGATAATGAGACTTTAATGCTAGTTTCATTGGGGTTTTTCTTATTTCTCACTAAAGCCCCCATTGGTTTGGCAGCTGCCGCGATTCAGGAGATCACGCCAAATGAGATGCGAGGCCAGGCCTCTGCTGTGTATCTGTTTTTTCTCAACCTGATTGGCTTAGGACTGGGACCAACAGCTGTGGCTCTGCTTACTGATTATGTTTTTCAGGATGAAGGGATGCTGCGCTATTCCATATTAATTATTGGGCTATCTTCAGCTGGATTGGCTATTTTCTGTTTTTGGCAATGTCTTGCTCCCTATCGCAGAAGCATCGAGCAGCTGGAGTCGACTTGATTATCGTTCAATTTTTCAATCTATGTACTAGATGCCCACTCCCTGGCGATATACCGATGTAGGTCCCGGACGGACAGTTGAGATCGAAGGTCAGTCCTACTTATACTTCAGTGGCACCGGCTACCTAGGACTCAACCAACATCCACACTTCAAGGCTTTGGTGCTGGAGGGGATAGAACGATTAGGCGTCAACTTTGGGGGATCGCGAAGATCCAATCTGCGTTTTGAAATGTTCGAACAGGTGGAAGGCCTATTTGCCGAATGGGCTAGTGCTCCTGCAAGTCTATTATTCTCTTCAGGTTCTTTGGCGGGGCAGGTCTTACATCGGGTCATGAGTAATCTAGGAGAGGTCTTGTATGCACCCGGTACCCATCCGGCCTTGTGGGGTGAAAAACAGCCTCCAAGCTTGGATTATCAGGAATGGAGTATCTGGCTGTTGGAACAACTAGAGCATAGGAAATTACCGACCATCATCTTTGCTAATTCGATCGATCCCTTGAGGTCTAGGGCATACGACTTTTCTTGGGTAAGACAGATTCCAGAAGGACCATTGGTCTATCTGGTGATTGACGATTCTCATGGCTTCGGGATTACAGGGCCAAATGGAATGGGGATCTACGGAAAGGTAGAGATGCCTGCTTGGGTCCAGCTGTTAGTCTTGGCCTCCTTAGGGAAGGCCTTTAGCTTGCCAGCAGGAATTATTTTAGGTCAGCAAGAAATAATAGACAAATGTTGGGAAAGTCCATTCTTTGGAGGTGCTTCTCCATTCCCACCCGCTTACCTCTATGCCTTTCTAAAGAGCGAAGACCTATGGCGTGAACAACTGGATAAGTTGCGGGGTCTTATCCATTACTTAGATGAGGGTATAAAAGGGTTGGAGCTTTTTCAGCATCTAGAGGGGTATCCTGTGTATTATTGCGAAGATGATAAGTTGGCGGAAGGGCTTTGGCAGGAAAATATAATGATATCTAGCTTTCCCTATCCTGGGCCTAATGATCCTTTAATCACCAGAGTCGTGCTTAATGCTTTGCATCAAACCGAAGATGTAAAGCGCTTGATAGCTGCGATCCGATTAGAAGGAGACCAGGAATAAGAGGGTTGAAAAGCTGCACCTGCTAAGCTAGTGATGCCCACTCCTTGAAATCCTCAGAAGGCCCTTGAACTTCAGCCTCAGCTGTGGCTTCCTGGTGAGCCGCTTTGATCCCGTTCGGAGTTTCACCTTCCAAATGCATAAGCTGTTCTAGAAGCTCCTCCTGTGTAAATGTTGTTGGCAAGGTCTGCAATGCTTTAATGACCTTCTCTTTTGTAAGCATAAGCTCTAGTCCTTAATAAGATAGTCTAGTGAATAATTTGAATCCGTGGTTGGGCTATAGGTTGTTGTTCCTGCTAAGTATCTTTCTTTTCGAACGGCAAGATATGCACTGTATTCCTTATCGCAAAAATCTCAATGTTAATTTAATATTAGCTTTCTACGTATAGATGATTCTTGCCTTTATCTCTCGTTAGTTATAGACTGGGGGTTTATCAACAAATACTTCTTAAATGCCTTTTCGCCAATAATGTTGTTATATAAACACTTTTTTACGCATCGCTTTCTTTTCGCTATGTTGTTTCTTCTTGCGTAGGCGAGTGGCGGGATCAGCCTGACGGGCTTTTACCTTCTTGCGTTTAGGGGGAGCCTGCACTGCTTTTGCAATCAGCTCATCAAAGTGTTGAATGACCAATTGTTTGTTGCGATGTTGGGAGCGGCTACTACTACAGCGCAATTGAAGGATACCGTCTCTATTGATTCGATTCTTTAGGTTTTTCCTTACCCTCGCCTTCTGGGTATCGCTAAGGAATGCAGAGGCCTCCACGTCAAAAAGAAGCTCAACCTGGGTTGAAACCTTATTGACATGCTGTCCGCCGGCACCAGAACTACGGCTAGTTCTGAATTGCAATTCTATATGTAATGATTTGGTATCCATGATGCTATAACAACATCAATGGGGGAAAATTAGTTCCCAACATTCTGAAGGCTTCAGCATGGGGCGGGAAATAGCAAAAGCCAGGAATGTGGTCACTCCTGGCTTTTGTGTATTATGCCTAGATAGCTTATCGCATCATGTTGTCGTACTTGCGTGCGATTACTTCCCAAGTGTAGCGTCTAGTTGCGATCGCTTTCATACTCTTCGCAATCTTACAAGCCCGATCGTCAGTCATGTCATTGATGATGTGCAATAAACCTTGAGCATCACTGAAGTACATGGCCTCATCCTCAGTCGTCTCTCTGTTGTATCCGACATCGTAGGCGAGAATGGGTAATTCGAGGTTCATGGCTTCGACTAGCGAGGGGTTGGTTCCTCCTGCGCTGTGTCCATGGAGATACAGGTAGCAATTTGAACGTAGCAAGTTGAGTGCTCCTTTCTCATAAATGGGATCCAATAAATGTATATGGGAAAAAGAGCTGTATTGTTGTCTTAACTGCCGACCGTATTCACTATTATTCCAGTTGCCTACAATTACTAAAGGGAGCTCATTTTGCCTACTCATGGCGTCAGTCAACACATGGATATGATTCTCCGGTTCTATTCGACAGACGCTAAAGGCATACTTCCCTTTCAAAAAGTCGTACTGCTTCACATCGTTCGATTTGACCTCAACAGGAAAGGCTTGATCTCCACCGTATTCAATCAGGTAGCTATCATAGTCATAAGTGGCCTTCAGGTATTTTTTGATGACTTCGTTATCCGTCACAACAACTTCTGATACTTCAACTGCTTGTATCTCGGAGTATCGTAGAAAAGTCTTAATGATTGTTTTCCACTTATTTCGTTTCCATTCTATCCCATCAATGTTCACAAAGCAACGCTTGCGGGTGAAGAATTTTACAAATGGTAACAATATACACCCGGACACACCAAGGATAAGGAGAATGTCTGATCGGAAGGCCGCATGAACGATGGAGATCATATCGTAGGGAATACTTTGAAACCCATTGGCATTCAGCGGGATATATTTGAGTTTAGCTCCTCTCCACTCAGGTATTCGTTCGTTCTTTAGATAGAATTTTCCACTACAGTACACGGTCATATCATAGTGGTCAGCAAGGTGAATTACGAGTTGTTCTACAAGGGATTCGAAACCGCCATACTTGGCAGGTAGGCCAACGGTGCCAATGATGGCTAATTTGGGTTTTTCCTGGGAGATCATTAAGTTTTGTGTTATTTGTTGGAGAACTGAGAAGACTTTTTTGATAGGCTTTAGCTGTAATAAAGCCCTTAAGTTCTGCCCAGTTCTGACTATGAATTCGATCTTGTTTAAAAATATACGAATATTTACTATTTTTGATTCAAATCGAATTTTACCACAACCTTTCCCACCTTTTACCCGTATATAGGTTTATTCAAATCCTGGTCTTGCCACAAATTGTATAGTTAATTATTATGAATGATTTGCTAAGACTGTCCTTGGTATTTGGCTCAGGATTATTGATAACCCTTTTGGCCATTCCTTCTATTCTAGAAGTCGCTTACAAGAAGCAACTGTTCGACGTTCCCGATGAGCGGAAGGTTCATTTCAAGCCTATTCCCAGTTTAGGTGGGACAGGGATCTTCATTGGTGTAATCATTTCTTTTACACTTTGGGCGAAGGACCTTACTAATTTTCCTGAATACAAGTATGTTTTGACAGCCTATCTGGTGCTATTTTTCATGGGCTTAAAGGATGACCTGATCTTGATGCGGGCTTATAAGAAGTTCATCATTCAGATTGCGGTGGCGGCTTTGCTTGCTTATGGAGGGGTACGGATATATGACTTGCAAGGATTCTTAGGTATATATGAGCTACATCCAATTTGGAGCTATTCCCTAACGATTCTTTTCATCGTGGGCGTGACCAATGCCTTTAATCTCATTGATGGTATTGATGGTCTAGCGGGTGGTTTAGGGGGAATCAATTGCTTCACTTTTGGGGCACTCTTATATATGGGAGGCATGCATGAATACGCTTTATTGGCTTTTGCGGTGGGTGGTTCTCTACTAGGTTTTTTACGGCATAACTTTCGAGAATACCCCAAAAAGATCTTTATGGGAGACACGGGTTCACTCCTACTAGGTTTGACCGTTTCTATTCTAGGGATATTTTTCTTGAACTTCAGCAAAGAGGGCGCAGGCTTGGGCTTTGTATCCCCGGCGGTTGTCGTACTGGCTATTATGGCCATTCCGATTGTAGATACATCAAGGGTATTTATTATCAGAATAGCTTCTGGTAAATCGCCTTTCACACCAGACCGTAATCATATACATCATCAGGTCTTGGCGATGGGGGCCTCCCACAAAATGGCTAGTTTAATGCTCTATGCCGTAAATATCTTGCTGGTGGTCACCGTAATGATTTTCCGGAATACGGAGTCAATAGGTTTAGGCCTCATTATTCTTTTTGTAGGGACAGTTTGTACGCAATTGTTTGTTTTTGGTGGGCATTTAAAGCGGGAGCAAAAGATGGCCAATACCAAAGACCGTTTGGAGCAATTGGAAAAGGAAAATCAATTCATGAACAGAATAGCCTAAGAATTGATTTGGACCTTGGCCTCGTCAACAGCCAATCCGTCTAAATCGGTCCTTGTTTTTAATATTTCACTATGGTAATGAGTACAACGAATAACTCTGGTAAAATGTATAAAGTCTTTTTGGTAGATGACGAACCTATGGTACACAAAATGGTGAGTGGCCAGCTGAAATTAATTGATTCCCTAGACGTCAAATCCTTCTACAATGGGGAAGATTTAATCTCTAACATCAATCAACGGCCCGATATCATCGTATTGGATTTTCATATGGATACGGTTAAGAAAAATGCCATGAATGGCTTACAAACCTTGATGAAGATACTGGAATTCTCACCTGAAACAAAGGTGATTATGCTTTCTTCACAGGATGCTATTGGTACGGCGGTGGATGTTTTGAAGAAAGGAGCAGTAGATTATATCGTCAAGGACGGTGTATTTGGTGTGAAAGCAAAAGGTGCGGTGGAAAAGGTGATCCAAGGATTAGAATTGAAGGAAGAGATTAAGGAATTGACGGCGAGAATTAAAAGAGATAAGATCGTGATGCGTGGGTTCTTCCTCATCATTGTCCTGTTGTTGATTGCTATTGCCGCTTTCATGATCGGTTAGTCAAGTGATTTGTAGCCATAATCCGACAATTGTTCCAGCTTTACGCAACTATAATAACTCGGTCCTAACCAAAAAATAGCCGACTACCCAATGCCTTGAGTAGTCGGCTTTACACAAACTATAGTCTTGCTTATGCGTTTTTGAGTTGGAATTTAATCGGGAGATTGAACATGACGCGTACCGCTCTTCCCCTCTGCTTACCTGGGATCCATTTTTGCGACATTTTGTCCATCAAATCGATGATCCTCATGGCTTCATCTCCACATCCGCCCCCAATTTCCCTAACTACCTTAGCACTGGATATGCCTCCGTCCTTCTCCACTACAAACTGAACCACTACCGTTCCTTGGATAGAATTTTCCCTTGCCGTAGGTGGATACGTAATGTTTTCATATATGAATTCCAAGAGCTTCTTATCAGCACAGGCTTTCTTTTCTTGATCATTTCCGGCTAGACCTTCACATCCAGGGAATCTTGGCATTTGCTCTACCACCTTAAAGATCTCAGCTACCTCTTCTTCCATAGGTGGCGGCGGCGGCGGCGGCGGCGGTGGAGGAGCTGCTTCTTTTTCCACGATGGGATCTGGTCTAAATACCTCGGTATGGGCTTCCACAGATTGATCCACAAACTCCATCTGTTCCTCTTCAATTACGAGCTCGTCCGGAACCTCCTGAATGACTGGAGGTGGCGGCGGCGGCGGTGGAGGAGGTGGGGTAGAACTTCGAGGCGGTTCGATCTCGATGTCTTCTTCAAGCTCTAAGGAATATTCAGAGACATCGACAATCTTCTCGTAAGTAGTCCAGTTGAAGGCCAAAACGGTAAGCCCTAAGGTGAGAACTAAGCTTAGCCCGATGAAACTACTTCTAAATTGATGAATATCAACGGCCCGATATTTATTCCTTCTGCTACTCTCTGTTCCTTTCAGATCGCGTTTTGCAACCGTTTTTAGATATATTTTAAAAAGCCCGATCGTCAGTAGAATAAAGCCAAGGAGGCCAAAGAGGCTAATCAACATGAACTGACTACTGAAACTTAGATGGGAAGTCATGAGCTTGCATTTAAGGTTAATAGAATTGGTGCTTATACCTACAATATCCCCTCCTTTTTGTGCAAGGGCAATAACTTTAGTCAGGCCTGCCATTGACGGATGTCACTATTCATTAAAAGGGTAGAGGTCTAATGGACTGAATTGCGTACCTTGATACAAATACCGAAATACCTTACTAGTATGGCTCAACAGGATCGTAGAGATTTTATAAAGAAAATGGGTGGTCTTTCCACGGGACTACTCGCTTTATCCGGCATCGATGATACTTGGTTAGAAGAATTGGCGATCGTTCGCCAGGAAGTGGAGCAAATGTCGCCTTATGATGCCGCACGCTATGAACCTTTCTGGCTCCAGATTCAGCAAGCTTTTCGGCAGTCCCCTCATTTTATCAATTTGGAAAACGGGTATTTCAGCCCTCAACCACTAGAGGTAATGCAAGCCCAGATGGAAAACATCCGAATGATTAATGAGATTCCCTCTTTCTATATGCGCAAAAGACAGGCGGAAGAAAAGCAAGGGGTAAAGCGTCAATTGGCACAATTGGCGGGTTGTGGCCCAGAAGAAATCGTGATCACGCGGAATACGACTGAATCTCTAGACACGATTATCGCTGGACTTGATTTTGAGGCAGGGGATGAGGCGATTTTATGCGACCAAGATTATGGTAGCATGCAAGAGGCTTTTCAACAAAGAGCCAAGCGACATGGCTTGGTATTAAAATGGGTGGATGTTCCATTGCACCCCAAGAGTGATAGCGAAATCGTGGAAAGCTACGAGAAAGCCATTACCCCCAAAACCAAGGTGATGTTAGTGACGCAACTCATCAATATCAGTGGCCAGATATTACCAGTGCGCAAGATCTGTGATATGGCGCATTCGCATGGGGTAGAAGTGATCGTAGATGGAGCTCATGCCTTTGCGCAGCTGAACTTCAAAATTCCTGATCTTAACTGTGACTATTTTGGCGCAAGCCTGCACAAATGGCTCTGCTGTCCTTTGGGGGCGGGCATTATGTATGTGAAGAAGGATAAGATTTCCAAAGTTTGGCCATTGTTCGGTGATGTAGCCTTTCCCGAAGATGATATTCGAAAGTTTGAGCACATTGGGACGCACCCCGTATCCACCCACCTAACGATTTCCAGTGCGATCCGTTTCCACCAGCTGGTAGGGCCGGAGCGAAAACAGGCACGATTGCATTATCTCAAGAACTATTGGACTTCTGCTGTCAAGGACCTGGATCGTGTAATCCTAAATACACCCCTATCGCCGGATCGCTCCTCTGCCATTGCAAATATCGCGGTGGAAGGTATGACGCCGAGTGAATTGTCGGCCTATTTCTACGACAAGCATCGCATATTTACAGTGGCCATTAATCGGAAATCAGTAAAGGGTGTGCGCGTGACGCCGCATTTGTATACTCGCATGGCTGACTTGGATGCTTTCATTGAGGCGATTCGGGAGGTGGCAGGGTAGCCAATTTAACACTTCGGAAGTCTCGAAGACTTCCGAAGTGTTAAATCGACTAGGACTTCGGAGGGGTAATCCACTTTTCCGCATAACCGCTTTTCTTTAAAAAGCGCTTGTAGTTCTTCATTCTGATGATATGGATCAAGGCTTTATCCTTGTCTTTGGCCTTGCTGTAGTAGTCCTCGCAGATTTTGTACCCAATGTAATAACCAAGATCTGCCGGCCGGTCCTTGGCATTGGCTCCATTGTAGAGCCATTTATTGAGCTTATTTTTCAACATCTCTTGCTCGAACTCCTTCCAGAGATCTTCTTCATTAGCTTCTCCATACTTGAAGATATGGGCATTGATATGATACCCTACAGCTTTTTCGGCAATGAAATCAGCAGCCCCTTCTCTGATGGCAAACATCAATAAGCGATGACCAAAGTAGGCATTGGCCATGGGAAGAACCGCCTTAGATTGCAGGAAATGGACGGTCTCATGCGCTACCATACCGGTAATATTCCCTGTCTGTCCTAAAACACTTTTCAACCAGATATTCATACGATCCTTATTGGTTGTACTGTCAGCGCTAGCGATTTCCGTTCCGATCAGCAGATAATCCTTCCGAACCGTTCCACCGGTCCGAAGTGTACCAATAGCAAAGCAGATTTTCGGAGGCTTGAATTTCGGATAGATCTCTTTGTAACGTTGGAAAATGTCGAAGATGACTTGCTTTTGCCCTTCCACAGCTAAGGTATTGGGGCGAATAGATTCCCAGAATTTAGGGAAGGCGCGAATGAGGCGAACGTACTCCTCGGCGGTGAACTTGCGGGCCTTCAAGAACTGCTTAAGGCCCTCGGTGCCTCGATCGAGGTAGAGGCGCTGGATGGTGCCGACACTGTCCGTAGTCGTAGCAAGACTATCATAAGCTTCCCAAAAATGATCAATATCAATGGTGGTAATGTTGTCTGCCGCTGATTGTTGGGCAGAGCAAAGCAGGGAAGAGGCCATAAAGGCCAAGATCCAGAGTAGGCGATTCATAAGTGAAAGTTCAATTGGTATCTAAGTTTGGTGCGATTGAATCTCTTTGGTGTCAATCAGAGCTAGCGCTTACGCATCTAGTGCTCCTCTAACGTACCCGACACATTCCGCTAGACCAGGTAGGGTATCATCTGCGTCCTTTTCGAATTCCAGGCCCATGATCCCCTGGTACTTGACTCTTTGCAGCAATTTTAAGACCGCTGGAATATCGATTACCCCTCGTCCAAGTTCTATGGAGTGTCCTTCGGCTGCCGCTTTGTTGACATCCTTTAGATGAACATCATAAAGCCGATTCGCATATTTTCGTAGGTTTTTGACCGGGTCTAAACCGATGCGAATCGTATGCCCTATATCTATACAAAGTCCCATTCTGGAATCAAAATTCTTCACTTTTTCATATATGCTCTCCGGGCTGGGGTACAGTTTATCTCCTGGGCCATGGTTGTGGATGGCTAGCTTGATATTTGTAGCCTTGATTTGCTTTTCCACCAAAGGAAGCAAGTCATGATTGGGAACCCCTATAATCACTTCCATACCTGCTGCCGCTGCATATCGGAAGGCATTTTCTACTTCTGCCGCTGATTTCATATAGATGACCCCGGCACCATACAGCTGGACGCCAGCATCCCGAACTTTTTTCGCGATAGCTGCAATTTCTTTGTCGGGTGTATCCAAAGGAAGGTGCATACTTTTTAAAGCCAAGTGTTTTATTCCGAGTCGATTGCACATTGTTAGTACCTCATCCAGGCTATACTTTCTCAGAGAATAAGAAGCTAGGCCCAATCTCAAAGGTGCCTTGGCAGGTCTTATAGGGCGAGCCTGACTGGCCAAAGGTGTAGCGCTCAGTAGTCCGGCGCCCATAACTTGTAAAAAGGATTTTCTAGTGAACTTCATAAGTTGGTTGTAGGTTTTGGTTCGCTTTTCGAAAATACAAATAAGTTGTGATCTAGCTCGGCTGAGCTAGGTTTTGTATTTTACCTGCTGACTCCGCTTCTTGGGTCAACCTTTTTTAAGCGAAAACAAAACGATGAAATACCAACTGCTAAGCATTTGCTTACTTCTTCTAGTAAGCTGTCAACCTTCCGCTGAAGTAGATCAAGCTTCTACCACAAAGTCTGAGAAACCCAACATCCTCCTCATTTTTGCTGATGATCTAGGTTATGGAGACCTCAGCTGTTATGGACATCCCACCATTCATACACCACGCTTGGACCAGATGGCCCAGGAAGGAATCAAGTTGACCTCATTTTATGCTGCGGCACCCGTATGCACACCCTCCAGAGCTGGC
>ENA-UENT01000303-UENT01000303.1-marine-metagenome-genome-assembly--contig:-NODE-303-length-34581-cov-5.372583_pt1 | contig 34581 bp, 23 predicted proteins | sample MGYA00237879_ERZ529330 | MGnify/ENA primary metagenome ERZ529330 (study PRJEB26372, sample SAMN05368345) | marine metagenome | biome: cultured habitat; feature: ocean water; material: water; isolation... | reverse complement strand
CATTTCCCTAAAATTCGGGATGACTCATGTTTCATTTACGTGACCCCGTACTATTCTTGTGATAAGGGCTCTAACATAATCGCCACACCTCCACCAGGTGCGAGCTGCACATCAACCAGGTCGCCACCTTTTACCTGCCGCTCTTCAATTTCTAAAGCCGTAGGGTTTTCCTCCCAATGCGCTCCTTGTCCATCCTGATAAACTACCATCCGGTAAGTTTGGCCATTATTTAAGAAATCCAGATTCAGGGTTAAGCTCCGTGCCTCTTCATCAGTAATAGAACCGATAAACCAGCGATCGCCTCCGCGTTCCTGGCGGGCAATAGTCACGTAGTCTCCTGGCTCTCCGTTCAATACTTTGGACTGCTCCCAATCTACCGCAACATCGCGTACCCACTGCAAACCGGGCTGTCCGCTGGCATGTTCAGGCAAATCAGACATCATCTGAAGGGGGCTGTAAATCACTACATACAAAGCCAGTTCCTGTGCCAGCGTATGCTTAACCTGATTATCCGGCTTATAAGGATTCATAGACAGGTTGAAGATTCCAGGTGTGTAGTCAATTGGTCCTGCTAGCATTCGGGTAAAGGCCACTACGACGAGGTGGTCTGTAGGGTTACCGCCCTCTGCCGACCAAGCATTGAATTCCTGGCCCCGCAAGCCCTCACGCGTCATCATGTTCGGGTAGGTACGGCGAAGGCCAGTTGCCTTAATCGGCTCGTGGGCATCAATGGCAACCTGGTATTTTGTAGCAGTTTCCAACACCTTACGATAGTGCCGAACCATCCATTGACCATGATGACGTTCTCCTTCCGGAATGATCGGTCCTACATAGCCCGTCTTCACGGCATGAATTCCCAGCTCTTGCATTAAGGCGTAGGCCGTATCCAACTGTTGCTCATAAGTACGAGGAGCCGCTGAGGTTTCATGGTGCATTACAATGTCCACTCCTTTTTCTTTACCGTAGCGTACCACTTCATGAATATCATAGTCTTCGTAAGGCGTCACAAAGTCAAAAACACCTTCGCGATCCGGGAAGCCAATCCAGCGCTCCCAGCCAGTATTCCATCCTTCTATCAATAGTCCACGAATACCATTCTCGGCACAGAAATCAATATAGCGCTTGGCATTTTCGGTAGTAGCACTGTGACGGCCGCTGGCTAAGTCCCATGTGCCCTTGTCCAGGTGCATTTCCCACCAAATACCGGCGTACTTCATGGGTGCTATCCAGGATAGATCTCCTTCCAGCTTGTTGGGTTCGTTCAGGTTAATGATGAGGTTACTCTCTATTAAATCTCCAGCACGCTCGGCCACCTGAATGGTCCTCCAAGGTGTAGAAAAGGGTACTTTTTGCTTCACCTTGATACCATCAGCCCAGGCAACTAGTGCACTCTCAAAACGATTGCTATCCTTGTTCACCCGAAGGGTCATACCCGCGTAATCGGTCAAATTAGCCTCGTGGAAACTGAGGTAAAAACCATCTTCGGTCTTTAGTGTCACCGGTGTATTAACCGCATTCTCTGGAATGTAAGTTTGTGCCAGGTTAGGATGGTCCCGTTTACTGGTCGCATCAATTTCGCTAAAGCGCGTCTGGTTGTAGATATGCTCGTAGATATCCCAGTCACCTGGAATCCACCAACAGTGAGGGTCTCCGGTCAAAGTGAACTCCGTGAGTTCATCGGTAATCATCACCTCATCCATTTGTGCTTGCTGCGGAAAATGGTAGCGAAACCCAAGGCCATCGTCATACAATCGGAAGGTCAGCGAAAACTTCCGCTTAGGGTCTACCGTCTCCATGAGATCGACCTTCATTTCCGAGTAGCGATTCTGTACCAAACGCTGCTCCCCCCAAGGCTGCTCCCAGGTTTCGTCGAAACTTGTTTTTTCAACATTCTGGATTTGCCAATTGGCCTTCAAATCTGGCGCACCGTCGAACGTAAACCCTAAGCCTGAGGCAGGGATTATCACCTGATATCCCTGGCTCAAACTGTAGCTAGCCACTCCTGCATCATTTACCTCAAAGGCAAGCTGCAGTTTCCCTCCTGGAGCAATCAAGGTGTTATTACCATCATCTTGCGTAGGTGCCGAATCTGAAGGCCCACAAGCAACACAAAAGGATAAAACGAGTAGAGAAATACTGTAGCGTAGCATCTTGGAAGGTAATTATTGAATAATGCCTAAAGATACTAGACGCACTGCAATAATGTGGTTGTACAAATGAGCAAAGTCGCTGAAAATCACCCCACAGATTTCGCGCCTCGGCGAGTCGCATAATAGGCTTTTAAGTACCTCATTGAAATCATCCCGATCACCGTTGGAGCTACCCAAGGGATGATAGCCCAGTAGCCGGGTAGCCAGCCTTCGAAAAATTGCCGACCACCAAAGACGAAAAAGGCCGTATAGGCAGCAATTCCAGAGGTAATCATACCATCTAAGTGCCCGTCAAACCAGTTGACCGAAGTCGAGGATTTACCTTGGAGATGTGCTCTAACCTTGGGAAAATCGCTCATCCCCAAAATGCCAAATATGAGCATCAACACACCGGTACCTTGCCCCTTCAAGACTATTCCATAAATAACGAGTACCAGGCCAAACAGGAATACCGAAAAATCCAGGATACGCTGTATCGATTGGAAGCGAGCACTCAATCCTTGTTTATTCCGCAACATGGCCATTCCGGACCAGAGTACATTACCCGTAATTAAGGCCAGAAAGCCTAAAAACGCCGCCTGGATGAACCGGCCGATCAGTACATTTTTGATACTCAATAGGGCTGCGGTTATGACCACGATCCACATGAGAAAAACATAGACCTTCCCCAACTTTCGATGATTAATCCCGCCTTTGCGGGTAAACATAGGAATCCAGAAAATGCCGAGACTGGTAAAACCGGCCACAACATGGATCATTAGTAGAGCTTTCGAGATGGCTTCCATTTCTTTTTTGACCAAATGTAAAAGTCCATCTCGCTCATCGCTGGAAAAGGTGACGAATGACAAGGTCTAGGGACGAATGACAAGGCGTTGGGACGAATATCAAAGTGTTTCTCGCAGAACGGGAATGTATTTCCGGGATACAGGGACGTATTGGTCTGGAATTCCTCGTAAGAAGAGGCGCAATCCCTGGGCGTTTCCTTCTACTTTCTCAATCCTCGTAAGATGCACCAGGAAAGAGCGGTGGCACCGCAGGATCGTATTGCAACTCAATTGCTGCTCCATACTACTGAGTGTACTTCTAAGCAGGGTACGTTTCACTTCCCCCGAGGCTTCATAGTGAACAGCGACATAGTTTTGTTGGGCCTCAATAAAGCACAGCTGTTCTAGTTCTAATTCCAAGGTCTCGTCATTTTGAGCCTTTAGCAAAATCTTTACCGGGGGCTCCTCTTCACTATAAATCTGGCCTTGAATACGGCGGGCCTCATCGATATTGCGTTGGCTTGCCCTATGCTGAGTGGAAAGCCCAAAATAGGTGAGAGGGAAGATGGCTACCGTAAAAGTACTTATTAGCATTTCTGAGAGTGCACCCCAGGAAAGTACGCGCCAATCCTGCATCCAATTCAGCACTAAGAAATTGGCAACAGCCACTATACAGATCAGGAAAGCGACACTGATCATCCACTTGAGTAGTGTCCAGGACGGAACATCACGGCGAACACCAAGTAAATAATGGAAGACAAACTCGAAGAGTAAAGCAACAGTAGTAGTGACCCCTCCAAATATTAATGCCCCAAAAATCAGGTCTTTTTGCGAGGTCTGTAAACGCACCTCCTGCGGTTGAATCCAGTAGACTACAATAGCTACGATCACACCTGCACTTAGTGCATTCTTGAAAGCTTCACCCCAGCCCTCAGGCTCAGGAAATGGCGCATTCAATCGGTTCCATAGCTTCTGTATCATCAATATCTTGTTGGCCCCTAAAGGTAAAACACTGAAATTGAGGATAAAAATGTAGACCGTCCTGGCTTGCTATTGAGAGGTATTTGAAGCACTGGCCATTTGATCCCTGTAGGCCAATAGTTCTTCGTAGTGGTTTGCCGCAAAGCGCTTCGATTTACGAGATCGCAAGTGCAGATCACAACTGGAGCGCCCATTAACATCATACGAAACAGGTCCTCTTTTGCCATACGCAACAACGAGCCCAACTTCCTGCCCACACCAACTCATGGTATTGTCTCCAAAGCAGCCTATACTGATGTAGAGTTCGTCTGTACCATCTGGAATCTCTATTTGAAAGAAACCATCAATATCAGTCAAGGTAGTAATTGCTGTTCCTGGAATTAGAACGGTGGCGCCAATCAAGGCTTCACCTTCTTCGGTAATAAGCTTTCCAGTAAACAAAGTACCAGCAAAACCGACATTGGCAGCAAAAACCAAAGCACAAAGTGCCGTTAGAAGAGCGGTAGAGTAATGCTTCATCGGACTTGTTTTACTTATGAAAAATAAGCAATTACAAGTAATAAGGCACCTATGCTGTGCTCTTACAACAAATCAGCAATCTGCTCTGCTGCACGAATCCCAGTCAGATATGCACCATGGACGGTGCCGCGATAATCACGCGAGGTGTGTTCTCCTGCAAAGAATAACTTATTGTCGATGGGCGCCTCAAACTTAGAAAATTCCGAAGAGCGTACGCCCGACGTAGCAAAGGAATAGGAACCGAAGCTGTAAGGATTAGAAGACCATTTTGTCCTAAGGAAACCCGTCGGTTCAGGAACCTCAGTGCCATAAATTGCACGAAGGTTGGTCATGATATCGCTAATGATCTCAGCATCCTCCATTTGCTCGGTCTGCTTGGAGTAATCACCAAAGGTGAAGGCCATTAAGGCATTCGTATCCGAGAATGTTCTAAGGTTGATGAAGTAGCTGAATTTTCCTTTCTGTTCACTGGTGAAGCCGATATAGTGCAGATCGGTATCCCAAAACGGCGCGTCCCAGACACAGAGGAACTTATTGACAGCTCCCATCTTCAAGCCATCGATGGCTTGCTCTATACCACCCGAAAGAGGGGGAGTAAAAGTGATAACATCTTCCTTCAACACACCTAACGGTACCGTGACCAAAACGAAGTCTGCTTCAATATCCTCCAGATCGGTTACAATACGCACCTTACCATCGGCGTAATCAACCTCTGAAACTGGGGTATTCAATCGAACGTCGATATCCTGCGCCAGGAATTCAGCGATTGTGTCAAAGCCATTCGTGATAATCAGGTCGTCTCCACCGAAGGCTTCATCATCATAGAAGTCTAGCGACGAGAGTTCTGAGATGTCGCCACCGGTATCAAACTCCAGGTAAGAAGAAAGGAAATACGTCCACAGGCGATTATCCTGATATTGTGGGTACTGAGTGTAAAAGGCTTCCGCAAAACTTTGGTCTACTGATCCAGTGAAGTTCTCCAGAATTGCCTCAAATTGCTCCTCTTCCGGGTCAAACTGGTTATCGGGATAAGCGTTGCCATCAATATCGAAGATTTCGACCTCTTCATCATCGGTCTCAAAGGTGGTAGCCCCAGCATTATTAGCAAGTGAGGTGATGGGATTCCCATTGGGTCCATGGATCCAACTTGCACCTTCATCAAAAGGAACGCCCAAGGTTCGGTCCGTTTTCAAGCGCCCCCCTACCTTATCCTGTGCCTCAAGGACAATGACATCAACATTGCGATCCTTGAAGTATTTAGCCGCAGCTAAGCCGGCCATACCTGCTCCGATGATAACAATGGTTTTGTCGGTCATCAGTGTTGGTATCTCATCATCATCACCACAGGATGACAGGAGCGTCCCGAAAGCCAGAGTCGGGATGGCCGAAAGCGTTGTATGGACGAATTTCCTTCTTTTCATGATTGACTGAACCTATCGCAATTCAGAAAGCCCTTCTCCTTGGTCAGTGAGTAGCTTACCAATAATGAAGTCACCTACCTTTTGTCCTTGAGTAACACCGTCTTCGATTGCTGGACGATAGTGAATACCTCCATATAGTCGACTAATGGCGGCCTCCTGTGAAGCTTCCATGAAGGAATTAAAGCTACGTTCTGGCAAGCCGTACTTCACTTCTACTACATCCACAAAGTCAAAGTTATCTCCGAACATTTCGGTTAGGAGTACTGCAGCAGCAGTTGAGATCACGCTGTGTCCGCTGGTATGCTCCGGAAATGGAGGCGTCTGCAAAGCAGGAAGCCAGTCTGGATCCATTGTTTGGTTGATCACCGTTTCTGGACGAATCAAAGAGCTACGGTATTTTTCATCCCAGCAGCTAATGAAGGCGTCAAACAGGCCAATACTCACCATTGAGTGAACCTTTACCGTCTCCATAAGATCCGCATCAGCTTTGCGACATGCTACGCCTGTAATACCCATCCAGTGACCACCAGGGGTAATTTTCTTAGTGGCAAACATGATGTGCCCCGTCTGATTCATTACAAACGGATTGCAATCCCAGAAGCTGGCAATCAGGCGTTGCTCTTCGTCCAGGTTATTACCTACATCATACACTTCTTTCACCAGATCGTGGAAGACCGTACCCTCTTCCAATTCAAATGCAGGAGGTGCCGCTGGGCGGAATTGTGCCGCCGAGTCAATCACCATCGTACGAATCTTATTCCAGTGCGGCTCAATACCTTCCATATAGGCAGGAGGAGTAGGCTTCCAACGCGAAGGATCATCCGTCACGGAGAACTTTGGCATCGTGCGAGTCTGATCGTAATTATCTTGCTTGGCCCAGGCCCAAACCTGGTCTGCCACTGCTGTAGCATAAGCCTTAGAAGCATCCTGCGTTTGAGGATCTACTTGCCAGCTGTTGACCATGGAGTCAATCTGCATTTGCCAAGCTTCCATCTTTTCTTCTGAGAAGACTAGCTTTTTACCCAATTCATTGAAGGTATAAATGGCCGCTAGATCATAGCTCAGTACAGAAGTATCCACTTCAATATCCAAGGAGCCCAGACCCTGCAGACGATTTCCATAGCTGGCATAGTCGGCATAAGCTGGTGAAATAGCCTCATAAGCGCCAATACAAGGGTAAGCATATACCCGCGCCGCTACCGGCGGAGCAAAAATATCGTGCACCTGAATGTCCGTCAGGTTCTCAATACACTGTAAATACAGCTCACTTTCTTCAATATTCTCACGGATTTCAGTACGACTGATGTAATCCTTTTGGCACCCCACACTTAGGAAACACAGGGCTGCTATCCACAAAGTAATTCTTTGCATCTTTCCAACAGTTTAAGATTAGGCTCCTACTCCTCCATTGGGAAGTAAGGCCTTTTATTTTGGCAAATCTACCAAATACGGGTAATCATTATTAGTTACGAGTAGTCCTTTTCCACTATCCAACAGTACCAATCGGCGGGCATTAGGACCCTGTGGCGCTTGAATCCAATCATAGGATACAAACTGTTTTGCCGCTACGTCAAAACTTCCAAGTGCCGCAATTCGAGTACCGGAAGCGTTGGATTGTACGGCTACCAAATCCTGGTTAGCACCAACACAGTACAGCTGCTCACCGTCCACTACGATATCCTGAATAGCCGTCGACTGCAATCCATTTGGCAAGGCAATTGCTTCGTATTGACCGTTACCACCAGACAAGAAGACCATCGAACGTAGTTCATTGATACTTTTCTCCTCTACCAATTGGGACTTGCCTTCCGGCAAAAGCTCTTCGAAACTACTTACTTGCGAAAAGGACTCGTACGTCACGAAGTCTTTTTTGAGACTTGGTAATTGAGTAAAGAACTTATCCTTAGAACCTAAGGGAATATACCGCTCAAAGTAACGGTAGAAAATGATTGGGTCAACGGAACCGTTTCCATCAAAATCCCCCAAGTGTAAACGGACAGGATACTCCTCACTAGCGGTGAAGAGGGCATTCTCGCCCATATTACCAGCGATAATATCCATTCGACCATCGGCATTGAGATCAGCGAAAGCCAAGGTGTTCCAGAAACCTCGTAGTTGTGGGAAGGTAGCCTCCTCTGGAAGGAACTCCAATTCACCAGCACCATTATTTTCTAAGATGGTAATTGGCATCCAATCTCCAGCGAGAACCAGGTCCATATCCTCATCACTATCTAAGTCTACCCACTGGGCATCCGAAACCATCCCAAAGCGGAACTTGTAGGCGATATCAACTCCTGTACCTCCTCGGTTTTTCAAGATGAAGCTGTATGGTGATAAGCCGTATGATCCTGGAATAGAACGTGCTCCAACAAAGATGTCTTCGTAGCCGTCCTTATCGAAGTCTGTGACCCGCACTACACTACCATTAGTATGTGGTAGTGATAGCGGAATGCGTCGAAATTCCATATTACCATTGTTCAGGTACAGGCGATCCTCCAAGGTTTTATCCAGCTCTTGGGCTACGCCACCACCACTGGTTACGTAAATATCCCGGTCGCCATCAGCGTCGAAATCAATAGTAGCGATGCTAACATCCTCATATCGTGCATCACGCCCGAAGTCAGAAACGTCCAAGTTTTCGAAGCCGCCATCTGCTTGACCTTTCAGTAGACGCATGGAATGGCCATTGGCACCTCCAATCAGTAGATCCTTCACGCCGTCTCCATCTAGGTCTTCATACAAGACCGCTGGACCTTCACGTGAAAGGAGCTCTGGGATGAGCTTTTCGTTCTCATCATCGTTGAAGTTATTTTCGATGTGCTGTATTGGAAATACGTTCAAAGAAGAGGCTGCAACCACCTCTGATTCAAATGTATCACCGCCATCGGCCTTTGTGATGGTCAACGCCTGATTAGCTTCTACCTCAGTCATGGACTGCTTAGTACCATCAGGCCAGTGGATAACCAAGTCCGCCACCGTATTTGCTGCACCAAGTCCAAAATGCAAGGCGTGAGTAGATGAAGACTGATACCCCTTCACGGAATGTTGCTCCTGGTAAAGCGTCTCATCACCAGCAGTGACGAATACTTTCGCTCCATTGGTCGTACTGCCAGATGGGTCTACCAGGGCAATATTGAGATAGTTACCGGCGGTTTCGCCACCGTACTTCATGATAGTAGCTGGAGCATTGATGTTATTCACCACTACTTCTAGCACTCCATCGCCGTCAAGATCAGCAAATGCCGCTCCGTTGGAGAAGCTTGCTTGACCCACTTGAGCATCGCTAATATTAGAAAACTGTAGGTCTCCTTCCTGAAGAAACAGCATATTATGCAATGGCTGTGAAGGCAACTTAGCGATAAGCTTACGCGTACGCTCAGGATCATCCTCTGAATATTGCGCTACAGCCTCGCTGTTTAGATAGTTGATATAATCCAGGTCGTTAGGGCGCTTAGCAATACCATTCGTGATGAAGACATCCTTGCGGCCGTTGTTGTCAAAGTCTTGCAACAAGGTAGCCCAGCTCCAATCTGTAGCGAAGGTCCGAGTCTGTAGCGCAATGTCTACAAAGGAACCTAAGCCGGTATTGATTTGCATATGATTGCGGGCAAATTGATTTTCAAAGCCCAAATCATCCTTAATGCGCTTTACTTGATCGGTGTCCTCTCCGCCAGACCTCAGATAGATCTCCTCGTCAAACGGCAGCATGTCTGTACTGAACACATCCGGTAGTTGATCATTATTGATATCTGCGATATCTACCCCCATGCTAAACTGCGTGGTATGGTCTGTCCAGTCGGCGATACCTTCGGTAAAGGTCTTGTCCCCATTATTGAAGTAGATATAATCGTTTTCGTGGAAGTCATTTCCAACATAGATATCCGTCCAACCATCGTTATTAAGATCAGCTGCGCTAATAGCAAGGCCATAGCCCAAGGGGCTGCTGTAAATGCCTACATCCGTGGTAACGTCCACAAACTTACCCTCCTCTTCATTGAGTCGGTTTTCAAAGAAACGATCACCGGCTAGCGGGTCCAGTTCTTGGCGCTTGTCAGTTGTACCATAGCTTCGTACCGAATGCACATTGTGGTTCAGCAAGTAGATGTCAAGATCGCCATCGTGGTCGTAATCTAGAAAAGCCACCTGCGTGGAATAACCTTGAAAGTTAAGCCCCAGCTCAACAGACTGCTCCTTAAAGGTACCGTCCTGCTGGTTGATGTATAGGAGGTTGTGAGCGTTAGGAAGTTTCCCTACACCAACTCGGCAGACGTGGATATCGAGAAAACCATCGTTGTTTAAGTCGGCCATAGCCACACCTGACGACCAGCGGGCATCCTGCGCAATCTGTGCTTGCTCACTGATATCTTCAAAACTTAGATTACCGGTATTACGGTAAAGTTTGTCTGGGCCTTGATTAGCGGTAAAGAAAATATCTTCCAGACCATCATTGTCGATATCCCCAATTGCTACTCCTCCACCATTATAGTAGTACAAGTACTCGATGATATTCAACTCATTGGTCTCCGTAAGCTGGTTAGAGAAATCTATTCCCGTCTCCTCTGCTGATAGGCTCACCATTGTGGAAGACGCTACTGTAGTAGATTTTGACTCCCCACAAGCCGACCAAGTCAGCACTAAACTTCCAAGTATCAGAAAAGCAAAAAACGCTCTATTCATAACTAGTTTGATAAGTAACGACCTCGTCATTGTTTCTAAACACGTAGATCGCTCCGTCAATAAATTGGATATCCCGGATCTCCCCTTCTACTGCAAAACCAAGTTCGACCGATTGATCCGAGAAGTTGCCATTGCCATCATTGATCAGGCAGTTGCCGTAAGAAGCATCATACATACCCACTTCTGGTTGTACCAGGTGGAGGTTTCCGCCCAAGAGCAAATCCATATCCTGATCCTGGTCCACATCCATCGCTTTGATGGCATAGACTGGACTAAACTGAACCTCTAACGGTAGTGCTTGCTTCTCAAATGAGTTGTCACCACGGTTCATCAATACCACTGAGTGTAGTTCGTTCACCTCCGACATCACACATTCGTCCAACTGCGCAGACTCGAAAATTTCCGTCATGTCCGCATCCTTGAACGATTGGAAATCCGGGTACTTCTTCTTTAGGTAGCGGAGCTGATGTGTCAGGTTATGGCGCAGCGCGTAAGGGTAATCCTTACCGTTCTCTGCATTAAAGGTCATCACACATTCCGGGAAGCTGTTCCGGTCAAAGTCATTGTAGAAGAGCTTTAGCGGATGATCTTCACTGGCGTCGTAGCGGCTATTGTTTCCTAAGTTACCGATGATGATGTCTGGTTTTTGGTCGCCATCTACATCGCTAATGTGTAGGCTACTCCACCAGCCTGCATTGGCAAATGGTAAGTCTACTTTGGTGAGTTGACCACCTTCATTCATCAGGATTTGTACCTCCATAAACTCGCCAATCACCACTAGATCCGGACGATCATCACCGTTTAGGTCGGTCCATTGTGCATCGGTGATCATACCGATTTCGGTAAGGCCAGCGTAGTACTGTGCAGTCACATCTGTGAAGTTGCCACTACCATCATTCTCCAATACAAAACCAGAACACTTGGCACCGTAGCGGCCAATCTTGATGCGCTCACCTACGAATAAATCCAAGTCGCCATCGCCATCAATATCTTCAGAATCGACTGCTAGCGTGCTCATTTTCACCTCATCAGGAAACAGTTGCTTCGGATCACCGAAATTGCCTTGACCATCATTGAAGTAAAGTTCGTCCTGAAGAAGTGGAGAGAATTCAGTGATTTCTACACCACCACTAACGAGATATAGGTCTAAATCGCCGTCCTGATCGGCATCGAACAGATGGGCATTCACATGCTCCGGATCATCAGATATGCCCTCGATCACTGTTTCCTGGAAGGAGCCATCAGCAGCGCCCAGATATAGCATGCAGTTGGCACCCTTTGCTCCGGGAGTAACTACATCTGTGACTCCATCGCCGTTTACATCACCGCTAGCCACTCGTGGGCCTTCGGTGCTGTGCCCATGATAGACCAGGCGTTCGCGGTTGAAGTCGACATAACCGTTTTCTTTGTGGGTGTAGTCTAAGCCGCCATCTACAAGTTGGAACAAGGCATTAGCATTTGACTTAGCGGGACCCGAGCCATTTTGAGCTTCTGCTATATCCAGCAACAAGCTTTGGTTCGTAGCTACGCCGGTACTTCTAGACACACGCCCATCTGGCCAAGTCACTTCAAGGTCAATGGTCTGAGCATCTCCTACTCCAATAATCATCGCGGGGTCCATACTAGATTGGAAACCGCGTGTCGGCTGGTTTTCGGCCACCCATGATTGATCGCCAGCAGTAACTTTCACCTTACTACCAATCGCAAAGGTATTGGCGCCTTCGCCTTTGAAGCGAAGCTTGATATAGTTGCCCGATGCCTCCTTATTCTCATAGACGAAGCAGGGCATATTTACATTATTGACCACTAGGTCCAGATCACCGTCGTTGTCCAAGTCACCATAGGCAGAGCCATTAGAAAAACTTGGTGTAAGCAGGCCACTGTTCGTGTACTCTTGAAAGGCAAGGTTCCCATCATTGCGGTAGGCGTGGTTAGCTACCATATTGGATGGAATGATATCGATCAGCTCTTTATAGTTTACTCCCTGGTCTGAAATGACCGCCTGAATCACAGATTCATTGGCGACGTATTGAAGGTAATCTTGGTCGGTAAGATCCTGATAGATTCCGTTGGCTATGAACAGATCTTTGTAGCCATCATTTTCCATATCGAAAAAGAGAGCTCCCCAGCTCCAGTCTGATGCCTCTACACCGGCCAGGCGAGAAACCTCACTAAAGGAGTTGTTCCCACGATTAAGGTGCAACACATTGCGGGTAAATTGATGGTGGTAACCGTTTTTTACATTATACTGGTACTTATCCCAATCTTCGAAGGTGGTTACACTTTTTAAGCGATTGTATTCTGAAGGCAACATTTCCGTCACGAAAATATCCTGATGCCCATCGTTATTGATGTCGGCCATGTCTGCCCCCATTGAGGCTCCACTCGTTGATCCCATTTGGTTGACGAGATCTTCCTTGAAGGTGCCATCCTGTTGGTTGAGGTAGAGGTAGTCGCGCTCGAAGAAGTCATTAGAGACAAAGATGTCCTCCCAGTTGTCATTGTTGACATCACCGATGGTTACACCCAGGCCAAAACCAATTACACTACCGTAAATACCGGCTTCTTCGCTGACATCGACAAAGCGGCCATCCTCATTTTTCATGAGCTTGTCACCGCCTAGTTCATCGCGTACCGGGCGCTCGTTCTTACGTAGATTGAAGCTGCCAATTGCTTGGAAAGAGTTGTTGAGAATGTAAACATCAAGGTCACCATCCTTATCGTAATCGAAGAAGCTTGCGTGGGTAGAGAAACCCTTATCATTTAGGTTGTATTCAGCCGCCTGCTCCTCAAAAGTCAAATCACCTTGGTTGATGTAGAGCTCATTCTCTTTGTTGTCACCTGCTACATCGCCAGAGTTACATACGTAGATATCGAGAAGGCCATCTGCATTGACATCTACCATGGTTACACCGGTAGACCAGGCACGGGTACCGCCAACGCCTGCTGATTCCGTGATGTTTTCAAATTGCCAATCACCTTTATTCAAAAAGAGGCTATTAGCACCTTGATTCGATGTCATAAATACATCTGCCAAGCCATCATTATTGACATCGCCTATGGCCACACCACCGCCGTTATAAAAATTGCGATACTTGTAAACATTGAAATCACTATTGTAAGTCAAGTCATTGCTGAACTCGATACCAATAGCAGCATTGTCTCTGAGCTCAAAAAGCTCATTTGTATTCTGTTCTGGTGTATTGCTGTTATCGTTGCAAGCCACCAAGCTCAGGCTTAATAACAGAATAAAGGCTATTTTTCTTTCCATTCCTTGTTTAGCTTGTGGTGTAAATCTTCAATTTTGACAACTACCTCCCGCTGTCCTTTGGCGAACATCAGGATTTGGCGGTTACCATCAATTTTCACGAGCGCCGGTAATTCCGATGCTTCAAAATCTATTTCAATAAAATCGTTTCCTGGATAGCCACGCTCATATTCATCGCGCAGGTGCACCAGGAGACTGTCGGGTTGCATATTTCGGTTCCACGGAGCCCAACTCACAAAAGTGTAAGTCATGTCCATACCCCGCATGATATCTTCCTCATCAAAAATTCCATAGAACAACATGTCCTTGGACTTTGGAGTCATGTTACCTAAGGAATCTTTATCGGTATAGTAACGTGCGTTTTGGTTGCCCGTTCCTTGTGCAATTTCCTGCTGGCGATTAAGCTCCCAACATATCGCAAAGAAATCCTTTTTAGTCTGTCCTATATGCATATCAAATATCAAGCTGTCCTGGGAGATGCCACTGGCTAATTCCCGATCGACATATTGCTGATATTCTGACTTACAACTTGCTAGACCAATGGCTAGACAAGCCATCAGCAATAATGGATTCATTCTACTCATAAACCTTAACTGCTCCATCGTTAATACCTACAATGATTTGATTTTGATTAATTCTTGCAAAAGCACGGATTTGCCCATCGATACCAAGCGGTTGGCAATCCGCAAAGTCAATTTCCTGTCCGTCCTTATTGCCGTAGCATAGCCACCCGCTGGTCGCATCTTGGCGCCCAAATTGCGGCTTGAAGTTATAGTCGTTGCCTCCTAGGAGGATATCCTTCACTCCATCGCCATTCATATCTTCTATGAGAATTGCATTCACTGTGGAATATTGGGCAGTACGGGCAAGCGGCATAAGCTCAAGTTGACCATCCTTGTTCCATAGAATTTGACTACGATCTTCCTTCAGTTGCAGCTTCAAGGAAGATGTTAGTAGGTCTTCAGGGAAGAGTACCTCGAGTGGTGCCTCAGAAAATTCTCCGTAGGTGCGGTATTTCTTCTTCAGAATTGGCATCTGAGCGTACAATTCATCAATATCATGGATAGGATAATATCCTTCCGCTCCAGCTTGGCAGCAAATTTGCTCCAAGGTGCCATTTTGATCAAAGTCGTTGATATAGATGGTAAGACCATCTTGGAAAAAACTATTCTGCCCTAGGTTACCCAAGACAAAATCTTGGTCTCCATCATCATCTAGATCCGCCTTCTCAATCGTGTTCCAAAGCCCTTCCGTACCCGGCATTACTTGTCGTTGATCGGCACTAGAGAATTCTCCCCCCGCACTCTCCAGTACCGTGATCGGCATGAAATGGCCGGCTAATAGGATATCATCCCAACCATCCGCATTGACATCAGCTACTTCCACTGCAGCAATGAGACCGATATCTTGCCCGATCGTTCCTTCATCGGCGGTGAACGTAGCATTGCCATTGTTCCACATAATGTGACAACTGCCAGGCATACCGTAGACATTGGTTTTCATCACTTCACCTACGACAATATCTGGATGCCCATCCTTATTCAAATCGGCGATGGCAAAATCTCCTGTAGCAATTGGATAAGGGAAATTCAGTGCATCTTCCGCTCGAGTAAATTGACCACTACCATCATTCAAGTAAAGTGCATCATGTAGTTCGGGAGAATAGATAGAGAATGCTTTTCCACCATGCGCTACATAGAGATCTAAGTCACCATCTTGATCGATATCAAAGAAGGACGCCCCGGTCACTTCGGAGGCGCGGCTGTCATTAAAGTCGGATTTGGTGCTATACGTATCACCTTCTGACCAATAAAGGGTGGACACTTGGTTTTTTCCACCTCCGATGAAAACTTCATCGATACCATCTCCATTGAGGTCCGCAGCAGCAATACCAGGGCCGCGTCGGCCAGGCATAAAGAGAAGCATCCGTTCCCGGTCAAAGAAGTTGAGGCCGATCTCCTTGTGTTCAAAGTCAAGAGGGGAAGTTGTTGGAGAAAGTGCTATTGGCTGTTGGTCCGGACGAACAAAGGTGGATTTAGTGTGCTCTTCTTCAGCATAAGAAACCGTTAGACGTTGATTGACATCCAAATTGGTTTGGACGGTCTGCTCACCATTAGGCCAAATAACAATCAAGCTATCTACCTTGGCATGTTGGCCGAGGCCAAAGAAGATGGGTGCTGCCGAACAGCTCTGGAATCCTTTTGCGGGGTAATACTCAAATAGGCTCTTGAGTGTATCCGCTATCAAAATGACTTTGGCTCCGATAGCATGTTGATTGCCGCCCTCAAACTCCAGTTGCACGGAAAGGCTATTTGCTGCGTCCGAATTATTTTGATAGATCGAGGCTGGTCGATCTACATTATTGACAATGAGTTCAAGGTCACCGTCATTATCTAGATCACCATAAGCACTACCGTTACTAAAGGTGGCTGCATCTAGGCCCCAATCCTCTGACTGGTAACTAAACCGAAGATCACCATCGTTCCTGTAAATCGCATTGCGCACTGCACCAGATGGCATGATATCAATCAAGGTTTTGAGTACCTCTTCATCTTGGTCAATCATCGCGCGTACACGAGCATCATTGGCCATGTAGGTCAGGTAATCTTTATCGAGGAGGTCCGAACGAATACCATTACTAATAAAGATATCTCGCAAGCCATCTTTGTCGAAGTCCTGAATCAAGGCTGACCAGCTCCACTCAGAGCTTTCGACTCCGGCGAGACGGCCTAGTTCCACGAACTGTTCGCCATCAATATTCTTATGAAGCACATTGCGCGCAAACTGATGATGATAGCCCTTCTCTACCGCGAGTTGGTGTTTGTCCCAGTTTTCGTAGATCGTTTTCGTCTTTCGGCGATTGCCTTCTCGTGGCAGCATCTCTGTCACGAATATTTCCGGTAGGAGATCATTGTCTAGATCACAGGCATCTGCGCCCATTGACCCCATCGAGAGTGAGGTAAAGCTACTATCCACCGATTCGGTGAATGTACCATTCTGATTATTGAGATAGAGATAATCCTTTTCGAAGAAGTCGTTGGAGAGAAAGATATCCGGCCAACCATCCCAGTTGAAATCGGCTAAGGTAATGCCGAGGCCATACCCAATACCACTAGAGAAAATTCCTGCTTCCTGGGTGACATCAACAAACTTCCCATCACGATTCTCCAGTAGTTTGTTACCCTCCGGGTCATAGATATCGCGCAAGCCCTCCTTCATATCAAAACCACCGACAGAACGCAGTGAGTTGTTCAAGAGGTAGCAGTCCAGGTCACCATCAAGATCGTAATCGAAGAAGGCAGATTGAATAGAGAGACCTGTGATATTCAGACCATATTCAGAAGATTGCTCGGAAAAGGTAAGATCACCATTATTGATGAATAGCTCATTGTAGCGGTTATCACCACCAGGAATCCCCGCTTTACAAACGTAAATATCAAGGAGGCCATCACCATTGACATCCGCCATATTTACACCTGCCGACCATACATTAGGGCAAGCAACCCCGGCCTGGTCGGTAATATCTTCAAATTCGAGATTGCCTTTATTGAGATAGAGCTTATTATCTACAAGGTTACCAGAGAAGTAGATATCCAACAAGCCATCGTTATTGATATCACCTAGCGCTACGCCACCACCGTTGTAGAAATTCCGGTAGGTATAAGGATTGTATACCTCCGTGTAATTGAGATCATTCGAGAACGAGACGCCAGATTGTTTCACCGGCACTTCGGTGAACATTGTGGATGTAGACTCCCCACAGGCAGATAAAAACAAACCAGCTACAAGAAGAGGGAAAACAGTGGAAGGTGAGAACATTCTATGGCGAGCATAGCCGCCATTTTGTCCTTCTTTCTTCGTATCCCGACTTGCTTTACCCAAAACATGTCCTCTCATACCATGCTTATACTGTGAATAACGAATGTGCTTCCCGAAAATGGGTCCTAAGGATCATCAACTAAGGCAGTTTTGCGCCGCAAATTCGCCTAAATTTTCGCCGCACAAGGTATGAAAATCGTTGCTCTTTGCCCTTGTACAAGCTGATGATAAATACGTCAATTTCAATGACTTTGATCAATTCTGATACGAATCTGATCTAATTAAATATTCTAGAATGGCATTAACACAGTTATCCGCTAAAGGCCACGCCTACATTGTGTTGTACAAGGCTTCACTTCTTGAAGTTCAACCGGTTTGAAGGGTGACGATCTTAGTAATTAAACGCAAACTTAACTCCTAAAAACAAGCATCCCGAACCCCCTCTTTGCAGAGAGAGTTCGGGATTGCTAATTGTTATTTCAGTCTAGTACTGGTATTCGGCTTAGTACCCAGGGTTCTGAGTCAAACTACCATTACTTGCTTGAATTTGCTCCAATGGAATTGGGAACACGTTTCTGAATGCATCAGAAGCAGGCTTCTCCCACCAAGCGTCGTTATACTTACCGAAACGGATCAAGTCAGTACGACGAGAAGTCTCTTGGAACATCTCACGACCACGCTCTGCTAGGAACTCATCGCCAGACAAAGTACCGCTATAAGCAGGTACACCAGCACGAGCACGTAGAACGTTTACGTCAGCTTCAGCAACTGTCCAGTCGCCAGCCTGGCGAGCGGCAGCCTCTGCACGCATCAAGTAAACATCACCCAAGCGAACGATAGGCCAGTCGTTGTCCATATCTGGACGACCACCTTGCTTAAAGCTGAACTTACCAGGGCGAGCACCTGCCTCACGTAGTGAGTTAGGTGCAAGCTCGTTGATCTTTGGAGTATAGTTCAACTGGATGTCGTCATCGTCAGCAGCATAGTCAAGTACAGAAGAACCACCGAAGTCCAACTGAGGACCTACGATAAAGTTAGCCTTCTTACGAGCATCAGCTTCGTCATAAGAGTTGTAGAACTCTTCCAATGAAGCATAGCCGTTCCATGGCTGAGCATCGAAGTTCCAAGTAAACTGGCTAGAGTAGTGAAGGTTCATCTGAGAGAAGTTCATACCACCACCAGATGCTTCGTCATACTGTACAGCGAAGATATGCTCTGGGTTGCCACCGTTATTAGGAGCAAATACCGCAGCATAACCTTCCAATACGTCTGGATCAGCAGCTACACCTTCGCGCTTACCTAGGTTAGCAACAGTACATCCTGCACCACAAAGGCTGTAAGCACCACTGCTGATAATAGCATCAGCACAAAGCTCAGCTTTGTCATACATAGCAGTACCGGTATACACCTCTGCGTTCAAGTACAACTTACCCAAGATACCAAGCGCACCGTAACGGTTCATTACATAAGCAGAACCACCGTCATCTAGATTACTATTAGACAGATCCATACCTGCAGTAACTTCTGAGATACCCAATGCAGCAAGTAATTCGCTTTCAACGAAGTCAAATACTTCTTGGCGGCTAGCCTGTGGAGGATCAGCAGCAGTTTCAGTAACGATCTTCACGCGACCATATAGGTCAAGAAGACGCCAGTAGAAATATGCACGAAGAGCACGAGCTTGTGCTACTCCGTCTGGGCCTAGTGAACCATCACCCAACTTACCATTGATAGTACCAATAGCGTTGTACTGCTGGCCCCAAGTGCCGTTCACGAAAGCGTGGTTAGCACCATAAGTGTGTTGGTGCAATTCGATCAGGATACCACCGTCAAACCAGTCACCACCTTTGGCAGCGATACACATTTCATCCGATGTGATTTCCTGAACAGCGTAGTAACCACCGTGGTTGGCAGTACCCGCGTTACGCAGCTCAGCGTAAGATGCAGTTAGGTCAGCGATAGCGTTACCTGCAGCAGGGTCATTAACAACAGTAATGTTAAAGCCCGGCGCAGTCACCTCATCGGTGATATCACCCACTAACTCCTCTTCCAGGTCGGTACATGCAACCGCCCCGAGAGCCAAGCCGAAGAACATGAAATACTTAAAAAGCTTATTCATCTTATCTTCAAATTTACTAATGATTAAAAATTGAGGTTAACCCCTAATGTGATCGTACGAGACGCAAAGTAGTTGTAACGACGATCGATACCTGGGCTAAGTACGTCAGGGTTGTTGAAGTCAACAACACCACCGTTGTCAGCATCACCAAAGTCAACCAATGCTGGCTCTGGATCAGTACCGGTGTAGTTCGTCAATACAAATACATTCTGTCCTGTCAAAGATACGGTCAAACCGCGAACTGTGCTACCGCTACCGAAATCAAAACGACGCGCAATTGTCAAATTGTCCAGTTTAAAGTAGTCAGCCTTTTCTACGTACAGGTCACTGAACTGCGCAGAAGTAAGTTCTGGCACACGCAACTCCGTATTAACGTAGTTGTAAGAAGACTGAGTAGAGATCACAGGCTCGTAGAACGCACGCCATGTGTTCACTAGGCTGTGACCTACTGCACCACGGAAGAATGCGTTAACAGACCAATCACCGATAGTCAACTGGTTTGTCCAACCGAATTCTAGATCAGGAATACCATTACCTGCAACCTGGAAATCCGCATCAGGGTTCAATGCCTGGTCCTGATTTGCAATAACTTGTCCGTCACCATTCAAATCAGCGAATGTAGGAGCACCACCTTCAGTACCTGTGTAAACAGGCGCCCAAATTTGGCCAATCTCTTCGCCCTCACGAACGATGATCATGTTAGTACCGTTCTGACCAGGAGCACCCAAGTTAGCACGTACTTCCGCAGGAATTACATACTCATCAAGAGTAGTAGTGTAAGTACTCAATACTACACCAGTGTTCCAGTTCAGCTTCTCGCTGCGGATTACATCATAACCCAATGTCAATTCAGCACCTTGTGTGCTCAACTGTCCAGCGTTCTCGAAACGACGATCTACACCAAATACAGCAGCGTCAACCTGACGCTCTAGGATAAAGTCAGAGATCGTACGGTCATACAAGTCAAGAGTAGCAGTGAAACGGTCCATACCGAACTCGATACCGAAGTTCAATTCGCCTTTCTCCTCCCACTTCAAGTCAGGATTCGCAGCACGGATCAACTCGGTAGAAACACTACCATCAGGAGCATTTACAACAGAACGGATTGGCTGTGCAAGTCCGTTAGGACCAGGAAGAGAACCTGTTACACCATAACCAACACGTACTTTCAACTGGTTAACACCACCTAGATCTAGGTAGTTGTTCAAGTCAACACCAGCACTAATCGCTGGGAAGATACCCCAACGGTTGTCTTCACCAAGCTTGGTAGAACCCTCACGACGAACAGAAGCGTTCAAGAAGATCGCGTTGTCGAAGGTCAAGTTTGCACGACCAAAGAATGCAATGATCTTCTCGTCTGGAGAAGTATCACTGTTAGCAGAAATGAAACCAGCATTCTGCAAATCCTGTGCCGCCTCGATGATGTTACTGAAGTCTACAGAACTACCTGCAGGGAAGTCACCAATTTCGAAGAAGTTAGACTCGAAGTTGTTCTGCTGGTAAGAGTAACCAGCTGTGAAACGCAAGTCAGTGCTACCGAAGTTGTTTACGTAAGTAGCGTAACCTTCGTACAAGCGGAAGCTAGCGTTGTCATCATAGAACTTAGCCAAACCCTTACGAGTAGGGCTCGCAGCGTTACCGCGGAATAGTGAAGTAGAAGGATAGTACTCACGGTTGTTCTGAGTAGTATTCTGCTGTGCTACACGACCAGCAACTTCGATGTTATCAGTCAATTGGTAACCCAAACGAGCACCGTAAGTAAACTCGTTACGACGACCTTCGTTACGGTTCTGCTGAATGATAGAAACAGGGTTGAAACTATCGAACAGACCCAAAGTTTCGAAGAAACCACCATACTGATCACCAGCGAATGGGAATGGTGCATCGTCAGCGAATACAGGAGCTGTTGGGTTGTACAATACAGCGTAACGCAATGCTTCGTTGAAACCGAAGTCAGCATCACGACGTGTGAAAGAAGAGTTGAAGTTGATAGTAAGTTTATCGTTCAACGTCTTAGTAGAGAAGTTCAAACGAGTGTTGAACTGCTCGAAACCAGAGTTCTCTAGGATACCTTCCGAATCACGGTAGTTACCAGAGATACGGTAGCTAGTGTTACCAGCACCGCCAGAAGCGGCTAAACTGTGTACGTTGGTAATACCAGTACGAGTTACTTCGTCAACCCAGTCAGTGTCAGAACCCAAGTCAGTACCACCAGTTTGAAGGAACTGCTCGCGGCCCATGATTGGCACACTGTTGAAGGCTGTAGAAGCACCTACCTGACCATTGTAAGTAAACTGAACACGCTCAGCATCTTTGCTACCAGAACGCGTAGTAACCAGGATTACACCTGAAGAACCACGAGAACCGTAGATCGCAGAAGCAGAACCGTCCTTCAGTACGCTGATGTTCTCGATATCGTTAGGGTCAACGTTATCAAGAGACGCACCGATAATACCGTCTACTACTACAAGAGGCTCAGTGTTGGCACCTACCGTAGAAATACCACGAAGGCGAATCACACTTCCACCGTTAGGGTTACCACCCCGGTTGTACACCTGCAGGCCCGCTACTTTACCTTGCAACAACTGTGCAGGGTCAGTAATTGGACCTTGGTTGAATTCATCCGCCCCCACTGAGGTTACGGCTGATGTGATTTCCTTTTCTTTCTGTGAACCGTAGCCCACAACTACAACTTCATCCAGTAATTCACCAGCAGACATAGTGATATCGATGGCAGAACGTCCATTGATGTCAATCACCTGCGCAGAATAACCGGTGTAGGAAATCTCCAGCTGCTTGGCATCAGCTGGTAAGTTTAGAGAATAAGTACCATCAAAATCAGTTACCGTACCAGTGGAGCTTCCTACCACTAGAATATTGGCACCAATTAGTGGCTCGCCTGTCTCTGCATCTGTGATGGTTCCGCTAACAGTTTGTGCAACCATTACATTGCACAGCACAACTGCTATCAGCATCAGCATCCACTTAGATACTTTGTCGACTTTAAGCTTCATACACTACTTTGGTTTAGTTAAAAAAGCAATTACCATAAACATGTGTTGGCTTACCCTTGCTACCCACAATAAGAGTGGTAACAAGAAAAGCCAAACTAGCTCTTTACATTCAGTCTCTTGGGTAATGCCGGGATTAGAAGTAAACGAGCAACACCATTATTGATTCTAGTAAGTGTGACAGGTGGTTGCTTCTGTAGGTCTTTGGTGTTATATCTACACTAACTGCCGTAAAAGTCAGAATAAACTCCGAAATAAACAAGTATACTAAAAAAGATTTTCCCTAAACAGGGCCAAACAAAATATAATTACGTCCATTCAATAGATGTCATTTGTAAACGCAAGCAATGTTGGTTACGCTGCTTGGGTTGGAATTAAAGAGTGGTAATGCGGATGGTTAGTTTTTTTTTCCGAAATTGGGAATTTACTAGCAGTCTCACTCACCTATTCTGAGTGGTCGATCTGATGCCCAAATCACCTTGTTATATGTATCCAAAAATTGTCCTGTTCTTACTCTTTATCACCATCGGCGGGACTTTGCGTGGGCAGCAAGAATTGATTTCGATATCCCGAACCAACGGCCGGGTGGAAATACCGTTTGAGTACGTCAACAACTTCATAATTGTCAATATCGTATTCAATCGCATCTTCCCTTTGAAGTTCATCTTCGATACCGGAGCAGAAAATACAATCCTTACACGCAAAGAAATTACGGACCTACTGGCCATTAACTACCAGCGGAAGATCACCGTCTTTGGTTCTGATCTTAAGACGGAGCTTACTGCTTACGTAGCTCCAGGTATCTCCTTGAGTTTCGGAGAGCACTTGCGTATTGCTAGTCAGGCAGTACTCGTGATGGAAGAAGATTACTTTAGTTTCGAAGAATACGCAGGCGTAGAAGTGCATGGTATTCTCGGGGCAGATATTCTTCGGCGGTTCGTCGTTCAGATCGACTACCGCCGTCGGCGCATCACCTTTCAGGATCCCAGCAAATTCTCTCCGCCAAAAGGCCGGGGCTATGAAATGATCGATACTGAATTCAGTCGGCACAAGCCCTACGCTAATTTGAGCGCCAATTTGCGCCCAGGTGAAGAAAAGCCCGTCAAGCTCCTTATGGACACCGGTGCCAGCCTCGCCCTACTCATGTATACTCACTCAGATAGCATTCTCCAATTACCGGAGAATCTCATTCTTACAAATATCGGACGAGGTTTGGGGGGGAACCTCGAAGGCTTCATTGGCCGAACCGCCAGTTTAGAAATTGGCTCGAGGCAATTAACGAATGTCATCACCAGCTTTCAAGACATTGCGGATGAATACCTTATAGATTCGACATTCCTCAATAATCGAAATGGCATTATGGGCAATGTCATCTTAGATCGATACCGTATTATTATTGATTATATCCGGGAAGACGTATACCTCCAACCAACGCGAGATTTCAGGAAAGCCTTTGAATTTGACCGTAGTGGAATCAACTTGGTCGCAGCAGGCGAAGACCTGGGCAAGTATATTGTTCTTAGCGTTGTTGCTGGTAGCCCGGCAGATAGAGCGGGGATTCAAAAAGGAGATGAAGTTCGAATAGTTAATGGCGTGCCAGCCTACTTACGTGGCCTCGAAAACATCGTTCGGATTCTTCAGCGAAAACCTGGTAAGCGGGTAAAACTTGTCATTAGGCGCAATGGAGAGCGGATGACTAAGCGGATTACACTGCAGGATTTGATTTAATATCCACCATTTGCTCACTTATGGTCCAAAGCTGGCCTGCCAATTCAGGGTCACGAGCATCCGCGGATGGTTTACGACAGCACTGTCGTTCATCAAAGTACCGACCACTGACACCTCTAATTTCTGGACTTAACGCCAAATATAAAGGTGTGCGAGCACCACAGCGGGTTGGCCGCATAAAAGGCTTGTAGAAGGACCAGAGTAGACTATAGTACCAACGAGATCTTTTGTTGGCGATTCGAGTTCGTACTACGCCCGGGTGTAGGCAATTGCTTTCCACCTCCGGATAACGACGGGCCAGTTCACGCGTAAAGAGGACATTAGCTAGCTTAGATTGAGCGTAAGCATGTAATCCATTGTACGCTTCTGCTCCACCTTCCCCCCTCAATTTTTCGAAATCCATCTTGCCATGAAAATGAGCGACGGAGGCTAGATTCACAATACGGCCTTCAGGGGCATCAGAAAGCAAGGGCATCAACCGATTGGTTAAAAGAAAGTGCCCCAAATGATTTACGGCAAACTGGAGTTCATAACCATCGGAGGAGAACTGCAGATCATTGGTGAAAATGCCCGCATTATTAATCAGGATGTCGAGCTGACCAAAACGCCGTAAAAAATCATCACTTGCTGCCCGTACAGAGTCTAGACTGGCTAGATCGCATTCCAACCATTCCACCTTATCACTGCCAGTTCGATGGCGTAAGGTAGCAACCGCAGCCTTCATCTTGACGGGCGACCGTCCGGCAATTACGACCAGATGTCCACGTTCGAGAAGAACCTGGGCCGTTGCTCGGCCGATGCCATCATTACCACCAGTAATTAAAATGGTCTGACTGCGCATGTAGTTATTTGGTTAAGGCAACAATTGAAGAATCAACTACAAGAACCTCTAATCAATCGACAAGTTCAATGGCAATAAAGATTTACTGAACTTGTTAGAATTGTATTGCTGGTGTATTAGCTGACCAGTATTTCCTGTCTACTGGCACCGTACATTGATCCTATCGATTATATAACAGCGAAACCGGCTAGAATAGTTGACTAAAACTTACCTTTACGCATCACAAAAACTTGCGGTCCATGCTAAATCGATTACTTCGACCAGTCACGCTATTTACCTTTTTGCTAGGTCTGTGCCTAGGGTTAAGCGCTCAATTACAGGCTCAAGAAAAGGAAGATCCACTACGCATTTTGGCAGAAGAACTGGCTCATAAGTATATCATTACTGATGGCCACGTAGACTTACCATACCGACTGCGGATCCAAAATTTCCGTCCAACAAAGGAATATTTAGGTATACCCATCGAAACGGAGGATGGTGATTTCGACTACGTCCGTTCACGTGCCGGTGGCCTTGATGCTCCATTCATGTCTATCTATATACCTGCTTCCTTTCAGGAGACAGGCGGAGCAAAAGAGCTTGCCGACACCTTAATAGATATGGTGGTTTCTATCACGGAAGCTCACCCAGACAAGTTCATGATGGCCAATAACCCAGCGGATGTCAGAAAAGCCTTTAAAGAAGGTAAGTTAGCGCTTCCAATGGGCATGGAGAACGGAGCTCCGATTGGGGATGACCTCAGTAATGTTGCTTATTTCCGTAAACGTGGCATCGACTACATCACTTTGACGCACTCTAAAGACAATCTGATCTGCGACAGCAGCTATGATACAACCCGCACTTGGAATGGCCTCAGTGACTTCGGTCGGGAAGTAGTACACGAAATGAATCGCGTAGGAATAATGGTGGACATTAGCCACGTAAGTGACAGTACCTTCTGGCAAGTAATGGACTTGTCAAAAGCACCTTGTATCGCCAGCCATAGTTCAGCCCGTAAATTCACACCTGGCTTTGAGCGCAATATGAACGATGATATGATCAAGGCATTGGCACAGCGTGGAGGGGTGATCCAGATAAACTTTGGTAGTACCTTCCTTGACGGTAAGGTCGCAGCGCAGCGCGATAGTCTACGAACGGCCTTAAGTGCACTACTTGCCGAGAAAGAACTTACCTACCGAGATGAGGCCGCTGAGCCCGTCATTGAACAGTTCCGCAAGGAAAATCCATCTCTTTTTGCCGATGTAAAAACAGTAGCAGATCACATAGACCACGTAGTAGCACTTAGTGGTGTGGATCATGTTGCTTTTGGCAGTGATTTTGATGGCGTGGGAGACAGTCTGCCAACTGGCCTGAAAGACGTAAGTATGTTTCCTAACCTACTGTATGAATTGCTGGTTCGTGGGTACCAGGAAGACGAGATTGCGAAGATGTGCTACGGTAATGTATTCCGGGTATGGAAACAAGTAGCACTCGTATCAGATGACCTGCAGAGAAATTAAACGTCCCAAGTAAGAGACTTATAAATCTTTTTTAATTTTTTTACCACTTTCAACTCTATCCGAACATGAGGAAACTAATTATTTGCACCACCCTAACATTTTTAAGTGTATTGGTTTTTAGCACTGCTGCACAAGCACAATGGAGCGAATCAAAGCTTCAGACATTGTACCTTGACTTCCTTAGCGGCGAAGGCATGGAAGGCAGTATCGATGCGGACGGCGACGTTCAGTTTCGTTACAATGACCGCACCTACTTCATCGAAGTAAATGAAGAGGACAATGAATTCTTCCGTGTAGTACTCCCCAACATTTGGCCGATCGAAAGCGTATCAGAAGGACTCCAAGTTGTACAGGCTTGTGATGCGGTTAATCGAAGCATGAAGTGTACCAAGGCCTACGTCACCAATGATGATGTATGGATTGCGGTAGAGCTATTCTTGGGTCAACCAGATGATTTCGAAGATGTTTTTGATCGCTGTTTGTCAGCAATTGAGCAAGGTCTTGAAACCTTTGTCGACGAAATGTAGTACATAGCATTTATGTTGCGCTATACGCTAAGGCGGGTTTTCCTCATGGTTCCAACGTTGGTGCTAATCTCACTACTGGCTTTTGCCCTTAATGAGTGCACCCCCGAAGGCATCACGGACGAAAACCGAACTGATCCTAGAGCATCAGCCTTAGAACGGTATGATAGTGAGCGCAGCAACTTTAAGCGTCTGGCTGAGCTGCGCGGTGAACGCTTCCCGATTTTCTACTTCGGAGTTCACAGCGCCGCTTACCCAGACACCCTTCACTATCTTTTCCCGGCGGAGCGCCGTCTTGCTGCCCAGGCGTTCATTGGCCGTAATGGTAATTGGCCAGCCATTCAAAACTTTTATTCCGAACTCGAGCAACTTATCCGTCAGGGGCTAGCCCTATCTGACAGCCATCAAAGTGATGCGCTTATTGAGGTTAATCGATTATTGCAGCAAATTCCAATCCGTACAGAAGACAAGAATATCCGACGCGACTTGGATAAAATCCAGGAAGCCATCACCTCTGACACGGCTATTGAACAAAGCCTCGGCGCTCAGTACGCCGTCGTACAAGAAACTTTTGAGGGTACAACAGCAAATGCGCAGCAATGGAAACACTACGTGCCAATGTTTCAGTGGAACGGAACAGGCAACAAGTACCATCGCTGGATCAGCCCCATCCTGAGTGGCAACCTGGGCGTAAGCCTAGTCACCGGGCAAGAAGTTGGAGAACGAGTAAACAACGCCCTGCGGTGGACCTTACGACTCAACCTTAGTGCCTTCTTTATTGCCTACTTACTCGCTATCCCGCTAGGCGTATATACAGCCGTTTATGCTGGTAGTGGTTTTGACCGTAGGCTTAACATCTTCTTGTTCTTCCTTTATGCACTGCCTAGCTTTTGGGTGGCTACCTTACTCACCCAATTTCTGACTACTCCAGAGTGGTTTGATATTTTCCCTACGATGGGCGTTGGCGACGTATCGGCTCAGGCTTCCTGGTGGGAGCGAACGCAGACGCGCGCCTACCATTTCTTCTTACCTGTTTTCTGTCTTACCTACGGTATTTTAGCCATCGTTGTTCGGCAAGTACGTGCGGCCATGCAAGGAATTCTCCAATCAGATTTCATTCGCACGGCCCGTTCCAAGGGAATCAGTGAGCGACGGGTAATTTGGCGACATGCCTTCCCCAATGCCTTATTCCCTTTGATTACCATGTTTGGCAACCTACTGCCAAGTGTAGTAGCAGGCTCCATTATTATCGAGTTGATCTTCAGCATACCGGGTGTTGGTTTGCTCACATTTGACTCCATATTAAGTAAGGATTGGCCCATTGTTTATGCGCTACTTTTACTCACAGCTATACTAACGGTCTTTGGTATTCTCTTGGCAGACCTCCTCTACGCCTGGGTAGATCCACGCGTTCAGCTAGGTCAACAAAAGCAAAGCGCCAATGGCTAAGCTACGTACCAGCATACGCGAACAGCTGTTGAACAAAATCAATCAGCGAGCATCCTGGCGATGGGCCAAGCGTGGCTTGTACTTCCTTTTATTCATTGGTGCATTCGCTAATTTCATAGCAAATGACAAGCCATACTACTGTGAGTATAAAGGAGAATGGCATTCACCACTATTCAAGGCCATAGCAGTTGACTTAGGTTTAAGCAAATGGCCTACTGATCAAGTTAACCTCCGTTGGTATGAAGTCGACTTAGAGAACGATTACTGGCCTCCGGTGGCTTACCGGCCCGAACAGATCAACATATACCAGAAATTTCAGAGCCCATTTGACGACCAGAAGGTAGAGCGCTGGCAGTTTCGACATATGCTAGGTACGGATAGCCTGGGGCATGATACCCTTGCTGGCTTGATCTGGGGCACCAGATTTGCGCTGATCATCGGACTGGCCTCTATGCTTATTGCTACGATAATTGGCTTGTTCCTAGGAAGTATGGCTGGCTTTTTCGGTAATGATCGGTGGATTACCAGTAGAGCGCAACGGATCGGTGGAGTAATCGGATTAATTCTAGGTCTCTACGGCGGCTTGATGGTTCGGCGTCCGTTATTGGATGAGGGGCGTTTAGCCTTTTACTACATTGGGGCACTTGGTCTTATCATTAGCCTAACTGTGTTAGGTAGCTATATCGGCAGAAGGCTATTTCCACGATCAGGTCATATGCGGGCTTTGCCAGTAGATGATTTGGTTATGCGTGCTATTGAGACCCTAACGGCCATTCCTGCCTTACTGCTGTTACTATCTATTGTAGCCATCATACAACGCCCAAGTGTACTTTCCATCACACTTATCATTGGCCTACTGGGCTGGACAGGGATTGCACGATTTGTGAGAGGCGAACTTCTTCGAGTTCGTTCCTTGGAGTATATGCAAGCCACCAAGGTGATGGGGCTCCCCCCTGTAAGAGCTCTATTCCGGCACGCGCTACCTAATGCTATGGGCCCAGTTTATGTGGCGATAGCTTTTGGTGTGGCCGGTGCTATTCTGGTAGAAGCGGGTTTATCCTTTATCGGAATTGGCGTTCCTGCTGATTTGGTTACTTGGGGTAAGCTTTTGCGCAATGCGCGTACCTCGGCCGACGCCTGGTGGCTCGCCATCTTTCCTGGCTTGATGCTCTTTCTGACCATCACCGTCTTTAACCTATTAGGAGAAGCAGTTAGTGAAGAAACCTAATTGATCATTAGGTAAAGGCCTATCCCTACTTTATTCCCATTATCCTCGGCGACGCATCTTTTTCGGAAATAGCTGACTACTGCCTTTTCTGTTGGAGAGACTGCCATTCCGCTTAGTCTTCACCTTAGTGGTTTCATAGGCCGGGCAACCCGATTTGCGACTACAGCTTTGGATAGTTGTGCTAAAAGAAAACAGACCGATAAGAAAGAGGATATAGAATAAACGCTTCATGAGGATACAAGAATTTAGCTGTTTGGCCATCCCGGCGCTGACAGGTTTATAACGTCTAGAGCAGCATAATAGATACAATCTACTCCACAAAAGTATACGCAAAAGGTTGAAAACCTAGTAAAAACAAGGCCTTTCAGCGATTTTTCTGATAATTTAAAGGTCTTAGGGTTGCGTAATTCAAAGGTAAGCTTAATTTTGCCTCCACAATTTTCCTAAACCAAAACTATTATTAATGAATAAGGGAGATTTGATTAATAAGATTGCTGATTCTGCTGGTATCACCAAGGGTCAGGCAGAAGACGCTCTGAATGCCGTACTAGACGGTATCACCGACGCCCTGAAGAATGATGACTCTGTTACACTGATTGGATTTGGTTCATTCAGCGTAAGTCACCGTGCTGCACGCAGTGGTCGTAACCCACAAACTGGTGAGACGATCCAGATCGCTGCTAAGAACCTAGCCAAGTTTAAGGCTGGTAAGAAATTGACCGACGCGCTGAACTAATCAGTCTTCGCGTAAGATCATAAAAAGGGCAGCCCAGCAATAACTGGGTTGCCCTTTTCTATTTGCGGACCGGAATTCTTCTGTAGTTTATCTGCTTTCGGCCCGCACTACCCTATCTTTGCTACTCATAAACGTAAAGTCGAGCAAAACGACGATGATTATCGGTAATCTCAACTTAGCAAAATCTCTTTTAGTACAAAGTACCTGGTAAATAGTACTAAGTAGATACCAGCGTTTTTACCACGTACTACTTACCATATACCAAGTACTTTATTAAAGAGTTGTGATGCTTAATTGATATTCAAAGATGATTCATCCCTGAGCTAGCTTACGTTTCATTACTCATCTTCTCTTAAACTGCTTATGGCTGATATTCAAAAGCTCGAACAAATTGCCAGTCAGGTAAGACGTGATATAATTCGTCAGGTATCTGATGCTCAATCTGGCCACCCAGGTGGTTCGCTGGGTTGTACGGACCTCATTGTCGCCCTATACTTTGATGCAATGGAACATGACCCATCCTTCAATATGGATGGTAAAGGTGAAGACATGTTCTATTTATCAAATGGCCACATCTCACCAGTATGGTATAGTGTACTAGCCCGTAGTGGCTACTTCCCAGTTTCAGAATTGGCCACTTTCCGCCAAATCAATTCTCGCTTGCAAGGTCACCCTACTACCCATGAAGGTCTGCCAGGGGTAAGAACTGCTTCTGGTTCTCTAGGGCAAGGGATGAGTGTCGCGATTGGAGCGGCTCTGGCTAAGCGCTTAGATAATGACAATCATTTGGTGTACTGCCTGATGGGTGATGGTGAGCAAGAAGAAGGACAAATCTGGGAAGCAGTGATGTTCGCTGCTCACAACAAGGTAGATAACCTCATCGCCGTGTGTGACCGCAACAATCAACAGATTGACGGCAGTCTGGATGAAGTAATGGACCTGGGAGATTTGGGTAAGAAGTATGCTGAGTTTGGCTGGGAAGTCCTACGCATGGATGGTAACAACATGGCCGAAGTGGTTGACACCTTGGCGAAAGCTAAATCAATGGCGGGCCAAGGCAAGCCGATCTTCATTGACATGAAAACCGAAATGGGTAAAGGTGTAGACTATATGGAAGGCACCCACAAGTGGCACGGTAAAGCACCAGATGCTGAACTAACCGCTAAAGCGCTCGACCAGCTAGAGGAAACCCTCGGCGATTACTAAACCCCTTACTCACCATCCAGAAAAGAACATTAATCATGCTCGATAATATTCAAAGTACCGGTAAGAAGGCTACCCGTGATGGGTTCGGCGCCGGTATTGATGCCATCTCCGCAGAAAATGATCAGGTTGTAGTATTGACTGCCGACCTAGCGGGATCGCTAAAGATTCAGAACTTCATTGATAACTACCCAGAGCGCTACTTTCAGGTAGGTATTGCTGAGGCAAATATGATGGGTATTGCCGCTGGCTTGGCCAACGCTGGCAAAATCCCTTACACCACTACTTTTGCCAATTTCTCTACTGGCCGGGTGTACGATCAGATTCGTCAGTCCATTGCCTATTCACATAAGAATGTGAAGATTTGTGCTAGTCACGCCGGCTTGACACTAGGAGAAGATGGTGCTACTCACCAGATTCTAGAAGACATAGGCATGATGCGCATGCTACCTGGCATGACTGTAATCAATCCTTGTGATTACCATCAGACCAAGGCCGCAGCAATTGCTATTGCTAAACACCACGGACCTGTTTACTTGCGCTTCGGTCGCCCAGGTTGGCCGATGTTTACCGAAGACATGCCATTTGAGATTGGTAAAGCCCTCACGATGGCAGAAGGTACTGACGTTTCCATCTTCGCTACCGGCCACATGGTTTGGCAGGCTGTAGAAGCAGCCAAAGAGTTGGCTAAGGAAGGCATCAGTGTTGAGCTCATCAACATCCACACCATCAAGCCACTTGACGAAGAAGCAGTACTAGCTTCTGCTCGTAAAACGGGATGTATGGTGACTTGCGAGGAGCACAATCGCTACGGTGGCTTGGGTGAAGCTATTGCGCAGGTCTTGACTGCCAATCATCCAACGCCACAAGAATTTGTAGCGGTGAACGATACCTTCGGAGAAAGCGGCAAACCTGCTGACCTACTGGACAAGTATGGTTTGAGTGTAGTAGATGTTGTAGCTGCTGCTAAACGAGCGGTAGCACGGAAGTAAGAAGAGATCGATGCACGTGAACGGTGATTCACGTCTCCAAAGCTTGGGTTGAGTACTGCTTGACCCAAGCTTTTCTTTTGTAGATCTGCCCATTCTTGAGACTATTCCTTTCCCTTCCGAACATCAATAAAGTCTCACCTAAACGAGGTCAAGATAGCGTCGAAGCTTTTCTAAACTTAGAGCACCCATATTTCCCCACTAAACTTCTACCTTTGCGGCCTTGTTACTTAGTAATTTAGTTTTAGGCACAATAGCAAGCCAAAACGAATACTTCCTAACCAACAGAACATATCCGTAAGATGAAATTCGGCACTAAATGCATTCACGCTGGCCTGGAGCCAGATCCGGGCACAGGAGCAGTAATGACTCCAATCTACCAGACGTCTACCTATGCCCAAGAAGAACCTGGCAAACACAAGGGCTTTGAGTATGCTCGTACGCAGAACCCAACTCGATCAGCACTTGAACGTAACCTGGCAGGACTTGAAGGCGGCGAGAGTGCAATTGCCTTTTCTAGTGGCTTAGCGGCGATGGATGCTGTGATGCGTCTTTTGGAGCCTGGCGACGAAGTCATTGCAACGAATGATCTATACGGCGGCTCTTATCGCCAAATGGTACGCGTGCATGGCCGCTATGGCATCAAGTCTACCTTCATCGACCTGGCAGATATTGACAGCCTTCGCAAGACGATCACTGCTAAGACGAAGATGATCTGGATCGAAACGCCTACCAATCCAATGTTGAAGTTGGTTGATATCAAGGCGGTAACAGAAGTAGCAAAGGAAAAAGGGATTCTTACTTGCGTAGATAACACCTTCGCAAGCCCTTATCTCCAACAACCATTGAGCCTGGGTGCTGACATTGTATTGCACTCCGCAACGAAATACCTTGGTGGCCACAGTGACGTGGTAATGGGAGCCGTTATCACCAACAACAAGGAAATTGCTGAGCAATTGTACTTCCTACAGAATGCCGTTGGTGCAGTACCAGGCCCACAGGATTGTTTCTTGATGCTGCGCGGTATCAAAACCCTGCATATCCGGGTAGAGCGCTCTTGTAAGAACGCAAAGAAAATTGCTAAGTACCTAGTGGGGCATCCTAAGGTAGGCAAGGTGTATTACCCAGGTCTAAAGGATCACCCTCAGCATGACTTGGCAAAAACGCAAATGAAAGACTTTGGTGCCATGGTCTCTTTCGACTTCAACGGTGGCACTTTCGAGACCGCCAATAAGGTCTTGGCTAACACCCATCTCTTTACCCTGGCAGAAAGCCTTGGTGGTGTTGAGAGTTTGATTGGGCACCCTGCCAGTATGACCCACGCTTCAATTCCTAAGGAAGAGCGTTTTAAAGTAGGTCTCACAGATAGCCTGATCCGCCTTAGCGTTGGTATCGAAGATGTTGATGATTTGATCGAAGATCTAGAGAAGGCCTTCAGAAATATCTAATCTTGCCATAGCGCATGCTTAGAAACGCAGCGTTTCATTTTACATTTGTTGTATCGTCGTTAAAAAATCACAACGATACTTCAAGTAAGATGAGACGCTGTTTGCTTTTAAAGATTCGGGTGGATGAAGGTAATCCTCCTGACAACTAGAAGAACAATCACCAGCTCTGAATTATCAATAGTCCGTGGCGATTTTGAGAGGTATCAA
>ENA-UENT01000302-UENT01000302.1-marine-metagenome-genome-assembly--contig:-NODE-302-length-34607-cov-7.952276_pt1 | contig 34607 bp, 24 predicted proteins | sample MGYA00237879_ERZ529330 | MGnify/ENA primary metagenome ERZ529330 (study PRJEB26372, sample SAMN05368345) | marine metagenome | biome: cultured habitat; feature: ocean water; material: water; isolation... | reverse complement strand
GTGTGATCAGTCAGATCAGCGTCATCAGTGTACTATTGTCGTGAGCGGCGTGAGGAGGGACACAGATTAGACTGATTTCGCGGATTTTTACGGATTGCGAGCAGGGGCATCAGTATAGGCTTGTGGTATAGGAAGCGCAGGAGAAGCAAAGGGGCAAGGGGCAGTTTAAGCAGTAGCACAGGGGGTGATATGAATCCGAATATTTGAAAATCACCGCAGAGTGCCTATTTTGGAAGCATGAATACATTATTCCAAAACGCACAATTGTCAATTGAGGAGCTGCCGAGTGTAGCCGGGGTGGAATGGCAGGGGCTCAATCAGGCTTATCTTCGGGTGGACCTGATTGGGCTTTGGCTGTTCCGGCTGGGGGTGCTGGGGGTTTTCCTGGCTTATACTTTTTTTGTGGAAGGATTTCCGCCGGTGGTACGGTGGAGTATTGCCGGGCTATGGGTGTTTTTGCTGTTGCTGACCACGGTGCTGCGCTATCTCGGCTTCCGGATCAAGGGGTATGCGGTACGGCAGCACGACTTGATGTACCGCCGCGGCTTGCTGTTCCGGTCGGTCACGGTAGTGCCCTTCACGCGCATTCAGCACAGCGAGGTGGAGCAGGGGGTAATTGAGCGGCAGTTTGGGCTGTCGAGCCTGTCGGTCTTTACCGCCGGGGGGAGTCAGAGCGACCTGGTCATTCCCGGTCTGAAAAGAGAAGACGCTGAGCGCATCCGCAATTTCCTTTCCCAAAAAGTAGCGGCGGATGAAGAGGAGTGAGCTGAATTTTCTGGAGCCCCGCCGTCAGGCACAAGCGGCGATCGCGATTTTCATTTACAAATTTGTGGTGCGCATCCTTCGGGCGGCCTGGCCGATTTTGCTGGTGTTTTTATTTCGCAGCAATAAGGAGCAAAGCAATACGGAGCTGCTGATGAATGCTACGGTGCTGATTGGAGGCTTATTCTCTCTTGGGGTGTCGGTAGTGGCTTACTTTCGTTACTTCTTTCATTTGGAGGAAGATCAGCTGGTGATTCAGAAAGGCGTGTTCAACCGCAGCCTGACCAAGCTCCCCTTTGAGCGCATTCAGAACCTGTATATTGAGCAGAACGTGCTGCACCGCCTCCTTGGTGTAGTGAGCCTGCGGGTCGACTCGGCCGGCAGCAGCGGGCATGAGGTAACGATTGATGCGCTGGAACGCGAAGATGCCGAAGCGATGCGGTCCTATGTGCTGGAGCAAAAGCGTGAAGAGGCGCAGGAGCGGTCTGGCCTGGGCCCGGAAGCCTCCGAACGAAGTGCCCCGCTTGCGCAATCGATAGTCCTCCGCCTGACTTTTGAGGATTTGCTGCGGATTGGGGTGACCCAAAACCACCTTGCTACGGCCGGAGTGATCGTGGGTACGGTATTCGGCTTTCTGTTTACAGTGGCCGGTGCCTTTGAGCAAGACCTGGTCAAGACCCTGATTGAGCGCTGGCCGATGCTGCAGCCGGGCTTTTGGGGCTTTTTGATATTGGCGACCCTGTTGTTTGTGGTGGCTTTTTTCCTGACCCTGATCCGGACGGTCACGCAGTACCACGATTTACAGTTTTTTGAGAGCCGGGACGGTTTTCAGCTGAAGGCGGGGCTGTTTAACCGGCGGGAAGCTTCCATGCAGAAGCGCAAGATTCAGCTTATTCGCTGGACGGACAATCCGCTGCGGCGGTTGCTGGGGCTGTTCCGGGTGTCGATTCATCAGGCGATTTCGGGCTCGGAGCGGGTAGCGGAGCAAATTTCCATTCCCGGTTGTAAACAGGCTCAGGTGAATGACGTGGTACATTCGAGTTTTGAGGGCAGTGCGGAGGCTGAGTTCCGGGGGCATTGCATTTCCAAAGCGTATTTTATCTGGTATATCCGGTTTATGTTGCTGCCTGCGGTTGTTTTTGGGGCTTTGGGATACGTGTTGCAGGAGCCGCGCTTTGCCCTGCCGGCGGTTGGTTTTCCGGTGCTGGGGGGCTTGTACCTTTGGGCGTATCAGCAGCGTTTCCGGTTGTGGTTGTCCCCGGAATACCTGAAGACTTCGGAGGGAGTGCTGGGGCGGACGGTTACGTTGCTGCCGGTTTATAAGGTGCAGTCGGTTCGTATCCGGCAGTCGTTTTTTCAGCGGCGGCGGGCTTTGGCTTCTGTTGAGTTGTACACGGCGGGGGGCTCGGTGCGGGTACCTTTCCTGCCGCTTGATCTGGCGCGGGCGCTGCAGGACTATGTGCTGTACCGGGTGGAAAGTCGGCGGGAGGATTGGATGTAAAAAGGCGCTTTCTGGATGGTATGATTATACTCGGAACGGAGAGGTTTGGGCGAAGGCACAAACCCGACGCACGAGTTTGCCGGTACGCACAGGTATGCCGATACGCCTGCCTTTGCATGGTCACCGGCGGCCAAAGCCTCTGGCGACGGGACACGGGCAGGCACGAAGTCATGGTGCCAAATTACTTCGTCGTCGGAATAGCTGGTAATTGTGGCTTTGGGTGCGACTTCTGCGAGGTCGTTTCGCTGCTGTGGCTGGGAGTGAGTAAGGTGTGACCTCTGGTGAGTTCAGTTCTGAGCTACCAGGTAGATACATAGGTTCTGAGCAGCCCAAAATAACTTCGTGGAAGCCGTCGCTTTCCAACCCATGGAAAGAGGTCGTTTTGCGGTTCTGGGTAGGTGAGAGAGTAATATTTGACCTTAGCCGCGGTCAGTTCCGTGCTACCGGTCTGATGTTCATAGTGGGGGGCGTCCAGGCTGACTTCGTAGAAGTCACAGCTTATTAACCCGGGGAACGAGGCAGGTTCGACCTCGTAGAGGTCGCATATGTACAAGCGCTATACCTGCTTTAAGTTTGAAATGTTGCCCTAACTAAAATTGATTCCGGAACCCAAACCTAAAAAAAGCGAAAGTTTTTTTCCTGGGATTTATGGAATTTACCATCCTTCCGCGACATATAAGTAAAAGCAATAGTTATGGCAGACTCCTACACTCAAATTTATATCCAGCTTATATTTGTAGTAAAGTGCCGACAAGCCCACATTAGACCTGAATGGGAAGAAGAGCTATATAAATGCATCACAGGGATCGTACAAAAAAGAGGGCACAAAATGATGGCAATTAACGGTATGCCAGACCATACGCACCTTTTAATCGGCTTCAAACCTGCTGAATCCCTTTCTCATTTAGTTCAGGAGACGAAGAAAGCGAGTACTAATTTTATTAACGACAATCAGTTTTGCCCTCAAAAATTCCAATGGCAGGCCGGATACGCTGCTTTTTCTTATAGCAAATCTCACGTGGAACGGGTATACTGGTATATTCAAAATCAAAAGGCGCACCACCGGAAGCGGACGTTCCGGGAGGAGTTTTCGTCTTTCCTGAAAGCTTATGAAATAGAAACTGGTAGAAAAAGGTCTTTTGATTTTTGGGAAAACTAGCTAAAAGTGGTGAGTGTGCGACCTCTACGAGGTCGTTTGGCTATGGTCTGTTGAGTTAAGTAAGGTGTGACCTCTGGCGAGGTCAGTGTCTGTATTACCAGGCAGGCGCTCATGGTGTGGGTCTTTCCAAGCTGGCTTGGTAGCGGTTAAGAGGCTTGGAGTGCGACTTCTGCGAGGTCGTTTGGCTGCTGTGGCTGGGAGTGAGTAAGGTGTGACCTCTGGCGAGGTCAGTACCGGGGCACCAAGTTGACGTTAATAGTATGGGGCTTCCCAGGCTGACTTCGTAGAAGTCATATCTTACTAACTCAGGGAACGAGGGAGGTTCGACCTCGCAGAGGTCGCATGAGTTGCTTAGGCAGTGAGTCACCCCAACCTTAAAAGTTAACCTTTCCGGTCCCTGTTGCCAAAGCAGGCTTTGCCGGATAAAAAACCTTACTAACCTTAGGCCCTGTAGCGCACTGACCCCATAAAGGTGGTAGTGAGCAACGTATGCTTTGCCGAGGTCAGGTCCGGGCTTACCGGTCTGATGCTTATGGGAGAGGATAGCGACAGGCACTTCAAAATTTCTACAGAATCACTTTTTACCTTTGCTATTATGAAATTGCTCATAGTAGAAGATCAGCAAGAGCTGGTAGACAACATCCGGGCGTATCTGAGCCGTGGCGACGTAGTTTGCGAAGCCGCGCGCAACTTTGCGGAAGCACAGGACCGCCTCCTGTCCTTCAGCTATGATATTGTGCTGCTCGACCTGATGCTGCCCGATGGGAGCGGCCTCAACCTCCTGCGCCTGCTCAAGCGGATGAACCCGGAAACAGGCGTGCTCATCATCTCCGCAAAAAATGCACTGGACGACAAAATCAAAGGGCTCGAACTGGGAGCCGATGATTACCTGACCAAGCCTTTCCACCTTTCCGAACTCAACGCCCGCCTCAACGCTATCTTCCGCCGCCGCCGTCAGCAGGGGCATAAAGTATTGGAGCATGGCTGCATCCGCATTGATACCGATACCCGGGAAGTAACCGTCTCCGATCAGCCCATTACCCTGACCGTCAAGGAGTACGAGCTGCTCCTGTTTTTCATTACCAATAAAAACCGGGTACTGACCAAGCAGGTGATCGCCGAGCACCTCTGGGGTGATGATGTGGACCTATTAGACTCTTTCGATTTTGTGTATCAGCACATCAAAAACCTCCGTAAGAAGATCGCCATCGAAGGCTGCGAAGAGCACATCAAAACCATCTACGGGCTGGGCTATAAATTTACCAACCGATGAACCTGATTGCCAAAACGACCGTGTTTTACCTGCTGGTGTCCGTGCTGGTCTTTGGCATCGGCGGCTACGTGACCTACCATGTGGTGGAAACGGAAGTGATCAAAGAGACGGACTACGCGCTCTACGATGAGGTACAGGATATGGCCAGCGATATCCGGGATGGCATCCCCCTGGAGATCCTGCGCCGCCGCAAAGCAGAGATTGAATACCTGGGGGACCACCTGCAGGTTGATACCTTCTATCGGTTCTCAGACACCATCGCTCCGCATCCCTACCGCGAAGGCGAAACCGAACCCTACCGGAAGCTGGAAGCCGTGAAAGAAGTGGACGGCAGTTTTTTCCATATTACCATCACTGATGTTTTCATCGAATCCGATGATATCTACGATGTGGTGGTGGAAATCATCTGGCGGCTCTTTCTCATCCTCGGCGTGGGCATGCTGATTGCCAGTTTTCTGGTGACCCGATGGCTGCTAACCCCATTTCAGCGCATCCTGAGCAGCATCCGGGGCTTTAACATCAAGCAGTCCGAGCCTCTGGATTTGCCCAGGACCACTACCCGGGAGTTCCGGCAGCTCAACGCCTTTGTATCGGCTATGACGGAGCGGGCAAGGCGGGATTTCCGCACGGTCCGGGAGTTTTCTGAGAATGCTTCCCACGAGATGCAAACACCCCTGTCTATCGCCCGGGGCAAGCTGGAGCTCCTACAGGAAACCCCGTCCCTGGACCAGGAGCAACTCCGGCTCATAGACGATGCGCAAACGGCACTCCGGCGCTTGTCTAAACTGGGCAGCGCTCTGTTGCTGCTCACCAAAATTGAGAACCACGAGTTCCGGGCGCAGCATAAAATTGATTTTTCGGCCATTGTGAACGCCTGTATCGATAATTTTGAGGAGCTGGCGATGCTGCGGGGCCTGCCCGTGAAGCGGGACGTCAAACCCGGTGTGAAGGTTGCCCTTGATCCCACCCTGGCTGATGTGCTGGTCTCCAACCTGGTGCGCAATGCCATCCGCCACAATCAGGAAGATGGTGCCATTAAGGTTCACCTGGACCACAAGGGCCTTATCATCCGCAATACCGGTGCGGCTCCTACCATCCCTACCCGGGACCTCTTCAAGCGCTTCCGCAAAAACCAGCAATCCGAGAAGTCAATGGGGCTCGGGCTGGCCATCGTTAAGAAGATCTGCGACACCAACCGCCTGTCTGTCAACTACGATTTTCAGGACGGCTGGCACGAAATAAGTGTGATTTTCCCGACAAATGTTTAAACTTCAGAATTGCTTCAACATTACTACAGGTGAGCGATAGATTCGCCTCTTACCTTTGTCGTAAATAAAATTCAAGCATGAAGTTTCACCTGACCTTACTCACATTTCTGCTCACCTTTTCCTTTTTGCACGCCGCAAAGGGTGCCTCCACAGACCCCGGCGATGACATGAAGGGGCTTGTGAAAGGGCAAATTATAGATGGCTCCACAGGGGCTCCTTTGGAATACACCACAGTATCGGTTTATGCCTTGCCAGACAGCAATCTGGTGACGGGTGGCATTACCGATGGAGAGGGCATTTTCTCCATAGAACTGAAAACAGGCCGCTACTACCTGGAAGTGGCTTACATTTCTTACCAAAAGCTGGAAACGAAGCCTTTCGAGATTGCCCGTGGCCGGATGAGTGCCGATCTGGGCAAAATTGAAATGCGGCCGGATGCCACCACCCTTGAACAAGTGGAAGTGCGGGCAGAGAAAAGCCGCATGCAGATGTCGCTGGACAAGCGCGTATTCAATGTCGGCAAGGACCTGGCGAACCTCGGCGGTTCGGCTACGGATGTGCTGGACAACGTACCCTCGGTCACAGTGGATGTGGAGGGCAATGTGAGCCTGCGCGGCAGTGGTGGCGTGCGCATCCTGATCAACGGCCGGCCTTCGAGCCTGGTCGGCGTAGGGGATACCGATGGCCTGCGCAACATCCCCGCCAACCTGATCGAGCGGGTGGAAGTGATTACCAACCCCAGCTCCCGGTACGAAGCCGAAGGAATGGCGGGTATTATCAACATCATTCTCAAAAAAGAAAAGCGCAAAGGCTGGAATGGCTCGGTGGACATCACCGGGGGCTACCCGGAACAGGCAGGCCTGGCCATCAATACCAACTACCGCGTCAAGAAGTGGAATTTCTTTGCCAACTATGGCCTGACCTACCGGCAGAGCCCCGGCAGTGGCAGCCGCTACCAGGAAGTCTATGACCGCAACGAATTTGGCCCGGATACGACGTTTATCCAGGACTTGACCCGGGACCGTACCCGTGGCGGATGGGACAATAACATCCGTGTGGGAGCGGACTACAGCTTTAGCGAAACCAGCACGCTGACCGCTAATTTTACCTACAGCGTGGAAGATGGCGACAATATCTCGGAGATTACCTACCGCGATTTTATCAACAGCCTGGATAATCCCACCGGTATCAGCACCCGTACCGATAATGAGCGGGAAGAGGAAGCCGACCTGGAATATGTCATGACCTACCGCAAGGAATTCAAAGGCAAGGGGCATCAGTTCACCACTGATATCCGCTATCAGGACAGCGAGGAGCTGGAAACGTCCACCATCCGCGAGGCCTACTTTACCCCGGAATTTGAAGAGACCGGTGCGAGCGAGCTGGAGCAGCGGTCCAGCAATCTGGAGCTGCAAAGACAACTGATCTGGCAGGCCGACTATGTGCGCCCCTTTGCCGAAGAGGGCAAATTTGAGGTGGGGCTGCGGGCTGGCCTGCGCGATATAGAAACCAACTTCCAGGTAGATGAATTTGGAGTGAGTGGGTGGGAAAACCTGCCCGAGTTCACCAATAACTTCCTGTTTGACGAGGATGTCTATGCCGCCTATACGAGCATTGGCAATAAGTACGGTGACTTCTCCTTCCAGGCCGGGGTGAGAGCTGAATATACTAATATGGTTACTGAATTAGTCGCCACCGAGCAGGTCAATCCACGGGAATACTTCAACCTGTTCCCCAGTGTATTCCTGGGCTACGACCTGGGCGAAACCGGCAATTCCATGCAGGTGAGCTACAGCCGCCGCATCAACCGGCCTAACTTCTGGAGCCTGAACCCGTTCTTCAGCTTCAGCGATGCCCGGAACATCTTCACCGGCAACCCTAACCTTGACCCCGAATTCACCGACTCCTACGAGATCAACTACCTGAAATACTGGGATAACGCTTCGATGACAGCGGGCGTTTTCTACCGCTTCACCACAGGCAAAACGGAACGCATTCAGCGGGTCAACTCCGAGGGCATCACCTTCACACAGCCGGAAAACCTGGCCACTGAGGATGCCTATGGTGTGGACGTCACCTTCTCTGTTTCCCCTACCAAGTGGTGGGACTTGGATGGCAACGTCAACTTCTTCCGGTCCATCATTTCCGGTACTACTGAATCGGGTGAAGACCTCGGGGCAGATGCCATTACCTCCTTTGGGCGGCTGACTTCACAGATCACGCTTTGGGACGAGCTCAATACGCAGATTCGGTTCAATTACCGTGCACCGCGTAATGACCCACAGGGCCGTGACAAATCCATGTACCATATGGACCTGACCCTGAGCAAAGATATTTTGGAAAAGAAAGGTACACTGACCTTCTCCGTAAGCGACGTCTTCAACTCCCGCCGCTGGCGCTATGTCAACGAAGGCACCGGCTTTTACAGCGAAGGCGACTTTCAGTGGCGCGCCCGTCAGGCCCGTCTGACCTTCTCCTACCGCATCAATCAGCAGAAAAAGCGCCGGGGTAATTACGGCGGTGGCTACGATGGTGGCGGCGGTGATTTCTAAGACTTACTCATACACTACTTTGTGAAAATTGGTTGGCAGCGGGTGAATGGCATCCGCTGCTTTTTTGTTAGAAGAGCGGATGGGTTGGGCTTTCGTATTGATGTGTCTTGTTATTGAGATCGGTGCCATCAGTGTACTATTGTCGTGTGCGGCGTGAGGGGGGATACGGATTAGACTGATTGCGCAGATTTTCGCTGATTTCGAGCGGTGGCACGCATGGCGGCAGCAGGGTTGCAAGATCAGTGTGATCAGTGTAATCAGCGTCATCAGTGTACTTCTAATCCTACTGTCCCCTCAACGACACCCACCCCACCAAATTTTTCCCTACTTTAGCACCCGATGAGCACCCAATTGCATAGCACAGCTCTTTTGCTTTTCCTTCGCAATGAGCAGGACGAAGCGCGCTACAAGCCCCTGGCCGGCAGCCAAAAGGGGAGTGCTGCGCTTTTCCGGCAATTCAACCGCTATGCCATAAAGCAGGCGCGGCGTACCGGGCTGCCGCTTTTTGTCATTCAGGGCGATCAGCAGGTAGGGGCCACCTTCGGCGAACGCCTGGCCAATGCTTATCAATCTGTTTTTGAGCTGGGGTACGAGCGGGTGATTGCTATCGGCAACGACTGCCCTGAACTGAGCACTCGTTTGCTGTTGCAGGCCGCAGGTGCGCTGGAACAGCATGGGTTGGTCCTTGGGCCGACACAAGACGGAGGCGCTTACCTGATTGGGCTGCAGCGTTCCGATTTTGACCATGCCGCTTTTGCGAATCTGCCCTGGCAGACCGATACGGTTTATGAAGCCCTTCAGGCTTTGGCCGGGGGGGGAGTTGCTGTGCTCAGTACCTTTTTCGACATAGACCGCCCCGGAACCTTAAACCGGCAGTTTTGGCGCCTGCCTCTTGTCCTGCGCCGGGCGCTGAGCCGTTTGATGGGGCAGGAGAGTGGTGCCGTTTTTCAAGTTCAATGGCGCCCCTTTCACCTGACCTTACTGCGCTCCCTTGGGCTTCGTGCCCCTCCCTTCGCAGCTTGCCTGTAGTATTTCTACCTGTTAATAACATGAAAATGAGGGCTTAGCCCCGCTAACTGATGCAGAATGGTCACCGGTGATGATCTGACCCGGTGGGCATTTCCGTACATCTTTTCAAAATCTCACTATTTCAAATACTCACTTTTATGAAAATCCAATTGACGCTCCTGCTGAGCTTCATCACGGCTGCTGGTTTGCTGGCACAAGCCGACCTCAACGTCAACCTCATCAATTACCTGACGGATGCGCCGGTTGCCGGCATGGAAGTCCGGCTGCTCAATGAAAGCCGTGGCCTGGAGCGTTTGGCTACCACCAATGATCAGGGCGTGGCGACTTTTAAAGGCTTGCCTGAAGTCACCGGTTATAAAGTGCTGACGGAGGAAACAGAGGCTTTCCTTTCCGGAGAGTCGGACCCATTCAGCATCCGGTCCAACCAAAATCCAACCATCACTCTGGCACTGTTCGAAAACCGGCAGATTGCCCTTGATGCAGTGGAGGTTTCTGCGGCCTCCACCACCCAAATCAACAGCACTGACGCCGAAGTATCCTTCGAGTTGAAACAACGGGAAATCGAAGAACTGCCCATCGAAGGGCGGGACATCACCCGGGTGCTTTTCCGCCTGCCCAACGTCTCTCAGGCCACGGGCTTCTACCCGGAAGCGCCCAATGTAGCCATCAACGGCGCCAACCCGCTTTTCACCAGCTACCTCATCGACGGCATGGATAACAACGAGCGCTTTCTGGGCGGCCAGAAGTTCGCCATTCCGGTGGGCTTCGCGCGCAACGTCACGGTGCTCACCAACAACTACAGCGCAGAGTACGGCCTTACGGCAAATGGCATCGTCAACATCACCACCCGCAGCGGCAGCAATGAGTTTGGCGGGGAGGCTTTCCTGATCACCCGCCCCGGGCCGGTCATCGACGGACAATCGGACTTTGCGCAGCGCGATCTTTCCGGTAACCCGGTAAAGGATGGCTTTCAACGCTATCAGGCCGGTGTGGGCTTCGGCGGGGCCATTGTGCAGGATCAGACCTTTTACTACCTCAACGTAGAGCACACCACCGACCTGAAAGACAACCTCCTCAACTCCGATGCCCTGGGCGTAAACGAAACGGTCCGCGGCGAGAACAACTTCACCTACATCTCCGGTAAGCTCGACCACAACTGGAGCCCCAACTTCACCTCCAGCCTGCGGGCGAACGTCGGCCTCGTGAATATCGAGCGGCAGGGCGGCGGGCTCGATGGGGGCGTTACGTTCCCCTCTGCGGGCAGTGTGCAGGACCGTAACTCGGTGCTGGTGGCTTTGAAAAACAACTACATCGGGAACAACTTCAGCGCGCAGACTAATATACAATACAGCCGCTTCCGCTGGAACTACGGTCGGGCACTCAACGGCCCCGGTCCGCAGGTGACGATTTTCAATCCCAATGACATCACCGTCGGCGTTATCGGCCACCCGGGCTTTGTCTTTGACGAAACGGAAAACACGGTGCAGTTCCAGCAAAAATTCAATTACTACGCCGGCAACCACACCCTGAAGGCGGGCCTGGCAGTCATCTCTGCCGACCATCAGCTCTTCGGAGGTGGCAATGTGGATGGCAACTACACCGTCCGCCTTACCCAGGACCAACTCGATCAGGTGCGGGGGCTCGGCCGGGGCAGTGCCCTGAATGTGAACGACATCCCGGGCGATGTGGAAGTTCTGGGCTATGCCGTAGAATTGCGCCCTACTTCCTTCGGTGCGCGGCAGACCATCTACTCCGCCTACCTGGAGGATGAATGGCGGGCGACTTCCCGCCTGACCGCCACTCTCGGCCTGCGCTACGATTACGACAACCTCTCCGCTGGTGGCTCCGATGAGGGCGATTACAACAACATCGCGCCCCGCCTTAACCTCAACTACAAGCTCGGGCGGCGCAGCAGCCTGCGCGGGGGCTACGGCATTTTTTACGAAAAAATCCCCTACGCCATCTACAGCGATGCACTGCAGCAGAACACCACTAGCGCGGACTATCGCAAGCAAATTCAGTACTTTGTCGATCAGGGCATACTGCCGGCGGATACGGATGTGAGTGCCGTCACCTTTGAGGGCAACCTCAGCGGCTTCGCCTCCAACGTAGGCTATCTGCAAGGCCCCTCCGCGGAGAGCCTGCAGGAACAGCGTGAGGGCGTCTTCAGCAACGAGCGCCGCATCCTCAACCCCAATGGCTACGACAACCCCTACACCCACCAAATGGCGCTGGGCTATCAGCTGCAGATGAACAACAACAGCCTGTTCTTCGTGGACCTGGTGCACAACCGCTCCTTCAACCTGCTGCGCCTGCGCAACCTCAATGCCGCCGCCCCCTACGAGGTGGATCCGGACAACCCGCAGGTGCGCACCATTGCCGAAGCCGATGCCTCCCGCCCGCTGCCGATTATTGATGGCAACAGCGCAGTAATCAACGGGGAGACGCTTACCGGCGTGGCCCGCAATGTGGTGATGAGCGAAACCGCCGGCGAGTCGCGCTACTACGCCGCAAGCTTCAACTTCCAAAAGGCGAGGGGAGAGGACGACTACAGCTTCCGCCTCAACTACACCCTGTCGTACCTGGAGAACAATACCGAAGACATCAACTTCCGCGCTATGGATGCCAATGACTTCGAAGCAGAGTGGGGGCCGAGCATCAACGACCGCCGCCACATCATCAATACCATCTTTACGTACTATCCGGTAGAAAACCTATCGCTGACCGTAGCCGGCCTGATCCAAAGCGGGCAGCCGATCAACCGTACGCCGCTTCCGGTCAGCTACGTAGTGGTGGATGAGAATGGCAACCCCGTGCAGCAGCAGCTCACCGCCCCGGACGGCACCCCTGCCTTCGACCAAAACGGCGACCCCATCTTGGTGGACGTCACCGCTTCCACCACCGACCTCAACGGGGATGGCGCCTCCTTTGGCGATGCCTACGTGGGCAACAGCGACCGCTTCCCGGGCGAAAGCCGCAACAGCGACCGCCTGCCCTGGTCCAATACCTTTGATGTGGGCTTGCAGTACGATTTTCAGCTGGGCAGCAATGAACTGCAGTTGCGGGCGGATGTCTTCAACGTGTTCAATACCCAAAACCTGAGCGGCTATAGCAACAACGCCACGCAGTCGAATCAGATTCAGCCGGGCTCGGCAGCGAGCGGGCGGCTGATCCGCCGGAATGCAAGTGCGCCGCGGCAGTTTCAGTTTACCTTGCGGTACGTGTTTTAGTAACATGCGACTTCTACGAAGTCGTGATGAAAAAGAGGACTTCGTTAGAAGTCCCACGTTAGTAACCCCCGGCTAAAATCAATGAAACCGACCTCGTAGAGGTCGCATGTAAGTAATATTGAAAAATAATACCACCACCATGATCAAAGCAGCCGTCATCGACAACGGCATCGTCGGGCTCCGCGAGAGCTACCTCGATCAGCCGCACGTGCAGTACGATTTCCTGCCTACCCATCAGGCCACCGCACCGGACTTCAGCCCCTACGACCTGCTCGTCGTCCCCAATGGTACCGATCAGGTAGCCATGTACCGCTGGCGGGAAGCCGTACAAAGCTTTCTGAATCAGGGGAAAACCCTCTTTTGCTTCGACGGCTGGTTCACCAATTGGCTACCCGGCAGTCAGTGGGTAGCCGACAACAGCAAAAAGACCATCGACATCCGCTACACCCTGAAATCCGACCGCTACGGACTGTTTGAGGGCGTGGACCTCGACCACTTCATCTTCTCCAACGGCATCAGCGGCTGGTGGGCCTGCGGCTACATTCAGCCTGCTCCCCGGGCGGAAGTAGTGGTAGCCGATACCTGGGGGCGCTGCATTATGTTGCTGGATGAGCAGACCACTCCGGGCACCATCTTCGCCACCGCCAGCGGCCCGCTGGGCGATTACGCTTACGGCACCACCGACGATGCAGGCTCTATGGAAGGCCTGACCCGGCTTTACCACAATTTACTAACCAAGCTCATCAAAACACCAGTATCATGATAGGATTGCTCTTCAACGGCGTCTGGTCGCAGTACGCTTTTGCGAAAGCGGGAAAATACCAGCACCTGTACCGGCTGCTGTACATTCACGACCTCACGGAAGCCTCCCTGCAGGGCCTCAAAGCCATCGCCGTGCCCTTTCAGTCCAATCAGGCGGCTATCCGGGAGCGCAAAGGCCTCATCTACAACTTCCTGAAACAGGGCGGCAAGGTTTTCGTGGCCGGCGACAGCACCGCCGACTGGCTCGATGCGCAGTGGGAGGACCGCCCGGTCAATAACTACTGGTGGGTAAAAGACCCTAACAATCCGCCCGTTTCCCAAACGGACTACAGCCACCCGGTTTACGAAGGGTTGAGTGCCCGTCACGCCTGCTGGCACACCCACGGCGTATACACCCGTATACCGGAGCACGCCCGCATCGTACAGACCAACGGCAGGGGCGAGGTCATCTCCTGGGAAACGAACCACTACGGTGGCACTCTGTTCGTGACCACCCTCGACCCGATTGTGGAGCACGGCATTCAACAAATCACCCACCTCGATCATTACGTCGACAAGCTCACCGAATGGCTGTGCGGCGTGAAGCCGGAAGGGCGGTTCGAGATGCAGGCGGCGCATTATGGCGTGGCCTGGGAAAACGATTAGCAAGAAACGAAGCAAAAACCATGACAAGACTTACTTTTTTCAGCCTTTTGATGGCGCTTTTGCTCTCCGCCTGCGGGGATAGCAGCGCACCGGAAGCTATACAAGAAGACCTCTCCCAAATGAGCTGGGAGGAAATCAATGCAAGAGCAGCAGGCGCTACCCTCACCCACATGATGTGGACAGGCGACCCCCTCATCAACGACTACATGCAGAACTATGTGAAGCCGGAGGTGAAGGAGCGCTACGGCATCGAGCTCAACATCGTAAGCGGGCAGGGCTCGACCATCGTACAGACGATGATGGCAGAGCTGCAGGCCGGCAAAACCGAGAGCGAAGTGGATATGATGTGGATCAACGGGGAGACCTTCTATCAGCTGCGGCAAATCAAAGGGCTGCACGGTCCATGGACGGAACAGCTGCCCAATGCGCAGTACATCGACCTGGACAATCCCTTTATTGGCGTCGACTTTCAGCAGCCGGTAGACGGGTACGAATGCCCCTGGGGCAACGTGCAGATGGCCATCATTTACGATACCCTGCGCACGCCCAATCCGCCACAGAACCGGCAGGAGTTGCTGGCTTACGCCAAAAAGCATCCCGGTACCTTTACCATCGACACTCGCTTTACCGGGCTCACTTTCCTTAAGGCCCTGCTGATTGATATCGCGGGCGGGCAGGAGGCGCTGGCTGGCGACTTCGACGAAGCCAAATACAGGCAGTACGCCCCGCAGCTGTGGGACTACCTGCGCGAGCTCAAGCCCTACCTATGGAAGGAAGGGCAGTCTTTTCCGGAAGGCGTAGCGCCTATGCATCAGATGTTTGCCAACGGCGAGCTGCACTTCACCATGAGCAACAACGACTGCGAAGTGGACAACAAGGTGCTGCAGGGCGTCTTCCCGGAGAGCGCCCGTGGCTACGTCTGGGAGACGGGCACCATTCAGAATTCCCACTATCTGGGCATAGCCAAACACTCGGCCAACAAAGCTGCTGCCATGGTGGTCGCCAATTTCATGATCTCCCCGGAGGCGCAGTACCGCAAGATGGACCCGGCCATCTGGGGCGATGGCACCGTGCTCAGCTTGGATAAACTGCCCGATGACTGGGCGGCTAAGTTCCGCAACCTGCCCAACCGGCAGTACGCGCCCGACCGGGAGGCCATTCAGGACAAAGCGTTGATGGAACTGGCACCGGAGTATATGATCCGCCTGGCGGAAGATTTTCGTAAGGAAATCATAGAAGGCTGATGCAGCAGCGCTGGGCAGCATACGGGGGCAGAAGCCTGTTTGTCCTGCTTTCGGCCGTGCCGATTGTGGCGGGTGTGAGCTACGCCCTGCTCTACAGCCTCGGGCTGACGGGCGTCATGGCGGAAGGCTTCACCCTGGCCCACTGGCAGGAGATACTGGGGGATGCAGCATTTTGGCGCACCCTGGGCTTCAGCCTGTACGTGGCGGCGGTGAGTATCCTGACTGCGCTGGGGTTTTCTCTGGCGCTGGTGCTCCGCTCGCCTCAGGCTTTTACCCGGGGCAGGCTGTCGTTTTTCATCTACCTGCCGCTGAGTATTCCGGCGATCGTGATGGCTTTTTTCATCTTCCAGCTGCTGGGTAAAGGCGGCTGGCTGTCTCGGGTGTCACATCAGTTGGGGCTCATCAGCGCGCTGGAGCAGTTTCCGGACTGGGTGAATGACAATTATGGCATCGGTATCATCGTGGCGCATGTGATTATGGCGACGCCCTTTTTCACCATCTTCTTCGCCAATCTGTACCAAAATGAGCGGCTGGGAGAGTACCTCCACCTGGCGGCTACGCTTGGCGCGAAAGGGCGGCAGCGTGTCTTCCGGGTGGCGGTGCCGGTGCTGTTGCGGCGGGGGCTGGCCACGGTGTTTTTGTACTTCATGTTTGTCATGGGCAGCTATGAAATCCCACTTTTGGTGGGGAGCCAATCGCTGCAGATGGTATCGGTGCGGACCATTCAGCGGCTGCAGCGTTATAATCTGGGCGATATACCGGAAGCCTATGCCATCAGCGTGGCTTATACGGTGCTGGTGGTGGCCCTGCTGGGTGGCCTGCTTTGGTACAACCGCAAACAAATGGGCCGCGCATGAGCAGATTCACCAAAATAGCGCTGATCGGGCTGATCCTGTTCCCCTTTGCCTTCCTGCTGATGCTGTCGCTGGGGCGGCAGTGGCCTTATCCGGCTGTTTTTCCGGAGCAATGGTCGCTGGGCAACTGGCAGCTGGTTCTGGGGGGCAGCGAAGGCTTAGGCAACAGTGTGCTGCTTTCTGTGTTGTTATCGCTAAGTGTGGCTACGCTGTCCACGGGGCTGAGTTTCTGGGTGAGCCGGCACATCGCCTACCACCCGAAGCGGGAAGCCTGGCTGAGCCTGGCGTACTTTCCGTACGTCTTTGCGCCAGTCATCCTGGCGGCCTGCCTGCAGTTTTTTTTCATAGTGGGCGGGCTGTACGGGACCTTTGGGGGCGTATTGCTGGCGCAGTTGTTCATTACCTTCCCCTACGGTGTGATCTTTTTCAGCAGCTTCTGGAATGAGCGGTTGCGCAGTATGGAAGAGCTGGTGAAAACGTTGGGTGGCAGTACCCTTCAGGCTTATGCCAAAGTGCTGGTGCCGGTGGCAAGAGGTGCGCTGATGACCTGCTTTTTTCAGCTCTTCCTCATCTCCTGGTTCGAGTACGGGCTCACCAATCTGATCGGGGTGGGAAAGGTGCCAACGCTGACGCTGCGGGTCTTTCAGTACGTCAATGAAGCCAACCTATTCCTGGCGGCCCTGGCGAGCTGCCTGCTGATATTGCCACCGGTGGCGCTATTGTGGCTGAACCGGGCGGTGGTCTTCCGGGAACGTATCGCGCCCTAGGTGCGAAATGTAGATAGACAGATCGCACCTTTAGGTGCGAAATGTAGGTAACGCGCCTTTAGGTGCGAAACATGGGTAAAACAAAATGCATATGCATATCGCGCCGTAGGTGCGAAATGTAGGTAACACGCCTTTAGGTGCGAAACATGGGTAAACAACAGCCAATGCTGGACATAAAAAACATCAATAAAAAATACAAAGGAGAAGCCGTCCTGCAGGACCTCAGCTTCACCCTAAAGGCGCACGAAATGCTCAGCATCCTCGGGCGCTCCGGCAGCGGCAAAACCACCCTGCTCAAGGTGCTGGCCGGCCTGGAAACCGCCGACCGCGGGCAATTGCTGCTCGACGGGCAGGACCTGTCGCCCGTACCCGCCAATCAGCGGGGGATCGTGTACCTCTATCAGGAGGCCTTGCTGTTTCCGCACCTGGACGTGTTTGAGAACGTCGCCTTCGGGCTACGGCTGCGGCACCGCCCGGAAGCGGAGATTAGGGAAAAAGTGAACGCCCTGCTGCAACGGCTCGAACTGCCGGAGCAAGCCCGCAAAATGCCGGAGCAGCTGTCCGGTGGGCAGCGGCAGCGCGTCGCCTTCGGGCGGGCGCTGATCATCGAGCCGCGGGTGCTGCTGCTGGACGAGCCCTTCGGCGCCCTCGATACAGAGACCCGCCGCAGCATGCAGCAACTGCTCAAGCGGGTGGCTAAAGACCTCGGCCTGACCGCCATCTTCGTCACCCACGACCTCAAGGAAGCCATGCTCATGGGCGACCGCCTGGGCATGATGCAAGGCGGACAATTAAAAATATACGGCAGCCGCGCCGAATTTATCGCGGATGAATCCACCGGTGCCCGGGAAGAGGCCCGGTTTTGGATAGATCTCCATGATTTAAAACTGACAAAATGAAAGTAGACTTCAATCACTGCGAATCTTTATACTGGGTATTTACCCAATTGTGCAACGACGAGTGCGACCACTGCTACAACGATTCCGGCCCCTACGGTGCCCGCATCAGTGAGGAAGAGTGCATGATGATCATCGATAACCTGCCGCAGCGCATTGACCGCATCATCCTTTCCGGGGGTGAGCCTATCGCGGACCGCAAAAAGCTGTACAACATCCTGGATGCTTTGCGCGAACGCTACACCGATCAGGGCACCCAAATCATGCTGCAAACCAACGGCGATCTGCTGACCGAAGAAATTCTGGACATCCTCATCGAAAAAGGCGTCACCCGCTTCGACATCGCGAGCATCGACCGTTTCCACAAAAAGGCCGGCGCCCGGCTGATGGAGCTGGCCGAGCTGTTCGAGTCCCGGGGCGTCAACGGAGAGGACAAAGACCCGCTGGTGGATAAGCAAAACTACCTGCACGGCCATCCGCTGAGCTGGGGGGCCTGGGGCGCTACCGATGACATGTGGCTGGGCGGCAACTGGGCCCGCGGCCGTGCTATGGAAAAAGACATCTGGAAGCGCGACCCGGAGCACAATTTCTGCACCATCCTCTCCGGTGCCCGCAACTTCCTGGGCGGCTACGAAGACATCCCGCAGGAAATCAGCATTCAGCTGTGGCGCATTAACCCCTGTTGCCCGGGCACGAAATTCCCCATGGGCGATGCCCGAAAGGAAAAAGTAGCCGATGTGTTGGCGCGCATGGCCGAGCATCCCGTTTTCCAAAAGCTCAACGAAGGCGACCCCTGGCGCATGGGCGAGTACCTGGGCGTAACGGAGGCCGAAGCCAAAGCCCGCACCCGCGAGCTGGAGAATATCTGTCTGTACTGCGATGCCTTCTTCAATGATCACCTGCAGGATATGAACCCGGATTCCTTCGTAGAGTTGCCGGTAGTGAAAGCGTAAACGAACATCTGCTGCCCGCCTGCCTTTCAGCAGTAAAGGCAATTATGAAAGTACTGATTATTGGAGCGAACGGGCAAATCGGCACGCAGCTGGTGGATAAACTGAAAGACAGCCAACATGAGCCGGTGCCTATGGTGCGGAAGGAAGAAGACGTGAATACCTTTAAGGAAAAGGGAACTAATCCGGTACTGGCCGATCTGGAAGAAGACATTGGCCATGCTTTTCAGGGCATTGACGCCGTGGTGTTTACTGCAGGCTCTGGCGCCGATACCGGGGAGGAGAAAACCGAACTGGTCGATAAAAAGGGCGCCGTCAAAGCCATTAACGAAGCCAAGTCCAGGGGCATCGACCGGTTCGTTATGGTCAGTGCCTTCGGTGCCGACTTTGAGCCAAAGGAATGGCCCGACTCCATGAAGCACTACTACGAGGCCAAGGCTGCTGCCGACAACCACCTCATTTCCTCCGGGCTGAACTACACCATCCTCAAGCCGGGCCGCCTGACCAACGACAGCGGAGAGGGTAAAGTAGACATCGGCGAGCGTACGCAGGAGCGCATGGGTGAAATCCCCCGCGAAGATGTGGCTACCACCATACGGGAAATCCTGGACCGGCCGAATACCTACCGGGCTTCCTATGAGATGCTGCAGGGAGATCAGCCGATAGCGCAGGCGGTGGAGCGGATTTAGAGGCTTGCAGAGATTTAGGAAAAGTCCTTATCTTCGGGAAAAGTAATCAACGTTGATGCGGTACTTCAATACTTCAGGTCCGAATAATCCTCAACAACATTTCACTGTAGAAAGGAAAGCGTTGATTAGAAAAGGCTTCCAGATGGTTCTGCGTGAGCAGTATTTTACCATTTATGGGCCCCGCCAAACGGGTAAAAGCACCTATTTCCGGCAGTTAGCAGGATTTCTGGAGGAAGAAGGTTATAAAGTGGCGCACACTAATCTGGAAAGCCTGCGGAATGCTCCCCTGTCCACCTTTCTTGAGATATTTGCCAGCGATCTGGACCGGCAGTGGGGAACGGCTCTGCCGCAGACAGATATGGCCGGGCTTTTCCACGCCATCGAACAACTCAAAGAAGAAAAACTCGTCCTGATCATTGATGAAGTGGAAGGGGTGAATGAAGCTTTTTTTGGGGACTTTTTACATTCGATCCGGCGGGCTTACCATTCCCGCCATGCTCATGGGTTGAAAAGTGTCATTCTGGTGGGCGTCACCAATATCCTGGGTGTGGTGAGTGATAATGCTTCTCCGTTCAACATCGCAGACAACCTGGACATCCCCTATTTTTCAGACGAAGAAGTGCAAAGCCTGCTCCATCAGCATGAGTCGGAAACCGGGCAGCGTTTCGCGGAAGCGACCATTCGAAAAGTCAGCATCATCACTGCTAATCAGCCGGGTCTGGTTAACGGCTTTGCAGCTAAATTGGTGGAGTTTTTTCCGGATCGCCCGGTATTGGATGAGGCTGCTTATTTGGAGGTGGAGGATTGGTATTTGAGGTTGTCGATTGACAAGAACTTTGAGAATATTCATAACAAGGCAAAAGAGGAGCGCAGGCTTGTAGAAAGGCTTTTATTCACGGAAGACAAAATCCCATTTAAAATTGACCGTCCGAGCATCAAGTACCTGCACACTAATGGCTTGATAAGAAAAGACGAAGATGGATTCGTAACCTTCTGGGTGCCTTTTTACAAAAAGCGCCTGTACGATGCCTTCTATCCCTACACCAACGGGGAGCAAAAGCGCATTACCCGCTCCATTTATGCCCCGGAGTACTTCACCCCTGAGGGCGGATTGCATTTTGAAAAGCTGATCGCTACCTACAAGGCTTACGTCAAACGCCGTGGTTTTGCCCCTTTCCGGGAAAAAGACTCCGATGGTAACTATAAATCCATCCGGGAAGCGGCATTGATTTACAGTTTTGAGACTTATATTCACGCTATCGTCGAGGAACTGAGCGGTAAAATTTACCGGGAAGCCGATACCGGCCTTGGTAAAAGCGATATGATTATCAATATCCGGGGGCAGGAATTTGTCATTGAGACGAAAGTGTACTACAGCCCCGGAAAGTTTGAATCCGGCAAACGGCAGTTGGCCTACTACTGCCAAAGCCTCGGCCTCACGACCGGGCTGTACCTCGTCTTTTGCCCCAATAATATTGCCTACCCGGACATTGTGCGGGAAGGGAAGGAAGACTTTGACGGCACAACTATTAAGGCTTACATTATCCCGTACGATGAGGAGCGCTGGGATTGATTTTTAATAAAAAACGGACCGCATATTGCTATACGGTCCGGGGGTTCAGTTGAAATAAGGGGGGAATAATCTTTTTACTGACCGTTAACCTTTACCAGCCGGATTGTTCGGTCCCGGCCGCCATCGGTCAGCCGGAGGAAGTAGTAGCCGTTGGGCAGGTGGCTGAGGTTCAGGGTCTCTTGTAGTAGCGCACTATTGGTTTGAGGGTGAATGCGGGTCAGGCGGACCTTGCCATTCATATCTACTACAGTCAGGGTACACGGAGTGCCGCTTTTGACGTTCGCATTGACCGTTACCGCATCATAAACCGGGTTCGGGAAAGCCTGGAGTCGGGCACCCGGAGTAATGGGCGCTTCCTGCGTTGGACTAACCGCTGCAATCTGGCTCGCCGGCTCCGGTGTGTCAGGCGTAGTCAGCGCCAGGTTCGGAATCGTCGCATTGGTGTTGTTGAAGGCAATGAAGGCAATAGACTCGTCCATATGCCAGCGCTCGCTATCGGAAATTTGATCTTCATCTACGGATACCTCGAAGGACTGATTGCCGAAAGGCTCCGCACCGTAGAGGACAGGCCAATGCCCGTCGCCCCCCTTAACGCCTGCTACGCTGAGAACAGCACCATTGGGGGCGGGGACGACTGTATTGTAGGTATCACTCGCGTTTTGCCCGCCAATGATAGCAGAGCCGACTCCAGCTTCAAGCATAACGCCGCTAAGGTTGTACTGTCCGGCTTCCATGAGGATGTAGCCGATGGTCTCCACTGCCCGGTCCGTGATGGTATCGGCAGCGACGTGTTTGCCCATAGCGTAATTGTCAGGCGCGGCCGGGTTGCCGGAATGGTTGCCCATTGATGCCCAAAATACCGACCACCGGGTATCGTTTTCGCTCATGACCTGCCCCAGCAGCACTGGTTGTGTGTAGGATTGTTCCATTTCGCGTTTTTCGCGGGCAGACCACCAGGAACCGGTATTCGCCGTTTCAAGGGCGCTCACGAATCCGGCTTCCATAGTGACGCCATCGTGCGCAGCCTGGTACTTGCCGGCCTGCACTGCTACAAAGTGGACATCGTAGAGGCTGTCCGTTGATCCACCTGGGTTCTGGACTTTTAATTCAAAGGTGTTTCCGCTGGCGTTGCGTACCCGCGGGACCACAGGGGCGTAGTCATAGCTGGGTAGCTGCACGGTGGCGATAACAACCATGTCTTCAAAATTTCGGTTAAGGGTAACCGTTTGCCAGGTATCTGAAACGCCCGTGATTAACCCGGTTTCTATGGGCATCGTGGTGGCATCGCCTACGTTCGGGTCGCAGGCATCCGGTATGCCATCGTTATCGGTGTCGGTATTGTCATCGCCGTTCTCACAAATGTCATCCCAGTTGCAGACGCCGTCCCCATCGCTGTCCATAGGGATACCTGCACAGCCGCAGTCCTCGGTGTATACATCGAGAATCGTACAGGCAATGCCGTCGTCACAGGGGCGGCCGATCAGGTTGTCGTTACAGTCGTCGCAGGCATCGGGTAGGTCATCTTCATCTTCGTCTGCCATATCGTCAAAGCCGGGGCACACATCTTCCGCATCGCAAATACCATCCATATCAGCATCGTACCGGCAAATGCGGTCTTCGAAGGCGAGGTAGGCAACCTGTTCGGTGGTATGCCCGCGCTCTGTATCATGGATTTGATCTTCATCTGCTACCATTCGGATCAGGCCGGGCTCTATGGGCTGTTCTCCAAAGAGGACCGGCCAGTAGCCATTGCCGCCGTCCATGCCGGCAGCACTCAGCACCGCGCCCCGGATTTCAGGGTTGTCGAGGTCGTAGGTGTAGCCATTATTGTTGGGGCCACGGACGATGTCGCTGCCCAGTCCGGCTTCCAGTATCCGGTTGCGGACCTGATAGGAGCCGGCTTCGATGATAAGGAAGCCGATCATTTCATCCGTGCGGGTGGTGTGGTAGTCCTCGCCTTTATGTTTGCCAGCGGACAGGTTGTTCATTTCCGGAGGGTGGGCGGAATGATTGCCCCGGGAGGCCCAAAATACGGACCAGGCATCATTCTCGCTTGTCATCACCTGCCCAAGCACGACCGGATTTTCATAATACTGCCGGAAAGTCCGTTGCTCCCGGTTGCCCCACCAGTTGGAAGCATCGGCTGTTTTCGTGGCGGGCTCCAGGCGGGCTTCCATTTTGATGCCATCGTGCTCAGTGGAGTAAGTACCGGCTTCAGCCACTGCGTAGTAAACTGCGTAGTTTGCGGAAGTTGTCCCACCCGGGTTCTGAACCCTCAGCTCAAAGCTGTTGCCTTGTGCATTCCGGATACGGGTTACTACTGGCAAGTCGGTTTTGTGCATCAGGTGCGGGGTGGCAATGACTACCATGGAATCGTAAGTTTCGGCCAGGGTAATCGTCTGCCAGTTTTCGGTAACAGATGGAGCGATGCCGGTTTCCAGGGGGAAATCAGCCGCAGTGCCTACGTGCGGGTCGCAAAGGTCAGGAATCTGATCCCCGTCTTCGTCAATCACCCGGCCACCGCAATTGCAGTCCCGGTCGAGTACATCATCAATCGTACAGGGATCGCCATCGTCGCAGGGGCTGCCACTGTCGGCACAGCCGTCACAAATGGAAACCACCATGCGGTCGAGGTTCGGGCCCCAGCCATACACCGGGCGCAGTATGACCTCATGCGTGCCGATCGGTAAGGCCTGATTAATGGTGATTTCCTGCCAGTCTTCCCAGTCTGCTGTTTCCGGGAACAAAAGTTCCTGTACAACCACGTTGCCGTCAATAATGAATTGTAAAAAACGGTCGCGATGGTCTGAAGTATATCGGAAAGTAAATTGGTACTCCCCACCAATACTCGTCTCCACCGGCAGGAGGATGAACTCCGTGGTGTCATTGGTGTAATCGACGAAGCCATCTCCGTAGAAATGGGGAATATGGTTGTGCACAGTTATATTCCCCTCCAGGAAATTTTCTGCTTCGTAAGCCAGATTTCTACAGGGGTCTACGCCATCGGGTATGCCATCCCCATCCGAATCGAGCGCGACGCCCTTGCAGTTACAGTTGTTGTCGTATTGGTCGTTGACGGTGTACACATTTTGGTCATCGCAGGCCGCTCCTGCTCCGGGGCAGTCGCAGGCCAGGCTCCCTGCCTCCGATAAAGTGGGCCAGGAGGAAACGGGCAATGCGGCCGTTCCGTTATTGGCCTGTCGGCTGTTGAGGGAGGTGTGGGCGGCATCAAAGCTGATCTCCGGAGCACTGCCCTGCTGTTTGACGTCAAAGCAAACCGTACCTATGGTTACTGCAGGAGCTTCGTCCATTTCCGCGCAGGGCGGCATAGCATCGTTGAGCAGTAAGGTCAGGCTGAACTTTCCGGGGTGGGAGTAGGCATCGTATTCATGAGCGGACCACGGGCTCATCGTACCATCGAGGCAGTCTTGCCCACCGTTATAAGCCAGGGGCTCATAGCTATGAAACGTAAGTGCTTCGGCATTGTAAGTCAGCAACAGGGAGGAGGTGCCCATGCGGACGGGCTCACCACTATCGGACGCCAGGATGATATCCGTGCAGTACCGGTAAAGGTTACAGTCTTTGGAGGCATCGAGCTGCAGGGCAACGCTTTGGGCCAGCAGCTGATCGCTGGTGAAAAGACTGAATACCAGCGGCAGAATATAGGTGATCGTTCTTTTCATCGTTCGGTTATTTTAGTTGGCCCAGTTTGCTGCGGTTACCGCGCCAGAGCTGGAAATCGTTGGCATCAATCTGGCCATCGGCATTGAGGTCATAGTTGTCGTAATGAGCGGATTGTCCCTGTTGGGTGGTCCAGAGGTTGTAGTCCTGATTGTTGACGATGTGGTTGTGGTCGGCATCGCCACCGCGCATGGCCCAAACCTGTCCGGTGATTTTTAGCTGCCGGTCACCGAGGGCTCGGTTTTCGCTGGTTGTGAAATCATACTGGAAGTTCGGGCTGTCTGTGGGAACAGGCTCAGCGGAGACGACGGCCAGATGGTTCCGGTGGAATACCGCCAGGTGGTAAGTGCCATCCGGTACGCCATCAAAGGAAATACCAGCGGTACCATCAGTGCCCATCAATTGTCCATCGGCGCGAAGGAGGAAAGCCTTGCGGGCTACAGTATGGGCGAGGTTATTGGCAGTGCGCAACTCAGCCAGCACCCAGTCAACGGTATCTTCCGGCCAGGTAGTTACGGTTTCGGTGCCATTGTAGTTGAAGGGGGCGGCAGTGTAGGGCTGAGTGTTCGGCAATGCATTCCGGTCCAGCAGTTGGGTATGCATTTGCTGCAGCTGCGGATCGTAGAAGCCTTCAAGGAACAGGCGCACCCGTATACAGGCGCAGGTCACGGGTGGCTGAGGGGTATAGTAGCAGGCGTCGGGCACCAGGTTGCTCTCATTGATAAAAGTGGGGCGATTGGTGATGTATTCCTGCCGCTTGAAGGTGCTGCTAAGCGAATCATCATTGGCCCCCAGCCAGTCCTGAAGGACAGTAGAGAACACCTGCCGGTAGTCGTACTGAATTTGTTCAGGATTGGGCGCACCGGGATTGTCCTGATCGCTCAGATTGATGTTGTTGCCGATCACGCCACCGTCCACGCCCCGGCCGATGAGGAACATGGAGCTGAGGGTACCGTGGTCGGTGCCGCGGCTGCCGTTTTGTATGATTTTGCGGCCAAATTCTGAAAAAATTACGGTTAGCACCTTGTTGTCGAGGCCCATGTTTTGGATATCCTCCTGGAAAGCCGCCACGGATTCGCTCAGGTCGCCGAGGAGGTTGGCGTGAGTGCCCTCTGTATTGTTGTTGTACTGCACCATATTATTGTGGTTGTCCCAGCCACCTTTGCTGGCCATATAAATTTTGGTGCGGCTGCCCCCTGCCATCATCCGGGCAATGGTTTTGAGCTGATTGCCGAGGGAACTATTGGGGTAGTCTGCCGAATTGGTGCCGTTGTTAAAGGTATCTGAAATCCGGGAAGCGTAGACATTCACACTTTTGCTGATGGTCTGAATGTGGTTGAGCATAGCACCGTGGTCCGTATCGGGAATATCCATAATCGGCGCACCGCCAAGGGAGGAGATCATGGTGTAAAAGCCGGACGGGTCCTGCCCGGAGAGGTTGATCTCCAGGCGGTGCTCGGCCGCAGAGTGGAAGCCGGTAGAGATAGTGTTGCCAAAGAGGAGGGCCAGGGGATCCGGCTCTCCGTCAAAGGGCGTGCCGTTGTAGCCCGGGTAGCGGTCTTCCAGGAAGCGGGCCATCCAGCCGCTTCTTTCATTTTGCAGGGCGCCACCGCTGCCGGTCAGCCAGTTCTCCGTAGATTTGAAGTGGGAACGGTTGGGCTGATCATAGCCCACCCCCTGAACCATCGTCAGTAAGCCATCATCGTACAGGTTTTTGAAGGCCGAAAGGCGGGGGTGCAGCCCGAGTGCCTGATCGTCGCTGAGGCTGTCGTCCAGGGTAATCAGGCTTTGTTCAGGCAAGTAGATGGAGGGGCGGAATTGGGTGTAAGCTGAAAATTGGGATAAAGGCACCGCCGTGTTGAAAATATCATTGGCACCGTTAAGGAATATGATGACGACACTCCGGTCGGTCACTTCGCAGGGGTTGGGCAGGAAAGGCGTGGTCGAGGCGATTCCGCTCAGGGGCATCGCACCGGCCAAAAGGGGGTACATCCCCAGTGCTGCCGATTGTTGAAGGAAGTTTCTTCTGTTCATGATTTCGGTGTTGGTCGGTTTTAGAAAGTTTGGAATTCCGGTGAGCCCACGACGGCTTCAAAGAGGTCGGTGAGTGCGACTTTGACGGACTCATCGTTGCCGGACTGCAGATAGCCCTGCCATTCAAACATCCAGTTGATGGGGCTGAGGTCGCCGAGCAGTTTCTGTAGGAAGTAGTCAAATCGTTCGCCTTGTGGCATTTCCGGTAAAGTGAGTTCCAAAAACTGCCGGACCAGTTCGTCTGCGTACTCCTGATTGGTGAAATTGTCCCGGAAGAAGGGAACCAGGTCAACCTGAAACGGGATGTCGCGGTTGTTCTGAACGGTTTTGCCCTCCAATAGTGCATAGGGCAGGCGGAACCGGTAGGCGATGGTGGACTGATCGAACCAGAATTTACTGTAATTGGGTGCTTTAAAGAAACCCGGATACCCTTCTACAGACAGGGGGTAGAAGGTAAAACCGATGTGCTCCAGGTGGTTGTACAAAAAGCGCTGAGCGGTGGTGTCGTAATGCTCCACGTTGTTATTGAGCACTCCCATTTTATTGGCATCAAAGAGGTTGATGGCGCCGAGGACGTAATCCAATGGGCTTTTTAGTTTTCCGCCGATCACTTCGTCTTTAGCGTTGCTGTCATCTTCATCGTAGAAATGACGGCTGCACAGCAGGGTCTTCAGGGTGTTTTCGATATGGTATGCATCATTGTAGAGTTGGTCTGCAAGCGGTTGTATGATCGTTTGCTCGGCTTCCTCACTAATGATGTCTTTTACAAAAAAGTGGTAGAGGCGCCGTACGTAAGCCCGTGCGGTCTCCGTTTGGTTGAAGACCATGTCCACGAAGTCCTGCAGCTCGCGGTACATATCGGCCTCGTCGGTAGCGCCGGTGATGGTTTGGTTTCCGAAAGCAGCGGAAAAGGTCTTGAAACCCGCGTGGTGACGGTTGTAGATGGCCCGTCCGGTGGACAGCCCGGTTTCCGGGTCCTTATTATCGAAGCCTTCATCGTCGAATCCGGTGAGGACGCGGGCGGCCTGTTTGATGTCTTCTTCGGTGTAGTTGGTGTAATCGCCGGTACTCTGCACGGGCCCTTTCAGGATGGTAAAAAGCTCCAGGAATTCCCGGGCGTAATTTTCGTTGGGGCTATCGCGCCGGTTGTTGTTATTGTTGAGATAGCGCAGCATTTTATTGTCGAGGGTGACTTTACAGGCCAGCGTTTTGATGTTGCCGGTGGCGTACATTTGGAACAGCCTGAACAGGTCAAATTCAGACCAGTCGCGGTCTTCCTCTGTGACGAAAATGCTATGCCAGAACAGCGCCATTTTATGCCGCACGGACGGGTCATGAAGCATTTCATTCACCACCCAAAGCCATACCGCGCGCCGCTTTCTGCCCATGAAGGTGTCGGGGCCGTTATCGTAGGGGCCGGTGGTGAGCCAGGCGGTTGTGCCATCCATCCAGTTGATGGGCCCTTCGGGATGCACGAGAGGAGGTATAGCCAGGAGTGTTTCCACTGCTTCCGTTGCCGTCATACCGGCAAATGCATTAATCCGGTCTTTGGAGACAGCAAAGGAAGCCCGCCGAAGCAAATGAGCTGCAAGTCTGTTGCCCAGTACTCCCGGCCGGGGACTTAGGTTCGCCATAGATCAATAGGTTGTGTAAGTAGATAAATGTACTACAGGGTTCAGGTACCCCAAAACGGAAGCGGGCACCGATGACTAAAGTCCCGGCACAGTCTTTAGGTAGAACCTGTAAAAAATCTTTGTAGTAGGATTGCGAAGTGTTTGCTTAACGCGAAAACTAAGCTTTTAGCAGGACGAGGAGAAGTGAAATAATAAGTCGTCACTTTGCCTTTGGTCAATATTAATAATATTTGGTTTTCTTTCCCAATTATCCCCGAGGGTTTTTAGGAATAAATTAATGCTTAGCTTTGTAAAAAAAGTTGCTATGTCCTTGAAGTCTGTTTTTTGGCTGTTGCTGTTGTTTGTTGTAGTGGGTTGTGAATCAGGCAGTCCGGCTGAAGCTGAGCCCTATCAGTTGGGAGAGGTTGATCTTAAAGTTACGGGTTCGCCGGAGGCATTGCCCTATTTCGAAAAAGGGCTCTTGCTGCTGCACAGCTTCGAATACGAAGATGCCCGTGCGGCTTTTCAGAAAGCGCAGGAAACGGATGAGGATTTTGCCATGGCTTACTGGGGCGAAGCGATGACCTACAATCAGCCGATCTGGCACCGGCAGCAGGCGGAGAAAGGCCGGAGTACCATGGCACGACTGGGCAAAAACCTGAATCAGCAGCTGGCTAAAGCAGGGACCGGTTTGGAAAAGGACCTGGTCCGCTCTCTGCATGTGCTGTATGGAGAGGGCGAGAAGGCGGATCGGGATCAGGCATACGCTGAATTCATGAGCGAACTGTACGAAAAGTATCCGGGGCAGCAGGAAGTGGCTGCGTTCTACGCGCTTTCCCTGCTGGGGAGTGTGCAGGCGGGCCGTGATAAGGCGGTCTTTGAGAAAGGCGCAGGCATCGCACAGAGCATTATCCGGGAAAATCCGGCCCACCCGGGCGCACTGCACTACCTGATTCATTCCTACGATGACCCGGGGCACGCCCGTTTGGCGCTCGATGCGGCCAATAGTTATGCCAAAGTTGCCCCCGATGCCGCCCACGCCCTGCATATGCCGTCTCATATTTATGTGGCTATGGGGATGTGGGACGAAGTTGTCAACTCGAATATTGCTTCTTACGATGCGAGTGTGCAGCGTATGAAAGCAAAAGAACTGGACAACGATGCCCGGAGTTACCACGCTTTCCACTGGCTGCAGTATGGTTATCTGCAAAAGGGGGATTTTGAAAAAGCCGAAGCAATCCTGACGGAAATGGCAGGCTACACAACGGAGTTGCCTTCGGTTACCGCCCGGTCGTACCTGGTACGCATGCTGGGCAATTTCCTGGTGGAGACCGGCAAATGGGACCACCCACTGGCAGCTACGGAGGTGGAACTGGATGACCTCAATATCAGCCATCAGGCGGTTGGGTATTTCCTGCAGGGCTATCAGGCTTACCGGCAGAAGGATGAAACGCTGTTGGCCGGCATCATTGATACTCTGGCGGACAAGCGGCAGCAGGCAACCATGATCATGGCTGCCGGGGGAGCTCCCATGTGCAGCACGAGCAGTGCCTGGGGCAGTGCCAATAAAGTGGAGGTCAAACAGGCGGAGGTGATGGAGCTGGAGCTAAAGGCACTGCTTTGGCGCCTTAGAGGGGACGAAAAGAAAGCCGAAAAGTATATGGTCAGGGCGGTCAATACGCAGCACAAAAACGATTACAGCTACGGGCCACCGGAGATTGTGTACCCCGCCTACGAATTCTACGCCGATTACCTTATGGAGCAGGCGTCTTATGCTAAAGCCCTGGAAATGTATGAAATGGCTCAGGAAAGAGGGCCCGGCCGATCGCTCGCTGTCAATGGTGCACTTAGAGCTAAGGCAGCGCTATAAAAAACAGCCGCCCACATCACGAATGATGCAGACGGCCGGTTGGGGGGAATCAGTTCTTTGTTCTGTAAGTCAGACCCCTCAAGATCAGGATTCGTTGCCTGACTTGTAAATGGCATTAATCGGGGTGCTGGAATTAGGAAGGTCATCCTGGTTCACAAGGAAAATACCTGCGCCTCTGAGGAAGGCGTAAATGGCAGTCAGATTGATTAGGTCTTCGCTATCCTTCTGTCGGCTTTTGTGCAATTCGACTTTACCACTTTTAGGGCTGAAAGTACCCCACCGTTTCTGTCCTTCCGCTACAAAGAGGGTCTCCACCTCACCTTTGTAGGCTCGGGGCAGGATTTCAAATACGGAAGAGGAGGCAAGTTCTTTTGCATCATAATCACTGAAGCCCTCTATTTTACGGTCTTTTTGGTTGTGGTGGAAGTCGCGAATGATTTCCAGCGCCTGCTCATGCATCTGCTGTTTGGACAGCTGCTCCGGCGTGCCGCTGATATGAACGGGGGCGATATCTGTATAGTCACTGGTTTCTTTGTAGATAGGCGCGATTTGGTCGGTCGTTGCCAAAACGACCGGGGCATCAGCATCTTCGAGGATGGCCTGCACGCCCTGATCTACCTGATAGCAGTATCTTTTGTATTGTTTAAGGCGATGGTCGTGCCCCATCTCCTCTCCATTGAAAATAGGAGTGTCGAAGGCAGCCGCACCACGGTTCATTTGTACATTGCGCGTCTCAGTATCCATTTGCAATGCCGATTCCATGTTTTTGGGGAGTTGTTCATCGGCAGGTACAGGCTGTATGGAGTTGGCGTCGCCGCGGTAGAGGCTTGTTGATGTTTCGCCCAGGGCGAGGACATAGAATTCGCCGGCGGCGCTCATTTCGCTAATCAAAGGTAGCAGGTAAAACCGCTGGTCTACGATCAACCGGGGCGATACCTGACGATTGAGCTCCAGGGCTTCGAAAATTTCCGGGCCGATAAAAAGGGCATAGCTCGATTCAAGCTGTTGCCAGCGTTCTGTTTCATTGAGCAATTCATAGCCATTGAACAGATAGGCCCGGGCATCTTTGTCGGACATACCACTTTGTATTAACCGGTCCGCAGCATCATTGAGCATCTTTTTCAGAAAAGAACGGCTCTCCATACCCCGTTCGGAAGGATACCCCGGCACATAAATGCTTACACAATTGGGAGTATTGACCTGAGCAAGTGTATGGAAGGTTTGTCGGTTGAGCATATTACGATTTTTTATGACTGATTTCACTGTTAGAACATGGGGTTTGATTTCCATGTTCAATAGTTGACAATTCAAAATTATTGGAAATCAATTGGTTAACACGTCAATCGCTACATGCAGCCTAAAACACTTCTTCAATCCATCGCCGCTCCCTTCCGACAGTTTATCCGTAATGAGTCGTCGAGTGGGATCTTGCTTATCCTGTCCATGGTGATCGCTTTGGTATGGGCCAACTCCCCTCTGTCTCCTGCCTATTTCAATTTATGGGATACACCGGTGAGTATTTCGATTGGGGAAGACAGCTTTTCCAAGCCGTTGCTGCTGTGGGTAAATGATGGATTGATGGCCATTTTCTTCTTTACCATAGGGCTGGAAATAAAAAAGGAAGTCATTGACGGTGAATTGTCCACACCGCGTAAGGCAGCGCTGCCGCTGCTGGCTGCCGTTGGAGGCATGGTCGTCCCGGTCGGTTTATTTTTTCTGCTTCAGGATGCCGGTCCGGGCATGAAGGGGTGGGGGATTCCCATGGCGACTGATATTGCCTTCTCTATAGGGATACTCTCTCTGCTGGGCAGCCGGGTACCGCTAGGCATGAAAGTATTTCTGACAGCCTTTGCTATCGTCGATGACCTTGGAGCGATTTTCGTCATTACCGTATTTTATTCCCATGAAGTTCACTGGGGTGCCCTTGCCATGTCGGGAGGGATTCTGGCCTTTTTGTTTTTGTGCAATCACATGTTTAGCATCAAGCGCAACTGGGTATACCTGCTGGGCGGGCTGGGGGTATGGTACTATATGTTTAAGTCAGGGATTCATCCGACCATAGCCGGAGTATTGGTAGCTATGGCGGTACCGGCTACCAATAAGCTGCGGGCCCGCCGGTTTGCGAGCCGTATTGAAGATTTTCTGGATGAATTCAGAATGGAGAAAGCTGATGGGGGAGGCCCTTTTATTCCCGACCCTGAGCTGCATCAGTTGCAGGATTTAAGAAACCGGGCCCGCTCGGTGCTGCCACCGCTGCAACGGCTGGAATATCAGCTCAATGACTTTGTCGCGTTTTTTGTGATGCCACTCTTTGCGCTGGCTAACGCCGGGATAAAGTTTGGAGGGAGCGGTGAGGTCTTTGGTCAGCCCCTGTTTATGAATATTGCGGTTGCGCTGCTTTTCGGAAAGGTCATTGGGATTGTCCTGTTCTCCTGGCTGGCTGTAAAGCTCCGGATTGCCGATCTTCCCCTGCGAACAGGCTGGGTGCAAATGGTCGGGCTGGGCTTGCTGGGCGGGATCGGTTTCACTATGGCGCTGTTTATTTCCAACCTCGCCCTTGAGGGAGCTGCTCTGCTGGCTCAGGCAAAGCTGGGCATACTCATAGGCTCTTTTGTGGCAGGGACAGCAGGGTATCTGCTCCTGCACTACACGCTTCGGGAACCGCTTGAGGAAGAACTGGAGTCCGTCGCCGCATCAGGTCAGGAGCAAACGGTCTGATCTGTTCCCGTTTTTTCCTTACATTTGGCGCGTTAATCAACCCGCCAAATACTAAGCCTATGCAAGCTGTACAAGACTATATTCAGGAAAACAAGGACCGCTTTCTGGACGAGCTGCTCGACCTGTTGCGTATTCCTTCGGTAAGTGCAGACCCTGCCTACAAAGGAGATGTACTCAAAACAGCAGACTTTGTGGCTGAGAGCCTTCGGAAAGCTGGTGCTGACAGTGTGGAGGTTTGCCCGACCGCCGGTTATCCCATTGTTTATGGTGAGAAAATAATCGATCCTGCCAAGCCCACCGTACTCGTTTATGGCCACTATGATGTGCAACCGCCCGACCCGGTGGAGCTCTGGGAATCCCCGCCCTTCGAGCCAATTATCAAAAAGACGGAAGCACACCCGGACGGTGCCATTTATGCCCGTGGGGCCTGCGATGACAAAGGGCAGTTTTTTATGCACGTCAAAGCCTTTGAGGCTATGATGGCACAGGACGCTTTGCCTTGCAACATCAAGTTTATGATAGAGGGCGAAGAGGAAGTAGGCTCCGCCAACCTCGGTATCTTTTGCCGGGAGAATCAGGAAAAGCTTAAGTGCGATACCATCCTGATTTCTGACACCTCTATCATCGCTAATGATGTCCCTTCTATCACCGTTGGGCTGCGCGGGCTGAGCTACCTCGAAGTGGAGGTGGTGGGCCCCAACCGCGACCTGCACTCTGGCGTCTACGGTGGTGGCGTAGCCAACCCGATCAATGTCCTCTGCGATATGGTCAGCTCCCTGATGGATGACCGTAAGCACATCACCATTCCCGGATTTTATGACGATGTGGTGGAACTGTCGGAGGCTGAGCGCAAAAAGCTCAACGAAGCCCCGTTTGACTTGGAAAAGTACAAGAAAGACCTCGCAATCGGGGACGTACAGGGCGAAGCGGGCTATACGCCATTGGAGCGCGTATCCATCCGCCCAACCCTGGATGTCAACGGCATCTGGGGCGGATACATTGGAGAAGGCGCGAAGACGGTACTGCCTTCCAAAGCCAATGCCAAAATCAGCATGCGCCTGGTGCCGAATCAGGACCCGGAGAAAATCACGCAGCTGTTCAAACAGCACTTTGAGCGTATCGCTCCGGCTTCCGTGAAAGTTACTGTGACGCCTCACCATGGCGGCGAGCCTGCCGTAACGCCAACTAATACGCCGGAGTACAAAGCGGCTTCAATGGCTATGGAAATGGCATTCGGCAAAACGCCCATCCCCACCCGGGAAGGGGGCAGTATCCCCATTGTAGCCTTGTTCGAGCAGGTGCTGAATGCGAAGAGCGTTTTAATGGGATTCGGGCTCAACAGCGACGCCATCCACTCGCCCAATGAGCACTACGGGCTGTTCAACTTTTACAAAGGTATCGAGACGATTCCTTACTTTTTTGCGCATTACGCTGATGCGAAGTAAGGCGTGAAGATAAAAACTGCATAGTGGAGTAATCCCAAAGGGTTACTCCACTTTTGTGATTTTATACTGACGATTAAGTGGTTTGCCACAGC